>Ga0209949_1001552_pt1 | contig 11041 bp, 15 predicted proteins | sample SalPonC_black_MG_FD_185711 | JGI IMG/M metagenome (GOLD analysis project Ga0209949, IMG submission 185711) | Salt pond soil microbial communities from South San Francisco under conditions of wetland restoration - Salt Pond MetaG... | ecosystem: Environmental > Aquatic > Marine > Intertidal zone... | reverse complement strand
TTATCATCGACCCCTGGACACCCTGCTGGCTACCTGGGGCCTGAGCCTGCTGATGCAGCAGAGCTATCGCTCGATTTTCGGTGCCCGCGAAGTGGGTGTTGATATCCCTGACTGGATGGCCGGATCCTTTCCGGTCACCGATATCGTCGAGCTTCCGATCAATGGGCTGATCGTGATGTGCATCGCTATTGGCGTGACCTTCGCGGTCTATCTGCTGATGTTTCGTTCCAGCTGGGGCCGCAGGGTGCGGGCCGTGGTACAGAACCGCTCCATGGCCGGCGCGGTTGGTATCAACACTGAAAAAGTGGACCGGATGACCTTTGCCCTGGGTTGCGGTATCGCCGGTATCGCCGGCAGCGCATTCACCATGATCGGCTCTACCGGCCCTTCCGCCGGGCAACAGTACATTGTTGATACCTTCCTGGTGGTGGTGTTCGGGGGCGCAGCCAGTCTGCTGGGCACCGTGGCGTCTGCGTTCAGCATCTCCCAGGCCCAGTCCACCATGGAATTCTTCCTGGGTGGGTCCATGGCCAAGGTTCTGACCCTGATGACGGTGGTGATCATTCTGATGTTCCGTCCCCAGGGCCTCTTCACCCTGAAAGTCCGCAAGTAGGAGCGAGGTCATGAGCAGCTTCAGCTTAAAGAATCTGATGTCGCGACAGGACGTACTGGGCTTTGCCCTGCTGGCCCTGTTGCTGATTGTGGTGTTGCCCCTGTCACTGGATGTGTTCCGGCTGAACCAGATGGGCAAATACCTGAGCTTCGCCTTTGTCGCAGTGGGCCTGGTGCTGTGCTGGGGCTACGGCGGCATTCTCAGCCTTGGCCAGGGAGTGTTCTACGGCCTTGGCGGCTACGCCCTGGCGATGTTCCTGAAACTTGAGGCCTCGTCGCCGGAGAATACGGCGATCCAGAGCACACCGGGGATTCCGGACTTCATGGACTGGAACCGGATTACCGAACTGCCCTGGTTCTGGGAACCGTTCAACAGCTTCGGCTTCAGCCTGCTGGCGGTCCTTGTGGTGCCGACGTTTTTTGCCTATCTGATCGGGGTGGCGATGTTCAAGCGGCGGGTAAGTGGCGTGTATTTCGCCATTATTACCCAGGCGATATCGGCCATCCTCACCATCCTGATCATCGGCCAGCAGGGTTACACCGGCGGCGTTAACGGTATCACCGATCTGCGCACGCTGATGGGCTGGAACATCCGCTCTGACTTCGCCACCTATGTGTTCTATTTCATTAATGTGGGGCTGCTGTTCGTGTGCCTGTTCATTGCCCAGTTCATCACCAGGAGCAAGCTGGGGCGGATTCTGGTAGCCCTGCGCGGCCAGGAAGACCGGGTGCGCTTCTCCGGTTATGACGTAGCCAACTTCAAGATCTTCGTGTTCTGCGTGGGGGCAGCCTTCGCGGCAATCGGCGGCGCCATGTTCACTCTGCAGGAAAAGTTCATGTCACCCAGTTTCGTGGGCATAGTGCCGTCCATCGAAATGGTGATCTTCTGCGCGGTGGGCGGCCGGTTATCCATTCTCGGCGCGGTATACGGCGCACTGCTGGTGAACGTGTTCCGCACGGTTTTCGGCGAGAGCTTCCCGGAACTGTGGCTGTTCGCCATGGGCCTGCTGTTTATCGGTGTGGTGCTGGCGTTTCCCGACGGCCTGGCCGGCATCTATCAGAAATACGCGGCGCCAACGGTAGACCGGTTGCTGGATAAGGCTCCGTTGTTCCGGCGCTGGCCCAGCTCCATGTCCCGACCCGAATCGGCAAAGGCATCCTAAGGTCCAATTTCAGGAGAACCCTATGAACGCTGCAACTGCCAGAGCGACCAATACGGATTTTGTGCTTGCTGTCGAGGGGCTGACAGTGTCATTCGACGGCTTCAAGGCCGTGGATGACCTGAGCTTCTACGTCGACGAGAAGGAAATCCGCGTGATTATCGGTCCCAACGGTGCCGGCAAGACCACCGTGCTGGACCTGATTTGTGGCCGCACCAAAGCCACTGAAGGTTCAGTAAAGTTCCGCAACCAGGAACTGACTGTCATGAAGGAGCACGAGATCGTCAAGGCAGGTGTCGGGCGCAAGTTCCAGACCCCCTCCATCTACGAGGACCTGACCGTGTTCGAGAATCTGGAGCTCTGTTACCCGCGAGGCCGCAATGTGTTCGGCGCCCTGTTCTTCAAACGTGACGCCCGGGTGATCAGCAAGGTCCGCGAAGTGGCGGAAATGGTGAACCTGCCGGATCAGCTGGAAGATCAGGCAGACCTTCTGTCCCATGGCCAGAAACAGTGGCTGGAGATTGGCATGCTGCTGATCCAGGACCCGGACCTGCTGATGCTGGACGAGCCGGTGGCGGGGATGTCCGTTACCGAGCGTCGCCAGACGGCGGAGCTGCTGCGACGCATTACCAAAGACCGGTCGGTGATTGTGATCGAGCATGACATGCAGTTTGTGGCTGAAATCGCCGACCACGTCACGGTGATGCACCAGGGCAGGATTCTGGCGGAAGGTTCGGCGGAGAAGGTCAAGCAGGATCCGAAAGTCATCGAAGTCTATCTGGGCCATTAACGGGCTAATGACGGGGAAGTCATCATGTTGAATGTGTCTGATTACCATGTGAAATATGGCCAGAGCGAAGTCCTGCACGGCCTGAGTTTTAAAGTTCAGCCCAATGAAATCGTCGCCATTGTGGGGCGAAACGGTATGGGCAAAACCACCCTGATGAAATCCCTGATGGGGGTGATTCCCAGCGCTGGTGGCACCGTTGAGCTGGACGGCAAGGACCTGAGCAGCCTGAAAAGTTATCAGCGGGTGGAAAGCGGGTTCGGGTTCGTGCCCCAGGGGCGAATGATTTTTCCCACCATGACGGTGAAGGAAAACATCGAAACCGGCCTGACCACCACTAAAAGCGACACCGTACCGCGGGACCTGTACGACCTGTTCCCGGTGCTCCTGGAAATGCGTCACCGCCGGGGTGGCAACCTGTCCGGCGGCCAGCAGCAGCAACTGGCCATCGCCCGGGCCCTGGCCAGCAACCCCAGACTGCTGCTGCTGGATGAACCGACTGAAGGTATTCAGCCCTCCATCATCAAGGAAATGGCCGCAACCCTGAAACAGATCCGCGATCAGCGCGGCCTGTCCATCGTGGTATCGGAGCAGGTGCTCAGCTTCGCGCTGGATATCGCCGACCGGATTCTGGTGATCGAGAAGGGCGAAATAGTGCACGAACAACGTCGTGAAGACGTGGACGAAGCCAAGGTGGCCTCTTACCTGGCGGTTTGATGGCAACGCCGCGGCGGGTAGATGGGCACCTACGTCAAATGACGCAGAGGTGCGGGGCAATTGCCGTATTCATGGCCGACAGGCCGTAACGGATACTGAGTTTACAGACAACCCGACATCGAAAGACAAGGAGAGGCCACCATGGCTGAAACTATTATCAAGATTGATCTGAAGAAATCGGTTTATGACAATGACAAGATCCACAATCGCTGGCATCCGGATATTCCCATGGTGGCGAACGTCAAACCCGGCGACGATTTCATTGTTGAATGCTACGACTGGACCGGCGGCCAGATCAAGAACGACGACAACGCCGACGACGTACGCGATGTGGATCTGAGCAAGGTACACTTCCTTTCTGGTCCGATTGGTGTTGAAGGTGCGGAACCGGGGGATCTGTTGGAAGTCGACATTCTTGACATTGGCACTTTCGAAGAAAGTCAGTGGGGCTTTAACGGATTCTTCTCCAAGCAGAACGGTGGCGGCTTCTTGACCGAACATTTCCCGGAAGCCCAGAAGAGCATCTGGGACTTCAACGGCATGTTCACCAAGTCCCGCCATATTCCAAATGTGGAATTCGCCGGTCTGATTCATCCGGGCCTGATCGGCTGCCTGCCGTCCAGGGATCTGCTGGACACCTGGAACAAGCGTGAGGCGGGACTGGTGGCAACCAACCCCGAGCGGGTGCCGGAACTGGCAACCCTGCCCAGTGGCGAGACCGCCCATATGGGGCAGATGCAGGGGGAGGCAGCGAAAGCTGCGGGTGCCGAGGCCGCCCGTACCGTGCCGCCCCGTGAACACGGTGGTAATTGTGATATCAAGGACCTGTCACGAGGCTCCAAGGTTTACTTCCCGGTCTACGTCGATGGCGCAGGTTTGTCGGTGGGCGACCTTCACTTCAGCCAGGGCGACGGCGAAATCACCTTCTGCGGTGCCATCGAAATGGCCGGCTGGATCCACCTTCGTGTGAATCTGGTGAAAGACGGCATGAAGAAGTACGGCATCAAGAACCCGATCTTCAAGCCAAGCCCGATCAAGCCCCGTTATGACGACTATGTGATTTTTGAAGGCATCTCTGTCGACGAGCAGGGCGGCCAGCACTACCTGGATGTACACGTGGCGTATCGCCAGGCCTGCCTGAACGCTATCGAGTACATGACCAAGTTCGGCTACACCAGGGCCCAGGCCTATGCCATTCTGGGCTGCGCGCCGGTGGAGGGGCATATCAGCGGTGTGGTGGATATACCGAATGCCTGTGCGACTTTGTGGCTGCCGACGGACATCTTCGACTTCGACATTAATCCTTCAGCGGACGGTCCGAAAAAGATCGCCAGTGGCGGAATGGATGTACCCCTGTCCAAAGACAAGGAGTAAAAGCCATGCCCGTGTATGACTACAAATGCCGCGAACATGGCCTGTTCAATACGCTGGCCACCATGGCGGACAGCGCCAAGCCGTCGGCTTGCCCGACTTGCAAGGCGCTGTCGCCCAGAGTGATTGTGTTGCCACCGGAAATCGCGGCCATGGACCCGGCCAAACGCGCTGCTCAGGACCGCAATGAGAAATCCCGCCACGAACCGGTGTTCTCCACAGCCGACCAGCGCGCCAACGACAAGGACCATAACCGCGCCTGCGGTTGTGGTTCCGTCAAGCAAGGCCATGGTAAATCCATGCTGTTCTACACGGCCGACGGCAAGAAAATGTTCCCGTCCATGCGGCCCTGGATGATCAGCCATTAGCTTCTGATTGGGCCGGCGTCTTAACTGTCACGTGTTTGCCCCCGCTTCGGGGGCTTTTTGCTCCAGAATCCACGCCAGAACACGGGTATGAAAACCTGCTGGCAAATTAGACCAGGGCGCAGAGTGGGCCCTTCAGCGACTCCGCCGTGGAAAAGAAGACGACGCGTAATGCCTCATCCCAGCGGGCTGCGAACGCCGGCAAAGCCCTGGCCCAGCACGTGGGTGTAAATCTGGGTGGTACGTAAATCGGCATGGCCCAACAGGTCCTGCACGGTGCGGATATCATTGCCGCGTTTCAGTAACTCAGTGGCGAAGGTATGGCGGAAGGTGTGGCAACTGGCGCGTTTATGGATACCGGCCGTCCTGGCCGCTTCGCGCACCGCTCGCTGAACTGAGGAAATATGGCGATGATGCCGGGCGACATTACCGAGGTTGTCGGTGCTGAGATTCGGCGAGGAAAATAACCACTGCCATTCCAGAGAGTTACCGGCCCTGGGGTATTTGCGAGCCAGCGCAAAGGGTAAACTGACCGGATGCAGAAAATCCTCACTGCGCTCCTTCCAGGCTTTTTTAATGTCATTAATGTGCTGCTGCAAGGGTTTGATGAGAGGCGCGGGCATAAGAGTTGTTCTGTCTTTAGAGCCTTTGCCATCACGAACGGTTATTACCTGCTGCTGAAAATCGAGATCCTTGATACGAAGACGACACGCTTCAGTAACCCGCAAACCGGAGCCATAAAGGAGTGAGGCGATCAATTTATTCGGTTCAGTCAACTGATCAATAATGAGCATTGCCTCCTCATGAGTAAGTACTACCGGCTGTTTGCGGGGCTTTTTTGACCGAACCACACTGCCAATCTCGCCAAGCGGCTTATCCAGAACCTTGTCATACAAAAATACCAATGAATTCAGAGCCTGGGTCTGAGTTGCGGATGCCACATTGCGATGAATGGCAAGCCAGGTCAGGAAATCATTCACATCCTTTGGCCCCATGTCCTGCGGGTGCTTCATTTTATGAAACCGGATGAAATACCGAATCCAGTACCAATAGGTCTGCTCCGTGCGGATGCTGTAATGATTCACGCGAATAACCGCCCGGACCTGGTCACGCAAACGTGGCTGCTTTCCCTGCATTGGAGTAGGCTCCTTGCCATATACTGTATATTTAAACAGTATTATTGATGGCATAGATAACAGATGTCAAATGATTGCATGGCATTGGTTGCGCAGGTGGACTAAGCTTTTGATTTATCGATTCTTGGATTGAGTTCGGTGTTCGAAAAGGCTGTAATCATGAAGCTGTCAAATTTGTGCAATCACTGAGGCTTCAGTCCAATTGCTGTTAGCTGTGATTGCCCCACCCGCAAAGTGATACTATAGTGTCACTATTAATTTGGATCAGGGTGAGCCCATGAAAGTTGAGCTTGTTACAAACCTTAAGCGCCAAGCCACAAAAATCTTGGCAGACCTGCATCTGTCCAAAGAGCCGGTACTGATCACTGAACATGGCCAGCCATCCGCTTATCTTGTTGATGTGCAGGATTACGAGTTCATGCAGCGTCGGCTTGAGCTGCTTGAGGGGCTCTCGCGGGGAGAGCGCGCTGTACTTGAGGGAAGAACGTACAGCCAAAGTGAGGCCAGGGAGAAAATGAGTAAATGGCTGAAGTAATCTGGACTGAGCCGGCTCTTCAAGAATTGGACGCAATCGCCGAGTATATTGCGCTGGATAATCCTGCCGCCGCGAGTAATCTCGTCCAGGAAGTTTTCGATAAGACTGAGCGTTTGGCAGATTTTCCCCAATCTGGACGGATTCCTCCTGAGCTTCCCAATTCGGTCTACAGGGAGGTAGTGGTTCCACCATGTCGCGTTTTTTATCGTAAGGAGGAGAAGCGAGTTCTCGTCCTTTATGTCATGCGAGAGGAGCGGCAGCTTCGTGCGTACATGCTTGGAAGCAGCTAACCAGGCGCGTCACTCGGATGCCTTTGTCTCCGCTTCGCTACGTCAAAGTCACCGGTGCGCTTCGGCGTTAGAGTTTAAGCACATGACTGTTGCTGCGAGAAAAGTTCTAGAGGATTGTCGTGGTGCCATCGGCGAGATTGGGAATGGCGTTCAAGGTGCGGCATGGCGTAGACGCTGGGTTGCGGCTGTTGTACTTCTTCGTACAGTCGGTTTTGTGCTTTCATCAGTTGATTCAAAAATCAGTCCAGAGTACAAGCGAGCAATTAGCGAAGCCTGGACTCATTTAAAGGAAAGTAAACCTTATCCAGAGATTTTCTGGGGCTTTATTGATGCCCAACGCCATAATATTGTTCATGAATATGAAGTCGGCGCAGGAAAAGGAGTGACTATTTTTGTTGGAAATCCCGGTTCCACAGAAGATCACTATTTGGTTACTTCTGGCTCATATACTGGGAAAGATCAGCGCGAAGTACTGCGCTATGCTATTTGCTGGTGGGAAACTTACCTAGACAGCATTGACCGATCAGCCAAAGACAAACTCTAACAAGGCGCATCAATTCGCGGCCTACGGCCGCCGGACGCCCTTTTCATTGCGGCTGCGCCTTCATTACAAGGGCGCCGTTGTGCGCTGGCGTTACGTGTCAAATCCATATCATTTTCAGCTTAGTCTTCTTTCTTTTTAGTATCATTATTGATATCTTTTATGCATGGCAGATATAGACGAAATTCTCGCTAAAATGCGATCCAATCCCAAAGGCATAAGGTTCAACGACTTGTGCAAAGTGTGCGACACCTATTTCGGGGAGGCTCGTCAGTCGGGTTCCAGTCATCGCGTTTACAAAACACCGTGGCAAGGAGACCCCCGAGTAAATATTCAAAATGCCAAAGGTAAAGCCAAGCCTTATCAGGTGCGGCAAGTGCTCGCCGCGATTGAGCGGCTGGAGGTGAAAAATGGCTAAATTTATTGATCGCTACACATACCGTGTGACCTGGTCAGAGGATGATCAGGAGTATGTTGCAATGTGCGCTGAGTTCCCCAGTCTGAGCTGGCTCGCAGAAACCCAGGAAGAGGCGTTAGCCGGCATTCGAAGTCTGGTTAAAGAGTGTCTCAGCGATATGGAAGAAAATGGAGAATCAGCGCCAGAGCCCATGGCTACTAAAAAATATAGCGGTAAGTTTATGGTGCGTGTGCCGCCGGAGACACACCGGCACTTGGCAATGGAAGCCGCGGAAGCTGGCGTTAGCCTGAATAGGCTGGTGGCCAGCCGCTTACATTAAACACGTAACAAGGCGCAGCAATTCGCGGCCGGTGGCCGCCGGACGCCCTCTTCATTGCGGCTTCGCCTCCATTCCAAGGGCGCCGTTGTGCGCTGGCGTTAAATTGAGGTGAGCAGCCATGTACTTCGCTGATGAGCTATCCCGAAAATTCCGGACTCGACGCAGGGCATTTAGTCTGTGCTCCGTATTGGTTGCTCTAGCCGGCTTTTTCATTTTCGGTGTCATCAATTCTGAGAGGGGTGCAGAGCTTGGGTTGCCGGAATTCGGTCTCCTCATTGCTGTGGTAGTAATAATCTATGTTCTAAAAAGGATTTTTTGGCGTTGTCCCTCATGTGAGTCTTCACTACAAATGGGCGGCCTAACAGTATTCGATCTAAAAAAATCTGACAAAGTGCGATGCCCAGGCTGTGGCGTGACCTTGGAATAAATTTAACCATTAGTTCCAGTACGTTCCGGGCCTGGCGGCCCTCCACCGGATGCCCTTTTCGCTGCGCTACAAGGGCACCGCTGAACAACGGCGTTAAATGCCAGTAACAGCAAGATCCAGGGTCCCAACAATCTGCTCTCTAAAATGAGAGAGGGAACCAACAGGGTTTTTGAGATGCTTTTCTGGTACAGAGGAAATTTGCGGGGTTAACAGCAGCAGCTCCTGATCGGCAAAGCTGATTTCCGGAGTGAGTCCCTGCATGGCTTCGCCGTTAAAGGCAGAACGTTCGCCCAAAGGAATAACGATCCGAGTTGCCAGATCGCTCAGGAGGCTGCTCTGAATATCGACAAGGTAAGGGTAGTGCGTTTTGCTGGTTTTACTTGGGTTGGGGTACACATCAAACTGTGCCATCAGAACTCCCTGAACTCGTCGCCGAAGCATCCATGTTGTTCGACAAAATCGTTGTAACTTTTTATAGCAGTACGATTTTCCTCAATCCATTGTGCTGATTCGCGTTTTGCAAGCTCTTCTTTTAGAGCTCGTTCCAGCGTGGCAGACAGGTTAATGTTCAGTTCCCGGGTCTTACGCAGTAGATCGCTATTGATTGAGAGATTCGCCGCTTTTTTTGGTGCGGCTGAGTTGTAGAGTTCGGCCATGGGGCCTCCAGGTAGCTTTTACATCCACAACCTGAGTCTATGCGCATGGTAGTGCGCATTCAAGCATTTAACCAACGGCTGTTGTCGGATGTGCCTACGCTGAGCTCTGGCACGCCGCAAAGCCAGAGCAACAGCTGTAGAAAAACCCCGAAATCCCCTTCCGGTTTGGTAGGATCGGGCAAACAGACAAGGAGTCGTCGGCATGCCCCGCTTCAAGCACTACAACTACGGCCAGGGCACCATGTTCGTCATCAACTGCCAGGAACAGCTGCAGCCCGGCACCTTTGAACACGCGGTGCATTATCTGATCAAAGACAAGCTGGACCTCTCTGTTATCCATCCCCGGTACTGGGAAAACCAAGACATATCTATTTTTGGCATGATTTACCGATGAGCAAGGTGTTAGAACACACAAGAGGAATAAAAAGTGGTCGAGATATTTCTATACGCCGGTCTTGGCATATTCATTATCGGTGGAATCGGTTTGCTGATCGCGGCTTTCAGAACCCACATACTCTGGGGGCTTGGCGTCTTATTAATTGCGCCAGTTGCCATAATTTATTTGATCGCTCACTGGCAGGATGCGAAAGGGCCATTCAAGCTACAGGTCTTCGGCTTGCTGATTATTTTAGCCTCTGCCTACGTCAATGGCGGAGTAACACTTCCCTCGTCGGTAAGGTCAAGTTTGGCCGGCATAGATAATTCCACACCGGTGATTTCGTGGGGTGACTCATCCACTATACAAAATCAAAGTTTCACATGTGATGGCAGGCAATATTGCAGTCAAATGCGCTCAAGAGCTGAAGCCGAGTTCTTCGTCAGGAGCTGCCCCAATACAAAAATGGATGGCGATCGTGATGGCGTACCTTGCGAAAACGACTCAAGATTTTAGGGTTCTTGCAGTGTGCGCCTGAGGAATCATCGTGCAAACATTAGAGCTGAAAATCCCGCCAGTTGTGCAGGTGCTTGTTGTGGCCGGCCTTATGTGGGCATTGGCGGCCACTGTGCCGGGTCCGGGTTTCACTTTTCCCTGGTCTTCGCTGCTAGCACTGGTGGTTGCGGCGATTGGTTTTACTTTTGCCTTACTTGGCGTCCTGGAGTTTCGGTCAGCGGGCACAACCGTCGACCCACGAGTGCCGGATCAATCCGCCAGCCTTGTCGTTCGCGGGGTCTATCGAATAAGTCGAAATCCGATGTATTTTGGTTTCCTGCTCGTTCTTATTGCCTGGGGAGTTTTTTTGGGTAATCTGGCAAGTCTTTTGCCGCTTCCCGCATTCGTTGTTTATATGAACCGGTTTCAAATCATCCCGGAGGAGCGGCATATGCGAGAGAAGTTTGGTGAGGCTTACCGGCACTATGAAGCAAAGGTGCGCCGGTGGGTTTGACGCCCAACAGGAGTATTAAAGCTATGAAACTCATCATCGGAAACAAAAACTACTCGTCCTGGTCGCTCCGGCCCTGGCTTTTGATGGCCGCTCACGATCTGCCTTTCGAAGAAGTGCGCATTCCGCTGGACCAGCCCGACACCGCTGCCCGGATTGCCGAGCATAACAAAGCGGGCAAGGTGCCGGTTCTGAAGGATGGTGACCTGATGGTGTGGGATTCGCTGGCGATTTGCGAATACATTTCCGAACAGTATCTCGACGGCCGGGGCTGGCCGGCCGATGTTGCCGCCCGCGCCGAGGCACGGGCCTGCAGCGCGGAAAT
>Ga0209949_1001543_pt1 | contig 11066 bp, 10 predicted proteins | sample SalPonC_black_MG_FD_185711 | JGI IMG/M metagenome (GOLD analysis project Ga0209949, IMG submission 185711) | Salt pond soil microbial communities from South San Francisco under conditions of wetland restoration - Salt Pond MetaG... | ecosystem: Environmental > Aquatic > Marine > Intertidal zone... | reverse complement strand
ATATGTTTCCTGCTCAACTTCGGGTTGACGTGTATCGGTTGTGTATGCACTAAGCGAATAATCAAGGTTGAAATGAAGATTTTCTGTTATTCTGTTTTTTGTGCTTACCCCGATAATAAAATTTTCGATTGGTTTAATGCCCAAACTATCGGGAACAGTAATAGATTGCTTATTATCATTCGCTTTAAAAAGAATAAGATCAACCGAGTGATTCTTTTTCCCTGCAGTAATCATTGTTCCGTAGCCCCAACGTTCAAAAACAGGTTGATCTTGTATAGCATTTGGGTCATAGGCCGAAACTGTTTTATACTGTTTGGCCGATGCAAAACGACCATAAAAAGCTCTTAATTGCAGCCATGAGTTTTGGGGGTTATAATCAACCCCTGCACCTAAAAACGTTATGCCGGACATGGTGTAAGGAGAAAAATTCATGTTTCGATAACCCAGATGCAGGGTTATGGATCGGTATTTAGGGCTTATTCCAAATTGTCTAAACATCTCCTGGTTGGTTCCTAATGAGCTGTTATTTTTCGATAAGATGAAGGATATAGGAACATCAACAACCCCATAAACCGATAAGTTAAAATTCCCATTAATGGTCCAAAAGAAAGGGTCGCGGGAAAATGACTCGGCATTGGAATGATAGAATGTTCCGCTTGCATTTAAACCGCCACTAAAATTTAAGGGCTTGTTATGTATCACTTGTTCAATATCCTGAGCTTTTGCCACACTGATGAATAAAATAAAAATAAAAACAAAACCTTTCTTTGGCATATAGTTAGCTAATTGTAAGCTCTTTAGAGGTTGATGAATATAGCCTGTTTAATGTTCTTACTTGCACGTATTTTTTAAACAACCGGCTCTTATTTATAAATAATCTTTAACGCCTAAATATATGTTATTTGCCTTAACTCCGTTTTGTTAAATGACAAAAAAAATTATTCATTTTTAATTTTACTCAGTGTAAATTGTGAAATGCCCAGATAACTGGCAATCATATTTTGAGGAACTTTTAAAATTAACTCGGGCGATTCTTCTAAAAATTCGTAATAACGTTGTTTTGCATTTTTGGTCTGCAAAGAATTAATTCGTTTCGATCCTTCCAGGTAATGCTTTTCTGCAATTTTATGTCCTAATTTTTCAAAGGTATGGAAATTGTTGTAAAGATAGAGGATATCTTCTTTTTCAATGTAGAGAATTTCACAATCTGTTATGGCCTCAACCGTATGTTCGCTGGGTTGATTTTGCGAAAATGAGGTATGTAAGGTAACTACATCATTTTTTGGGGTATAATAAAAATAGGAGGTAGAAATATTTCCGTCCTCATCTAACTGGTATGCTCTAAGAATCCCATTCTTTAAAAATCCTGCTTTGTCAGCAACTTCTCCTGCTTTAAAAAACTCTTCTTTCGGCTTTAATTTTATGGTCTTGGCATAGTTTAAAAAATTTTTCCACTCATTTTCAGTTAAATGGGAGTACTTTTCAATAACTTTTTTTGCCCAGTTGAATTCCATATAAATGGTGATATAGTTTAGAGATACTAACTTGCTATAATAATAAAAAAATAGCAAAAAGCAGCAAAAAAATTGAATGGTTTGATATAAGTATATATTTTGATTGTGAGTTAACTTTTATCGTACATTAATTGTATACTAACCAAGGTAGCTCAAAAGTAGTAGAGTAATTCATTGCCTGATTCACTGAATTATATTAAGAAGAATAGTAACCCCGTAAAAATATTTTTGAGGAGGATTATATTTTTGTTATAAGCAACAAAAATCTTTGTAATCTATTTGATTTAAAATAAGTGAGTTGTGTGTTTGTTTTTTTTAAATAATTGCATAAAAATTAGATTTAACAAGTGGATAAACAGCACAGTTTATACCCCACAAAAGTGGATAGAACTGGATTTGATGATTCTTTCGGTGAATGACAGCACCCTGCAAGCTAAAGGATTAATTTTTTTTAGCAAAACCATTGTCTGAAAACATATATGATGTTCTAAAAATTTGCAGGATTATCTCAATTTATGACTTGTAAAAGTGGGTTGTTATAACCGGGGATTATATGCTGCCGAAAATTTTGAACCGAAAGTATAGGTAAAACCAATATGCCCGTCGAGTTGATAATTGGTTGACCTTCGGCGTTGTTCCAAAAGGATTTCTTCGGTCGACATTTCTCCCATAGGAATTTCAACCAGGTCGTTAATGTAATCAAACTCAACAGCTACTGTTAATGCGAATCCTTTAAAAAGCCGTAGATTTAATTGAGTATACATTTCGAGCCGGTTCGAGCTGAAATCATGAAAGTACTGTTTGCCGGTCATTCTGGCTCTAATGCTTCCCCATGGTTGTTGAAAATCTGCCGATAATACTAAAGAGTGGCCCCAAAGAAATTCTTCTGTCTCATCAAAAATGGTTTTTTGTATGTAATCATTGTACGAATAGTCAATTTTGTAAGCAATAGCAATTGAACGGCGGGTAGCCTCGCTGTAAGGGAAAAGGCTGTACTCAAGGGCGGGTGAGATTTCAAGCTGGAAATCCATGTTATGATAGGTACTGGATAGCATCTGTGTAAAAACTCCATAAGACCAGTGATCAGTCAAACTCTTAATTAAATAACCATCAAAACCGTCCCTTCTTGATGTGGTGGTTATTGTTGTTGAATCCTCAATTTCATAATTCTTTTCGTTGTAATTGAAATAAGGCCTTGCTCGTATTTTCCAGTCTTCGGTAACCTTGTCGGCATAAAAACCATATCTGATATGCAATGAGTTGCGTGTTTGTTCGGCATCAAAGTATCCGCCGCCATAAACTTCAAAAACCCAACTCTTCCAGGGGTCAATCTCTTCTATACTTTCGTTCGTTAAATACAGACTATCCACAAGATATTGTATCGAAATTTTTTCCAGAAAACTTTCATTGTCTGCCATATAATATATTAATCCAATTTTTATCATTCGGGTATAGCCTTTTCTTATTTCGTGTTGGGTTTGGTTAGCCGATGACCAGTATTTTAACTGGTGGTTAATGCCACTAAATTGTTGCCGGCCAATAAAGGATATGATATAATTTGTTCCTGCCTGCCCGGCATCATGGCTTGTCATGATGATATGCAGATCAGCATTTTCTTTGTCACGAACAAAGTTAACCACCGGAATTTCCTGGCGGATAAAATCATCATCTGCCCAATGCTCTAAATCCAGAAATATGGAAATTTTGCCATTTATTAATTGATTTTTTGCACCATTATTATTTTTTAAAGTATCATTCGATAATACTGCTAATGCAGAAAACAAAAATATTAAAGTAAAAAAAACATGTTTTTTCTTGTATTTTTTATGATTCATAAAAATTCAATCCCTCTTTTTTGTATTATTTTATTTAATATTTATAAGACACAAAATATAGTTAAATGTTTAAATATTTAAACAAACCAAAATGTTCTTAATCTTTAAGTTTGAAAACGATGTATTTTTAAAAATACCGAATAAAAAGCTTAAAAATGATTATTTTGCAGGAAGTGTAAAATAAAACCGGCTGCCTTTACCCTCTTTACTTTCAACATCTATTTTGCCCGAATGAATTTTAATAAATTCATTACAAAGAAGTAGCCCTAATCCTGTGCCTGTTTCATTTTGAGTGCCTGGCTGGGAATAATTGTTATCTATGCTAAACAGGTTATCCATATGTTCTTTTTTAATCCCTATTCCATTATCCTCCACCAGGATTTTTATATGGTCTTTATCTTTTTCGGCAGATACTTTAATTTTTCCTCCCTTGTGGGTAAACTTTACTGCATTAGAGATAACATTTCTTAAAACAGTATGAATCATTAGTTTATCAGCAAAAACAGGGAGTTTTGACGGAAGGTTTTGTTGGATAGTTATCTCTTTTCGTTTTGCTGAAATATTAGAAAGATTAATGGTTTCCTTTATTTCCTGTGTTAACTCAAAAGTTACGGGATTAAATTTTATTTTTCCGGTTTGTGTTCGTGCCCATTCTAAAAGATTAGTAAGAAGGTTAAGGGCTTGTTTGGACGAACTTTGAATAATTGAATTGTATTTTTCCAACCCTTCATAATCTTTTTGTTTGAGTTGTGAATCAAGCAAATTGGTAAGCCCAATAATACTGTTAAAAGGCGAAAGTAAATCGTGGGCTATGATGGAGAAAAATTTATCTTTCGTAGCATTTAATTCACTTAATCGGATTTCACTTTCTCTTAACGCTTGTTCAGCTTTTTTTCGTTCGGTAATATCTCTTACATTTAATATAATGGACCGGATATTCGGGTTTTGTAATTGATTAGAACCATATGCTTCAAGGTATACCCAACCACCGTTTTTGTGCTGGTGGCGATATTGAGCTCCTCCGGTACTGGTACCAACAATCATTTTTTGTAGTTCTGCTGCAGTTTTTTCCTGATCTTCCGGATGAATCATCTTTTCAATAACCGGAATATTCATTAATTCTTCCGGCTTGTATCCTAAAATTTTTTCACAAGATTCACTAACATAATGCTGATCTCCAGTTTCATCTAAAAGAACAATGATGTCGAAAGAGTTTTTAATGAGGTGTTTGAACGTCTCATCATTCCATTTTAAATTGGTTGTATTTTTGTTATCTTGAGGAACTTTATTCATAGTTTTTCCGAGAAGCAGAAAGATTTTTAACGGGGCCAAATATAAAAAAAATTCAGGGCGGTTTTCAATTTATTTAGAGAATTACATATTATAAACAAAAAAATGGATGAATTTGTTTTCATTTTTCAATACCCTTAAAGGATTATTGATTATCCCATTCTATTTTTATATCTTTCTTTTCATTTTATTCATTAAACCATTTAACTGATGAAAACAAAAATTTACCTACTTCCCATTCTATTTTTATTTTTTGTACTTTTTTCCTGCAAAACGAATCATAAGGATATTGATTCAAAAACCGTTCAACTGGCTCAGAAGATTATTGACCTTGAGTTTTCCGAATCAGAAATTGATTCTATGCTCGAGTCATTGAATAATTATCGTTCAAGTTATCAGGATATTCGGATGATAGACATTGGAAACGAGGTTGCACCGAGGTTGTATTTTGATCCACGACCTCAGGGATTTCAGTGCAATAGTCAACAGGAAGATATTGAATGGGAACTGCCCCGGGCGGGAGAAGAATTGCCTGAAGATATCGAAGAATTGGCTTTTTATCCGGTATCCCATTTAGCATTACTAATTAAAAATCGAAAAATCACTTCTGTTGAGTTAACCGAGATGTATCTTAAGCGATTGAAAAAATATGGAGATACGCTACAGTGTGTAGTAACCCTGACAGAAGAGTCGGCACTAAAACAGGCAGCTAAAGCCGACCAGGAAATTGCAAAGGGAATATACCGGGGCCCTTTACATGGTATTCCTTACGGGGTAAAAGATTTATTTGCTGTAGAGGATTACAAAACAACATGGGGTGCAGCACCTTATAAAAATCAACAAATAGAGAATACAGCCACTGTAGTAAATAAATTGGAAGAGGCCGGAGCAGTTTTGGTCGCCAAATTAACACTGGGTGCCTTAGCCATGGGCGATGTTTGGTTTGGTGGAGTAACTAGAAATCCATGGGACTTGGATCAGGGTTCGAGCGGCTCTTCTGCCGGCTCAGCATCAGCAACTGCTGCCGGATTGGTTGGATTTGCCCTTGGTACCGAAACCTGGGGCTCTATCGTTTCTCCATCCACCCGTTGCGGAGTTACCGGTTTACGACCAACTTTCGGACGTGTAAGCCGTTCTGGCGCAATGGCCTTAAGTTGGACCATGGATAAAGTAGGGCCCATTGCTCGGAATGCATACGATTGTGCTCTGGTTTTTGATGTTATTCGGGGAGCAGATGAAAAAGACCCGTCAACAACCAATTTTCCGTTTAATTATCAGGATAATAAAATTACAGATTATAAGGTGGGCTATTTAAAATCATATTTTAAAGAAGAATACCGGGGACATGGGAATGATAGTATTACCCTTGATGTTTTAAAAGAGCTGGGTGTGACCCTCCACGAAGTTGAGCTTCCAAGTGATTTACCGGTTAATTCATTAGCCATAATTTTAGAAGCAGAAGCAGCGGCAGCTTTTGATGACCTTACACGTAGTAACAAAGATGATGAATTAACCGCACAACATCAATATGCCTGGCCTAATACTTTTAGATCTGCACGCTTTATTCCTGCCGTTGAATATATTCAGGCCAGCCGATTAAGAGACCGGTTAATTGAAAAGTTCAATCAGGTTATTAAAGAGTACGATATAATTATAACCCCCAGTTATGGTGGCGACCAGCTGTTGATGACCAACCTTACAGGCAATCCTTGTGTGGTGATTCCTAATGGGTTTGATGATGAGATGCATCCTACAAGTATCAGCTTTATAGGAAATTTATATGATGAAGCTGCATTGCTTAATTTTGCCAAACATTACCAGGAGGCTACCAAATTTCATCAGCTACAGCCTGATTTTTTTAGTTTAGGTAATTAAAGACCAGCTTTTTCAGCAGTAAAAAATGGTTTGATTTTTGATTAACATTTTTTTTAATCTATTTTTTTACAAGATGATTATTGATGAATAAAAAGATTTAAAGAATGAAAAAAAATGTTTTTTTACTTTTTGCCTTTTTGGCAATAGTTGCATGCTCCGATGATGTTGATGAGGTTACTGAGAACAAACCTCCTCAGGCTGATTTTGAAATTATTGACGGGATTGATGAAATGAAGTTTGTTAATACATCAACTGATCCGGAGAATGATCCGCTGATCTTCCAATGGTCTGTTGAGTCGGATTTAGTGTTCCTTTCCGAAGAAAATCTAAGTTCTTCTTCAATATTTCTTACCGATTTCAGCCTGGATGTAGAGGTTACTTTAACGGTTCGCGATGCACTGTTAATGGATTCCGTTACAAAAATCATTAGCCTTCCTAAACTCAATGAGACCCGTCGAATTGGTTTAGGAGCTGAACTTTCCGGAGGTAAAAGTAATAATGTTGATTATGACTGGTATTTTGACCAGGGAAATAGCGGAACTTATTCCTATGTAAATTGTGGCCCCTCATCTGTAACTATGGCCATAAAATGGACTGATGAATCGTTTACAGGAACCCCCGAGGATGCACGCAGTACATTCAGACCGAATGGAGGTTGGTGGTATACCGATGATATAACAGCTTATCTTAATCAATATAATGTGTCAAATTATACCATTCTTTTGTCTGATATTGATGTTGTTAAAGAGGAAATAGATAAAGGCAATATTGCTATACTGTGTTTGGATATGTATTATGTCAGTCCACAGGAAAAAAAACACTGGCATGTAGATAAGTTTTATAGTGCGAATACGAAAGAATGGGGTCATTTTATTGTAGTAAAAGGATATAAATTGGTTGACAACAAAATTTTTTATGAGGTTTATGACCCATACAACTTTGACAAAACATATTCTGACGGGCAGGCAAAGGGCGTTGACCGGTATTACAGAGGGCATGATTTAAATGAGGCCACCAATAAATGGTGGGATTATGCTATTGTTGTTACACGGGCAAAAAGCAATTTTCCGAAAGGCATTGACACTGGTAAAATTATTCATAAAAGCGGCAGGTAAATTTAATTACCGACCAATTTGTGGTAGTTTTTTATTTATCGTTTAAAAAGTGCAAGCGTTATTGCTTGTACTTTTTTGTTTAAATATCCTCAATAGGAATAAACGAAAAAGGCACCTCGGTCATTTCGCTGTATTCTGTTCCGGCATCCAGCATATCGTCGTCTATTTCAAGATAGTGCCATAAGATTTCTACTTTATTTCCTTTTTTATATATACGATTTAGAATCTGGATTATTTCAAGGAGAATAGTAGATGTTGAGGAATTATAATAATCGAGGCGTATTTCAAAGGTTGTTTCTTTATTTGGATTTTTAGCATAATCTTCTAACCACAAAATTGCAGGCTCATAAAACTTTTTGGCCTCTTCAGGAAATGATTTTCCAAAGATCATAAATTTATTACTCCGGGGATCAAAATTAATTCCGGGTCGTTCTTCAGATGCTCCAATAATAAGTGGTTCCATAATTGTTTAGATGCTTTTTATAAGGATGATTCTCTCTACTCAACGAATAAAAATAAAGAAATTTTTTAATGATCACAGGATACCATGAATTTATTTTGTTGTTAAGGTTACTCCTTTCATTTGTGAAGGAGCTCATAAATATTTACAAAGATAAAATTTTCTAAACAAAGTCAGGCTAAGATCAAAAACCATAAAGGGTAAAAAAAATATTGATAGCTGTAATAAATTAAAAATATCGGTGTCCAAGAAATAGAAATGAGAAAGAAAATGATGTTAAACATAAAAAAATTAATAGTGATGAAAACAAAAAATGTAAAAAGAACCACCGTATTAATGCTTGCATTTTTAATGCTTGCCGGAACACAACTATTCGCCCAACGAGGACGTAATCAAAGAAACGATGTAGACAGGCCTTATCAAAACAGGCAAACCTGTTGGAGAATACCTGATTTAACTGATGCGCAGCAAACAAAAATAGAATCGTTACGCGTTGAACACTGGAAGGAAATGAACAATTATCGGAACCAGATGAATGAGTTAAGAGCCAGGAAAAGAACATTAAACACAACAGCTCAGGCTGACATGAGCGAGTTAAATGGGGTAATTGACCAGATGACTGATGTGCATAACAAAATGATGAAAAAATCAGCAAAACACAGACAGGATGTACGTAGAGAATTAACCGATGAGCAAAAGGTTTATTTTGATTCCAGACCTGCCCGTGGACAAGGATATAACCGAGGTGCCGGACGTAGGGGTGCTGGTTATAGAAATGCCCGTGGATTGGGCCAGGGTTATGGTGCCGGCTATGGCTATCAATATTTTAATAATCAATTAGATGAAGAGTAAAGCTGGGTAAAATCAGCTTTTATAGATGGTTGTTTGAATGAAAATCCGATGCTTTATACCTGCATCGGATTTTTTATTATTATCAATAGACCTTGTGTTGGTTTAGATAAAAAATATCTTTAATTATTAAATGCAGAAAGTAATATTATTTGAATTTTTCAATAGTGGTAATAAATCCTTCAATACATTCCAGCGCTTTTTCTTTTTCTTCCACAAATCCCATATGACCAGAATTTTCCAACACACAAAAAGTTGAGTTTTCAGGAAGTTTTATACTGGGAACGATTGTATCAAAAGGAATATAGTTATCATGTTTTCCGGCAATCAGGAGAAATGGTTTAGATGTTTTGGCCAACTCATCTGAAAAATCAGGACGATTCATCATGGCATATAAGTTGGCAATTATTCCTTTGTCCGAAGTTTGTATAGCAATTGCCTTTGATTTATCCACTTCATCTCTCAAATCTACAAGATTTTTTTGAGCAAAGGCATTGGGAATATTTACTTTAGCCAGTATATCTTTTTTTCCATTCTTAACCAGGTCGATTTCCCGAATTCTGTTCTTTCTCGTTTCTTCAGTATCGGCAAAAGGATGGGAGTGGAAAAGAGAAAAACCGGAAAGTAACTCGGGATGAAGATGATGGAGCATTAGTATGACATATCCTCCCATAGAGTGACCTATCATCAAACACTGGTGTATTTTTATCATTCTTAAAGCATCATAGACACATTCTGCCAACATTTCCATACTGTGTTTTTCTGCAAGGGCTTCACTTTTTCCGTGTCCAGGAATATCCATAGCAATAACACGGTATTTTTCCGAGAGCTGTTGTGCAAAATTTTCCCAAACAGATAATGATTCGAGGTATCCGTGAAGGAGAATTACAGGATATCCCTGTCCGATATCTGTATAATGGATTTTTTTATGATGTATGGTTAAATAGTTGTTCATTAACTATCAACCCATTTTTTTGCTTCTTTGAGATTTGTGAAAGATCGAATCTCCCAATCTGTTTTGTGCATATAGCTTTTATATTCATTAATTTGTTCAAGGATATAATGATCGGATGTGATAAAAGCAACTTTTATTTTTTTATTAAAAATTGTTTGAGCGTTATTCATTGTTCCAATAATACTCATATCGTAGGTTGTGGCTTTAAAATCTTCTACATCGGAAAAATCAAAAATTTGAAAGTCTAATGAGTCAAAATCAGCATTGCTTAGCAAATAATTGTTAGCATCAATAAGAGTTTGTGATTGTACAATTCCTTTAAAGGTAATGAACACCCCGTTTTTTTTCCACTGTATCGTAAATGTCATATTTTTTTATTAAGAGAGATGAATAATTTTGTGTTTCTATAGATTGAACCACTATTTTCTATCCATTATTTTTTCAATTTCTTCTGTTTCTTTGGGAATTTGTTCCATAAGGTTTACTGGTTTATGAGCAACAATTATATTATCTTCAATCCGAATACCAATATTTTCTTCAGGGATATAAATCCCCGGCTCGCATGTTAATACCATGCCCTCCTCTAAGGTAGCAGTTCTATCACCAACGTCGTGAACGTCTAACCCGATAAAGTGGCAGGTTCCGTGTGGATAATATTTTTTTACCAGCGGATTGTTAGGATCTTGATTTTCGATATCCTTTTTACTATATAATCCTAATCGGATATGTTCTTCCTGTAAAAGATTTTCAACTCTTTCATTTACCCGGTTAATGGTGGTGCCGGGAGTTAGCCATCCAATAGCTTTTTTCATTACCCGCAAAACGGCTTCGTAGCAATCTTTCTGACGGGGTGTAAATTTCCCGTTGACCGGAATTGTTCTTGAACAATCAGCCGCATAATTGGCATATTCAGCACCAAAATCCATCAATAACAAATCACCGTCTTTACATTCGCTGGTGTTTTCTGTATAATGTAAAACACAGGCATTTTTACCCGATGCTACAATAGGAGGATAGGCATGTCCGTTCGCCCTGTTCCACAAAAATTCATGAGTAAGCTCGGCTTCAACCTGGTATTCGGTGACTCCTGGTTTTATGAAATGCATAATTCTGTGAAATGCTTTTTCTGTAATATCACAAGCGTTTTGCATTAACTTGATCTCTTCAGGCTCT
>Ga0209949_1001540_pt1 | contig 11080 bp, 10 predicted proteins | sample SalPonC_black_MG_FD_185711 | JGI IMG/M metagenome (GOLD analysis project Ga0209949, IMG submission 185711) | Salt pond soil microbial communities from South San Francisco under conditions of wetland restoration - Salt Pond MetaG... | ecosystem: Environmental > Aquatic > Marine > Intertidal zone... | reverse complement strand
AGGTGATTATCCGTTTCCGGCCCTTCATATTCAATTTTATCTATCGATGGAAAATATTCTTCGCTCATCAGTCTGTATTTAAAGTTTTGATTGTAATGTTAAAACCCATTCCTGATAGGTCTTTCGGTATTTGGATAATTTCTCTTTTTCCGGACTCACAGTTTCAATTAGCTTAAGTCCCTGGAACGCCTCATCGATTGATTCATAAACACCCGCACCAACTCCGGCACCCCGAGCTGCACCCTGTGCACCGTCGGTATCATACAATTCTAAAGTTGCCCCGGTCGTATTTACAAATGCCTCCCTGAATACGGGACTCAAAAACATGTTGGCATGGCCGGCTTTCACAGTTTTGCATTCAATGCCTGTTTTTTCCATGATTTGCAATCCATAGTTAAGTGAAAATACAATGCCCTCCTGTGCTGCCCGGAACATATGTGCCTTGGTATGCCGGTGAAAATCAATTCCACCGAATTGAGCTCCAGGATTTTGATCCTCAAGCACCCTCTCCGTACCGTTTCCAAATGGCAAGACAGTCAATCCTTCTGAACCGATCTCAATCCCGGCGGCAAGCTCATTCATTTCGTCGTACGAAAGTCTGTCATCAGCCAACTGCTTTTTGATCCAGCTATTCAAAATTCCGGTTCCATTTATGCAAAGAAGCATTCCATATCGTTCCTTTTCTGCCTCATGATTCACGTGAATAAAGGTATTTACCCTGGATTTTGAATCCGTCACAGGTTTGTCGATTACACCATAAATCACCCCGGATGTACCCGCCGTAGCTGCCACTTCACCGGGATTGATCACATTTAAAGAAAATGCATTATTAGGTTGATCTCCTGCTCGATACGTCACAGGTGTACCCGCTTTCAAACCTAACTCATCGGCAGCGGATTGCGTGAGGCTTCCGTGATCGTCAAATGAATCGTAGGCTTTCGGCAAAAGATCGGCAGAGATCCCGTAATGAACCAACAGGGACCGTGCCACACCTTGTTCACTATAATCCCAAAAAATTCCTTCAGATAAACCCGATTTTGTGGTACAGACTTCACCAGTCAGTTTCATCCCGATAAAATCACCCGGAAGCATAATTTTCCAAATCTCATCGTAAGTTTCCGGCTCATTCTCTTTTACCCATTTCAATTTCGATGCGGTAAAGTTTCCCGGTGAATTCAGGAATGTCTTCAGGCAAAAATCTTCACCAAGATCTTGAAAAGCTTCTCGTCCAATTTCAGCGGCCCTGCTATCACACCAAATAATAGATGGACGCAGTACATTTAGATCCTTATCTACCGCAACCAACCCGTGCATCTGGTAAGATATTCCGATGCCCACAACATCATCTTTGCTAAATGTACCTGAGGAGAGAAGTTGATCTGTTAGTGATTTGATCTGCTCCCACCAAACTTCAGGTTCCTGCTCTGCCATACCTGGTTTGGGTGAATACATGGTCATCTCATTATCGGGTGCGGATGCTGAGGCAATTAGGTCCCCATCATCAGCATCAATTACAGAACCTTTTACAAATGAACTTCCGACATCGAATCCTAATAAAACTTTCTTTCTCATGTATGCAATAATAAAATGATAAACTGAACAATGACTATAAAAACCCTATTTCATTGGAAAATGCGGGTTCCTTTTATCATTTACAAAAAAGACTATAATAACGCCTTTATCTGTCAAAAGTATCTTTATATAGAACCTACCGGAGTCCGACAAGTCCTCGCAGAGTTCGACTTCATGGAAAGGGATTCTTTCAGCCCCGACGCTTCATGGGCACTCTGAAAGAACCTTCTGTATGACAATTTTACCGGTAAACGCCTTATAAAACTCTTCGCGCTCCAAGAAAACGGGTTGCCCAGTAACTTTCGCCGATGTTAGAGATCATTACTCCGGAAGTAACAGATGCGTGCAGAAATTCGCCATCACCCATTGATATACCCACATGGAGCGACCTCCGCCCTGTCTTAAAAAAGATAAGATCCCCGGTTTTTATCGATCGCCTCCTGATGCCGGTCCCCTCCTGGAGTTGGCTGCGAGTATGTCGCGGAAGATCCTTATTAAAAAAGTCCCGGAATACCTGTTGTGTAAATGCCGAACAATCGATTCCGCTACTGGTTTCTCCTCCAAATCTATAGGGGGTTCCCTTCCACTCCCGATGTGCATTTTGCAACTGTCTTCGAACGCTGGTGATATTCTCATAAGCATTTGAGATATCCATTGCTGCGGGGACCGGCTGCTCGGGTTCAGTTTGAACCGCCGGTTCCTCCTGTGGATTTGAACTCACTTCGGGAGGGTCTGGGGCTGCGGTCCTTTTAGAGATTCCGCATCCGCTCAAATAAAAACAGAGTACTCCGAGAGTCGCAAATAAAGTTACCCTTTGGGATGCGAGCGAATTAAACATTTGTATGGGGATATTGTATCTTCAGGATGATATTTATATAAATATTCTTAATTAATTTGATTTCTGAAAGTAAAAAATCAATGCAGTTACTTGTTAATATTGATCATGTAGCAACTTTACGAAATGCCCGTGGTGAGGGGTATCCTGATCCCGCGGATGCCGCTACTGTTTGTGAGCAGGCCGGAGCTTCCGGAATTGTTTTTCATCTTCGGCGTGATCGACGACATATACGTGATGAAGACGTCTACCGACTCAAAAAGTTTGTGAAAGGAACCCTGGATTTCGAGATGTCGGCTTCCGATGAGATGATTGAGATTTGTAAAGATGTAGAGCCTCACCTCTGCACGCTGGTGCCTGAAGGCCGTGAAGAATTGACAACCGAGGGCGGCCTGGATATGAAAGTTGTATTCAATGACTTCCAAAATCGTGTATTTCCGGCACTTCACGGTTCAGGTATTAAGATCAGTCTTTTTCTCGACCCGAACCCAGAGGATATTGAATTGGCCCACAATCTTGGGGCAGATGCTATTGAACTTCACACAGGAACGTTTGCAAATGCCCCTGATGAAGATACTCAGCAAAAAGAGCTCAAACGATTATCTGAGGCTGCAGAACTTATTCATAATTTGGGAATGATTGTAAACGCAGGACATGGCTTAAACCTCCTAAATCTTCCAATCCTAATTGATCATGTCAATCATTTGGAGGATATAAGTATCGGGCACGCCCTCATCTCCAAATCCGTTTTCTGGGGATTGGAGCATACGGTTAAAGAATATTTAAAAATTATGAATAAATAATTCCCCTGCGGGAGTGGAAAGTGAAGACACAAATGCGAAGCCATTTGTATCTAACTCGGGGTGGATTCCTGATTTTCGAGCTTGGATTTCGAAAAGCTCCTAAACCAAGGAAACGCTCCACTGATCTTAACTCAAGAATCAGAAAATAAAGATGGCGCAAGTATCACACTTGTTTCCTTTATTAAGTCAAACCCAAGCACAACCGAGACGCTTGCGCTATCTTAGTTATATCTTCAATCCAAAAACAAATCATTGACTGAAAAACCTCACAAATCCGGGTACGCCGCAATTATCGGGAAACCGAATGCCGGGAAATCAACCCTAATGAACCGGATTCTCGGAAGTAAAATCTCCATTACTACTCACAAGGCCCAGACTACCCGGCACCAGGTGGTTGGTATCTACTCTGATGATAATACCCAGATCGTATTTCTTGATACTCCCGGTGTGATCACCCCAAAATATGAACTGCAAAGAGCGATGATGAATACCGTTAACCGGGCACGGGCTGATGCCGACGTTCTTCTTTTTATCTTTGACCCGACCGATAAACATCCAACCAAAGAGGTGATTCAACTGCTCAAATCGATCAACAAACCAACAATTTTGGTGGTAAACAAAATGGATCGGGTGAAAAATGAAATAGGCAAGCAGAAAGCCGATGAAATTGAAGATAAACTCAGTATCTCTTCTACCCATTTTGTATCAGCATTAAATGGCGAGGGAATTACCGAGCTTCTTGAGGACATTCGATCCAATCTCCCATCGGGACCTCCCTTTTACCCGAAAGAAGACTTAAGTGAGCATCCCGTTCGTTTTTTCGTGTCTGAACTGATCCGTGAACAAGTTTACCTGCAGTTCCAGCAAGAAATTCCATACTCCTGCACTGTAGATATTGTCTCCTACGATGCGGATATCGATATCGACCGAATATCTGCCAATATCATCGTCAACAGAAAATCACAAAAAGGGATGTTAATCGGGAAAGGCGGAAAAGCGATCAAAAAACTCGGCATAGAGGCACGAAAAGCAATTGAGGAATTTATCGGGAAAAAGGTCTTTCTCGATCTCCACGTCAAGGTTCGAGAAAAGTGGAGAGAAGATGAAAACTGGGTCCGGAACTTGGGGTATTAGCAAGTTAGAATTTAAACCCCAAGTGTGATTTCCTCTACAGCATGAAAAGGTTGTTCTTTTCTTAATACCATCAACAGTGATTCAAATTTTGTACAATTCTATTCATTTACAAACAATCGATTCGAGCCTTCAGGCGGATTTCTATCGATTTTAATACATTCGGGTTCACTTCAAACAGCTGAACATCAAATCCAACCCGAACCTGTATCGAGTGTTTTGATCATTCTGAAATTCAATTTTCAATAAGAGGATATATGCGTTTGCTCTTTGTCATACTACTCACAAAACTTGTATTTAGAATTGAGATCATGCAGATTCGATGAATGTTAATATTCCTGGCATTTCCCGGGATTACAGAGGAAAATTGACTCAAATTCTACAAGAATGGTTTGAACAAAGTAAAGAACTCAGAAAACTTCAAAAAGAGTCTTAAATCCTATATTTTTGGGCAAAGTACTAGCGTTATATGAAAATAAAATTTACTGCCATGAGATGGGTTTTAGTGGGTTTGCTGTTTTTTCCATTTACGCTTTATAGCCAAGAGCTTGATACCAGCGTCGATTTCAGCGGTCAGTTTTTCTTTTCTTATGAGCGAATCTTTGAAGATGAAGGTATTAACAATGAGTTCACCATTCAGAGAGGGTATATAACATTTCGAAAACGCCTCACTCAAATGGCCCAGATCCGTTTTACCCAGGATGTTTCAATAGACCAGGAAGGTGATGGGAAAGGAGATATCGAGCTCCGGCTGAAATATGCTCTTTTGAAATTAAACTTCGATGACTATGGATTTCTGGCAAGTCCTTATGCCGAAATAGGCGTTGTTCATCGTCCCTGGATCGATTTTGAACAAAAAATAAATGACTATCGCTCTCAGGAATCGATGTTCCTGGATCAGAATGGGCTTGTAAGATCCGCTGATTATGGAGTAACATTTGCCTCTCTGATTGGTGGAGAAATTGACGAGTCTTTCCAACAGGAAATACAATCCTCCTATCCGGGCCGTTATGGCAGCCTGAGCGTTGGAATTTACAACGGCGGGGGTTACAACTCTCTTGAAGAGAATAACAACAAACTACTTGAGGGAAGATTGACGATACGCCCCTTCCCTGATCATATTCCAGGATTTCAAACCAGTATTTTCGGTTCTTACGGTAAAGGAAATATCCCGCAAAGCCCCGATTTTGAAATGATTTCAACGGCAATTTCTTATGAATCATTTCAGTTCACAACTCTATTACAAGGATTCACAGGCACAGGAGATGCCTCAGGAAATTTTGTTACGAGTAATTTTCAACCAATAGATTTAAAAGGATGGAGCCATTTTATCGAGATAAGGCCCATCAAAAGTATTCCGATAAAACTCATCAACCGATTTGATGAGATTGTAAATACCGACACGAACCTGTGGACTTCAAGGCAGGCGGTTGGGGGAGTTGCTTATCGTTTCCCAAATAGTTCTAAGATTATCTTGAATTTGAGAAGGAACTGGATGAAAATTAACGGAAAGGTTGAAGATATTAATCGACTGGAAATAATCACAGAAATCCGTTTCTAGATTTTTACTCAACTTTTTTAGCTATAAAAAAAATGTTGCAACTGTAGACATTTCTCTTGTATTATATGGCGATGAAAAAATCCGACAAAAATATTGCTTGTTGTCTCTGCATAATGTGTATGTGTTGTTGTAGCATATGATGCAGAGGGACAGATCTTTTTTTCATTAAAATATTGAAAAGCCCTCTGGAAACCAGCAGGGCTTTTTTGATAACCGCAAACCGCGGATGAGTTCTTTAAAAAATTGAATTCTTATCCAGAAAGGTGGAGGGACAGGCCCTGTGAAACCTTAGCAACCGTTTCGGTAATTCAAATTACCGGAAGTCAGGTGCTAAATCCTGCCTGATTCGATCTTGTATCGAGTTTGGGGAAGATAAGACGATAAGGCACAAGTAAAGAAAAGCCTCTTCTGAACATCTTTCCCGAAAAAGGACAGATATTTGGAAGAGGCTTTTTTGTTTTCAACAGGAAACAGATTATAAAAGAATTTTTGAAACATACATTTACAAACTGGTACGACAAAAAAATGCGATCTGATCTTGCATTATCGGAAGAAACAGATCGTGTACAGCAGTTATTATCGAAAATTGAAACAGTTGCAATTGTGGGAATTTCTAGAAATAGACATAAAGACAGCAGGTATGTAGGACGGTACTTACAAAATGCCGGCTATACAATTATCCCTGTGAACCCGAATGCAGATGAAATTCTTGGCGAGCCAACATATCCGGATTTAGAATCAATCCCGGAAAAAGTGGATGTCGTGAATATCTTTTTACCGCCTGAATGGATTCCTGAGGTTGTGGATCAATCGATTCCACTGCAGCCCCATGTTATCTGGCTGCAACTGGGTACGGGTAACCATCCCGACCAGGTAAAAAGATCACAGAAAGAAAACATCACAATGATTCAAAACAGATGTATGAAAGTTGATCACCAGTTTTTAATCAGGGATCATCAATAAATCAAACCAATGTACCATTCAAACTACGAAACATACTCATTGATCAGCTCCAAAACATGAAGCTGATCTTATCTCCTTCACGGAAAAATTAATACAGACCTTCAATTAACATTAATTCATAACTACAAATAACATGAGCGATAACGGAGAAGCTAAAAACTACAAATTCGAAACATTGCAATTACATGCAGGACAGAAACCGGATCCGGCAACAGGGTCACGAGCTGTACCGATCTATCAGACTACTTCATACACGTTTAATGACACCCAACACGCAGCTGATCTATTCGGGCTAAAAGAGTTTGGAAATATTTATACCCGAATCATGAATCCAACAAGCGATGTTTTTGAACAACGAATCGCAGCGTTGGAAGGGGGGGCTGCCGCAGTAGCAACAGCATCCGGACAATCCGCCCAATTCCTGGCTATAACAAACCTTGCACAGGCTGGGGATAATATTGTATCCACTCAGAATCTTTATGGTGGGACTTACAACCAGTTTAAGGTTACTCTTCCAAGACTCGGAATCGATGTGAAGTTTACCGAAAACGACGATCCGGAATCTTTCGAAGCTCTAATCGACGACGATACAAAGGCGATATATGTGGAGTCTATCGGTAATCCGCGCGGAAACGTACCCGATTTTCACGGAATCTCTGCTGTTGCTAAAGAACACGGCATTGCACTCGTTGTTGATAACACCTTCGGGGCTGCCGGAGCCGTTAATCGTCCTATCGATCACGGTGCAAATGTTGTGGTGCAGTCTGCCACAAAATGGATTGGCGGCCACGGAACCAGCATCGGCGGTGTGATTGTAGATGCCGGAAACTTCAACTGGGGGAATGGCAACTATCCTCTGTTTACCGAACCTTCTCCATCCTACCATGGGTTGAACTTCTGGGAAGTATTTGGCGAAGACGGTCCATTTGGAAATATCGCTTTTGCCATCCGTGCAAGAGTTGATGGCTTACGTGATGTAGGGCCGGCTCCCTCTCCTTTCAACAGTTTCCTGTTGCTGCAGGGATTGGAAACTCTCTCACTCCGCATTGAACGTCACAACGAAAATACCCTTGCGCTTGCCAAATGGCTTCAAAACAATGAAAATGTTTCCTGGGTTAGCTACACCGGCTTGCCTGATCACCCTTCTCACGAAAACGCCAAGAAATATCTACGGGAAGGTAAATTCGGGTCAGTCTTTACCTTTGGAGTGAAAGGGGGATATGACGCTGCCCGTGCGTTTATTGAAGGTGTTGAGCTTTCAAGTCACCTTGCAAATGTGGGTGATGCAAAAACACTGGTAATCCACCCTGCTTCAACTACACATCAGCAACTTTCTGAAGAAGAACAAGCTGCAAGTGGAGTAAAACAGGACCTGGTTAGGGTTTCAGTAGGTATCGAACATATTGATGATATCATCGGGGACTTTGAACATGCATTTAAAAACATTAAAACAACAGCTTAAATAAAAAAAGCAGGACTCCGGGCGGGAGTCCTGCTACTAATTAATAGTATGCTGTATCCTGTTTAGGGATTCGGCATACACATCGTATAACCACAAAATACAAAGTAATGAGTACAGAAACAGTTATTGATCTTAACAATGATAAACTGAAGGAATCACTTTTGAATTTAATTCAGGGAATCCAGAAGAATCCTGAACAGGCAGATGCCACATTTAAGGCAAAATCCACACTGGAAAACGGTTTTTTGTCGAATATAAAAATCAGAAATTTTGAATTTGTTTCAGACGAACCTGTTGAATTTGGCGGGACAAATGAAGGACCGAACCCCGTTGAATATGTTTTAGGTGCTTTTGCTGCGTGCCAGGAAATAGTAATTAAAGCTTATGCCACGGTATTGGATATCGATATCAAAGCAGTACATGTTGAGGTGGACGGTGATCTGGACCTGCATGGTTTCCTGAATCTCTCAGAAGAACGAGCCGGATTTAAATCTGTCTCTTATAGAACGACAATAGAAACGAATGAAACTGATACAGAAAAACTTAAAACACTTGAAAAGCTTTCTGTAGACCGTTGCCCGGTTCTTGATATCATAAGCAATCCTGTAAAAATTGACGGTCAGTTAGATTTCAAGAAGTTTTGAGTGTAAGTTCCTGCCGGTTTAAAACCGGTGGGAATATTAAACATTGAAAATAAAATGAACGAAGGAATTACCTTAGAGAAATTAAAAAAGCCTTTTATTACAGAGGCAGGCTTTCGGTTTGATGAACCGGATGTAGCCTATAAAACATGGGGTTCACTGAATAAAGAGAAAAATAATGTGATTCTCATATGCCACGCATTAACGGGCCATGCTGCGGCCGATGAGTGGTTTCCCGGGATTTTTGGATCGGGCCGGGTTTGCGATCCCGCTAAAAATTTTATTCTGTGTATTAATGTACCCGGCAGTCCTTACGGATCTGTCGGGCCTTGGTCTGAAAATCCTGATACCGGCAAACCGTACAAAAACTCTTTTCCTAAAATTACAGTTCGGGATATGGTTCGATTTCAGCAGCAGTTGTTAGATCAGCTTGGAATAACCGGGATTGAACTGGTACTTGGAGGCTCGCTTGGCGGTATGCAGGCACTTGAGTTTACTATTATGGACGATCGTATCGAATCCGCAGCACTGATAGCGATGGGGAAATCTCACAGTCCGTGGGCTATTGGAATCAGCCATGCCCAACGGCAGGCAATATTTACCGATCCAAAGTGGAATGATGGTAATTACGATAAAAATGACGGACCCGCTAAAGGCCTCGCTGCAGCACGAATGATGGCGATGATTACCTACAGAACCCCATCTGATTATGAGAAGAAATTCAGCCGCGGACTCCAGGGAGATTCTGATCAGTTCCAGGTGGAATCATATTTGAATTACCAGGGCAAAAAGCTGGCCGACCGGTTCGATGCTCATTCCTACATCATCTTAACAGAAGCAATGGATTCGCATGATGTATCCAGAGATCGAGGTTCATTTCAAGAAGTTCTCGGGCAGGTTCAATCATCTGTAAAAGTCATTGGTATTGAATCCGACCATTTGTATTCAACTCATGAGCAAAAAGAGTTGGCAAAATTATTAAAGAATGCAGAGTACAAAGAAATTAAATCGTCGTATGGTCACGATGCATTCCTGATTGAATTTGAACAGATCAACGACATTATCAAACCATTTATTAAAGAAAAACAGACACTGAGCTATTAATTATGTCATCACAATTGAAAGCATATAAACAAGTCAAACCGGATCAGGCAAAACAGGTGAAGAAAGTTTTTATAGCCGGCGTGGGAGCGGTGGGCAGCACGCTTTTAAAGCAGATTTCAAAAAACGGTTCTCAGAAATCACTGCGCGTACTGGGCGTATGTAATCGAAAGCATGTACTTTGGTACGATCACAGCCAGACTGAATACACACTTGAAAAACTTTTGAAGGCACCGCAAAAGGATTGGAAGTCGATCACCAGCAAATTAACCTCTTACCCTAAAGGTTCGGTTATTTTTGTGGATGCAACCGGAAGCCTGGAAACCACGAAAATCTATCCACAATTGCTGGAGGAGAATATTCATGTGGTTACTCCCAGTAAACTGGCAAATACACAGAGCCAGGATGATTTTGAATCCCTGCATGAACTTGCCTCTGAAAAAAATGTGCAATTTCTGTACGAAACAAATGTTGGCGCCGGACTTCCAATTGTAAATCCCATCAAAAACCTGATTCAAACCGGTGATAAGATCATTGAGATCAGCGGCGTTGTTTCAGGAACCATGACTTATCTTTTTTCTGAATTGGACAAAGGAAATAGTTTCAGCAAATCTGTGATTAAAGCACGCAGCCTTGGTTATGCCGAACCCGATCCGCGTGATGATCTATCCGGAGAGGATGTTGCACGAAAGTTCCTGATCCTCGCCAGAATCTGTGGCTACAAAATGGAGCGCGATGATCTTGAAGTGGAATCACTGATACCCGATCCATTGAAAGATGTTGATGCAACCACATTCCTTGAAGAACTCTACAAGTTTGATAAAGACTGGAGCGAAAGAGTCTCAAAAGCCGATCAGTCCGGGAATACTCTTCGATATACCGGTGTATTGAGAGACGGAAAAATAAACGTTGGAATTAGTGAAGTTTCAAAATCTTCTACATTAGGTCAGCTTAAAGACACGAACAACCTGGTTCAGATCAAGACAAAACGATACTACGATCAGCCATTGG
>Ga0209949_1001537_pt1 | contig 11097 bp, 10 predicted proteins | sample SalPonC_black_MG_FD_185711 | JGI IMG/M metagenome (GOLD analysis project Ga0209949, IMG submission 185711) | Salt pond soil microbial communities from South San Francisco under conditions of wetland restoration - Salt Pond MetaG... | ecosystem: Environmental > Aquatic > Marine > Intertidal zone... | reverse complement strand
ATCGCCAATCGCCTTGCGCCTGAAGTGTTGGGCCGCTCATTGGATGAGCTGCCCCCGCAAAGCAGACGTTTGCTTGGGCTGTTGAAAGTCATGGTCAAAGGCGAGCTTGAACGAAAAACTATGGAGCAGGCTGACTACCGTTTTTCGCGTCGGCAAGTGCGCGAGTTTACTGGCTGGAGTTTAACGCAAGTCAGAGTGCATTTAGACAGGTTGCAGGAACTTGAATATGTTGCGCTTTGGCATGGTCGCGTAGGACGGACCTTTGAATATGAGCTATTATGCAATGTCGACGACCCCGACGAGAAGCACGTTATCGGTTTACTCGATGTTGAAAAACTGCGTAATAAGTATGGCTATGACACCAACCTGACGGAAAAAACAGGCAGTTGACGGAATAAATGAAGGGGTGGCGTACAGGTGACGGTCTATCAAAAACAGGCTCTAAGGCCTGTATTTACAGTGTTTGCGCCTCACCTGACGGGGTGACGGGTTTACACACAGGAACGCAAAAAATAACAAAAGAGTCGTAACATACTCATGCCAGCCCCCAAAGGACAACGCAACATCTCAGGTATGCAAGGCCGCCGCAAAGGCGGCTTGCGTGACAAGCTCAATGATGAATTTGATCGCAGCAGTCCTTTTACACTGGCCAGCCTTGCGGATGAATGGCTGCAACATATGGAAGAGCGCAACTACTCCAAGCAAACGCTAACGGCAACGCATTGGGCTTTAAAAATGTTCCTGGATTGGGCTCACGAGCGTTCATTGGTTGACGCTAACACCATTACCAAAGCAACGCTTGAAAGTTATCAGCGTTGGATGTATCGCTACCGCAAAAGCGATGGTGAACCGCTGAGCTTCCGCACCCAGCGCATGCGTCTGGGTGCGCTCCAACGGTTCTTTTCGCACTTGTGCAAAAGCGGTTATTTGCCAGCCAACCCAGCCAGCGATTTAGAGTTACCCCGCAAGCCTTATCAAATGTTACCGAAGGCTTTGAACCGCGAAGAACTACAAGCATTGATGGCTTTGCATGACGTTACCGATGTGATGGGCCTGCGCGATCGCACGATGCTTGAACTTTTATACGCAACTGGCATCCGCCGCAGTTGAACTGGTTGCCTTGGATGTGCCCGACTTGGATCGCATCGCTGCGAGTGTCTACATCCGCAAAGGCAAAGGGGGCAAGGGTAGATTGCTTCCAGTAGGTTCCTGCGCGCTGCATTGGCTCGAAGCTACCTTGAGCGCAGTCGTCCAGCCCTGGCGATCAACATTCACGAGCAAGCGTTGTTTCTAAGTGGCTACGGTGAACGCTTCAGCCCTGGCTATGTTGGCAACTGGGTCAGTCGCACAATGAAAGCCGCCGGGGTCACTAAGAAAGGCGCATGTCACTTATTACGCCATTCTTGCGCAACGCATATGCTGGAAAACGGTGCGGATATCCGCATCATCCAGCAAATGCTGGGACATGCCCGACTCGACACCACGCAAATTTACACTGAGGTAAGCATCACGACCTTACGCGAAGTCTACAACCGCACGCACCCCAACGCGCAAAAGGGCAAGTAACCCTTTTCATTTTAGCCGCTGGTAGCTGCCTTTTAGCCCTTGCCTCAAAGCCTTAAATCGGGCTTACTGTGTCGCATCAAAAATGATGCTTCTCGACGCAACTCCATCTAGCGCAAAACCGGTTTGTTCACTGAAAACCGTAGCTAGAGATTTTTTTTGGAAGTATGAGAGTGCGCCTAGTAAAAGTGAGCTGGAAGCCCTGATAGGTGCCGGGGAAAATGACCTTTGCAACTACGAAACTGCGTTAGGTGTGGTTGAATATGGATATCGCTATTACAACCCGCAAATGGGGCGGTGGCTGAATAGAGACCCGATTGAAGAACAGGGCGGGCTGAACCTGTATGGGTTTGTTGGGAACGATAGCATAAATCGTTGGGACTTATTAGGGCTTTCTACGATAAAAGCATCTTCAGGTCAGAATATATCGACTACGATAGTAGACTTTTTTGATGGTGGGCCTTCAAACACTTGGATTTTTGAGTATCCCCATTCTGTTGCGAAAAGGTTTCAGTCACACAAGGGGGTCAAGTTTCTTTGGGATCTCTACAGCAAAGATATCGAGCTATATTGCGATGTTGAGCCAACTGGTTCTAAAGATTGGGAAGGGAAGTTCTCTTATACAGCGCAACTTCCTGACTTCAAAAACGATGCAGCAACATTTTTAGGATTTTATGGTGAAGGCTTTAATCATAATGACTACGGGACAAATGCTTTTGGTTCGTTTCGTGTTGATTACAAGGTTTCGATTGATTGTTGCAAAAAGAAGAAGTCAATTAAGATGAGCATATTTAATCGATGGAGTATTACGTCGCTATTCAGAAACCCATTTAATAGAAAGCCGACATTCACTAAAGATTTACTTAATCCAGTGGACGTTTTTGTGAACTATGATTTGGAAGATGAGTTCTAATGTTTGTTTTTGCATTATACGCATTAATTCCAATTGTTTTTCTTTTTCTTAAGAATCGTCTAGTCGGTTACTTTTGTTCGTCAATATTGGGAAGTATATTGTTGGTGAGCAATATGTTGATTTTAGAGTCAAAAGCTACTGATTCGGATTTTGATGTAGTATTTTTGTTTTCTATCTTTTTATGGGTTTTTATTACATTTTTTGTTTATGCTTTGTTTTATTTCCTTTTTGGATTCTTAAATAAAGCAATCAGTAAGAAAGAGAATTGAAATGAATTTATTTAGGATCGTCATTGTCATCTTTATCGGAACGCATGCAGCCCTTAACGCTTTGCCGCCACTTTCTGAATATTATGAGACAATTAGGCCAGATGTAGAAATGTTAGCTGGTAGTTATAAATTTGGTTTTCACCAAATGTCTAATTATGAACAGCAGCTTAGCTCAAAGATAGAAAAGCTTAAAAAGGCACCTGAAATAGTGTTAAGTGCAGATGGGAGTTTTCGAGTCGATAATTTTCCTACATGGATTGAATATGAGCCATACAGATATAGATTTGGAGGTTTTGTTATTGCAAAGGGTACTTGGAGTTTAGTCATTGTAGGCAGAATGGATGATGGCAAGAATGGTGTTCTTGAGCATTGGGGAATTAAGTTGAATGGTTTAAATAGTGCAGAGAATCAGCCAACGTTACTCAATCGTGCTAATAATTTTGAAATAGCTTTTATATTTGGTGATCCAGATTCAGGTGAGATAATCCTGTTCGAAAAAAAACAAGAATCGACTTCTGAAATTTAAAAAAGCTTCAAAACGAAGCTTCAAAAAGAACTGCAAAGGAAGAACTGCAAAGGGGAGAACTGCAAAGGGGTCATTCCATGATTCCTGCAATTGGCCCAATGCTCAGCCTCAGCCTGATGAACGGCACATGTCGCGCCAGCTTTAGCTGTCACGTCATCTGCTCGAAATCGTCCGTCACACTTCGCAAAAGTTGCTCGTTATTCACTCCCGATTTTAGCTAGAGTTCGCACGCCGCTTAGTCCGGCAAAGCCGGGCGGCTACTGCACTTGTTCGCAGTTATTTTTCCAGGTCCGGCTTGTAGCCGGATGTGGAAGAGACTTGCTCACAGCTGGCGGTCATTATCATGCCGCTCAAGCGCGCACCCTCGGCATCTCTCGCTCATGTGCATAGTGATGTGTGGAGTAATTATAAAGTGTGCGGAGTGAGCCGAGAGTATTCGCGAGGAGCTATCTGGGCAAGGGCCGAGCACTCCCCTCGGCCTGCGCGCGTTCCGAGATCCCGCCCAGAGGATGAGGGAGCGGCTGATGCCGCTTTTTTGAAAAAAGGCCTATTGCGCTGGCAGTGAATAAAAGTGGTCCGGCTTTGAGCCGGAGGGGGTAACAACTTTGCCAGCTCCCCCCGTTGCGTGCGCCTAACCCGCACGCTTGAAAGAAGGGCGGTCCTCGGGCTCTGCAAATGGTGTATTAGCAGTGTCACAGACTTACGCGCGGGACTGAGCCGCTTATTGCAATCGCGGTCACAAGACCGCGCGTTTAAGGAATCCAGCTTGCGCAGGAAGTTGGGGCAACTGCGTATCAAGTTCATCAAAGAACTTGCCGCAAAATGTTTTTGCAAGAACGAACTTCCAGGAAAGCACACAGAGCAAAAATGTTCCAGATAAAAAATGATAAAAAAAGATACGACGGCAGCGGCCAATTCCGTTGCCCCTTATCTTGATGCTTGTGTTATTTGGCAGTCCCCAACTTCTTTTACCCGCGGTCAGTGACTTAGGGATCGGCGAGAATGCTGACGTCCGCGGGCTGGTCGATGCCGTTGCATCGGCACACTTGCCTAAGCTGCTGCAAAAACCGATCACACCTGAACTGGGCAGCTCGAAGCGCACCGCATGTGTTCCCCGCTGCCGCCGCGGTGGACAAATCCGCTGGTCGGTATGCGCAGTAGCGGCCCTGGGCTATGGTTGCCCGCAGGCTGCTTTGCAAGCAGCCGCAGTTTGGTAATTGCCCAGGTTTAAGCCGCGTGCGAACGGTAGCTTACCACAGGCAGGAGCGGCTAAGCGTGCCGAGGACAGTATAAGGCGTGACAGGTAGGAAGATCCCGCAAAGGAAGGTGAAAATGCGAACAAGCACATTTTGAGAAAGCGGCTCTGCCGCTGTAGAGGAAACATTGCTGTGAGTATATTTACCTTACCGAGGACAGCTTCCTATCTGGCGTGACTTATGCCTGCGGATGGCTGGTGCGGAGGATTGGCGATTGTTCAAGATGCTCAAGATTTAACAGCAAGTCATTCGCGGTTTCGCGCGGGATGTAAGGTTATCGCCGCTTCGGACGTTACTGACCGTGCATTTAAAGATGCGATCAGGAGCGACCTTCGTTTTTATCGAGAAAGCTTTCCAGCATCTCAAGCACAACGCCTTGTTTGTTGCGCGGCAAATTAACCAATCGCTCTGTCAGTTTTTTGACGCGGGGTGGCGTTTTTTTTTCCGGTTCAACCGGTTCGATCTTCTCTTTATCGAGTAGTGTTTCAACGGTGACATTCAATGCGGTTGCCAGTTGTTGAACGAACTGCATCGAAGGATTGGTGCATCGTCTTTCGTAATAAACAAGACGGTTTCGAGAAATGCCCAGTTTGTCGGCAAGTTCGTACTGGGTCATTCCTTTTTCCTGGCGCAAAGCAACCAGCCGCTGAGCAAAAGCGGGGGCTTCAAATTTTGGTCTGCGACCTCGTTGCATAGCCGCATCATAACACGGTTTTTCAAAAAACACTTTTTTTGGTGAAAGGGCTTGCATGATTTAGTTACACTATGTAACTAAAAAGATAGCAATATTTTTTTGCTATTTTTAGGCTCATTTAGCTTGACAGTGTAACTAAAAAAAGAAGGCCAACGACTGGTTTTGGTAGGCATAAATCGCTGACCTTCATAATGATAAAAAAATCCATGAACCAAAATGAAGTGACTCACAGACATAGAAGGGAATTAAACCGCTTTTTGAGCGAGTTTCAAGCCGGGATCCGCCTTCGCTTAAAAAGCTATGGCGTGACGGAGGAAGGAGGCTATTGCTATCATGCCTAAGAAAATCCCGGAAGAAGAGATCGAGCGCATCAAGCGCGAAGTGGATTTGGTGGCCTTGATTCAATCCAAGGGCATCCACTTGAAACGCCACGGGAGCAAAGATTTTATCGGAGCTTGCCCGTTTCACAACGATGACGCTGCTCATCCCAACATGGTGATCACGCCACATAAAAATCTTTTCCACTGCATGAGCTGTGGCAAAAGCGGTAACGTAATCCAGTTTGTCGAGTATTACGAGGGGATCTCGTTTGCTCATGCTTTTGAACTGCTCGCTTCGGGACTGATTAAAAACATCGTGGCAGCAAAGCCCCGGGTTGCTCAATCAACGGTTCCCAAGTTGCCGTCGCCGGTTGACTTTGACGCGGAGGATCGACAACTGATGAAACAGGTTATTGATTTTTATCATAAACGATTATTGCAGTGTCCCGCTGCTTTGAAGTATCTGCAAAAGCGGGGTATCCATGACGAGGAAGCGATCAAACATTTTAACCTCGGTTACTCGGATCGAACGCTGGGTTTGCGTTTGCCGGAAAAGAATCGCAAAGCCGGAGAACAGATCCGCAGTCAATTAGTCAAGCTCGGCTTGTATCGTGAAAGCGGACACGAACACTTTAATGGTTCACTTGTGTTTCCCGTATTAGATGAAGGCGGTAACGCCACTGAAATTTACGGCCGTAAAATTAGTCACAAGCCTTACAAGGGAATGCGTCCGCACCTGTATTTACCGGGGCCGCATGTTGGGATCTGGAATTGGCTTTGCCTGAAATCCCGGGAGATCATCCTTTGCGAATCACTGATTGATGCGCTCACGTTTTGGGTTAACGGCTTTCGCAACGTGACGAGCATTTACGGCTGTGAAGGGTTTACCAATGAGCTTTACGAAGCGTTGGTTGCTCATAAAACGCAAAAGGTCTATCTGGCTTACGACCGGGATAACGGCGGTGACCGTGCCGCAATACGAGATGCCGAGCGTTTGCAGTCTGCCGGTATCGAATGCTTTCGCGTTAAATTACCGGCGAACATGGATGTTAACGAGTACGCTTTGCAAGTCACTCCTGCGGACAAATCTTTGCGCGTTTTGATTCAGTCTGCGGAGTGGCTTGGTAAAGGCGCACATAATACCCATAATAAAAATACATCTTCTTTAGTTGATAATAATAAGTTAGCTGCTAACAATGGAGCTCCGGAAGTTTTTACAGTCGCGGAAAAGCCGAAAGCCCCGGAACAATCGGCAGATCCAGATCGGGCAACTAAAGGAAAAAAGATGGAGGCTTCCGGTGATAAGCGAAGCATTGCGCCGAAGGACATTGCTATCGCGAACAAAGGTGATCACATTGAGTTTACGATTGATGATCGTATCTATCGCGTTGGTGGTTTGCAGAAGAACAACAGCTATGAAGTGCTCAAGATAACGCTGCGTTTATGGTATGATAGCGAGTATCACATTGATACGCTGGACATGTATCAGGATAAGCAACGGCAACGCTACATTGATCGTGCTGCCGAGGAAACGCAGTTGAAACACGAGTTGATTAAGCGCGACCTGGGGAAGCTCCTTTTGAAACTCGAACAGTTGCAAGACGAGCGCATCCAAAAAGCGATGACGCCGCAGGAATCCGCTTATGAAATGACTGCCGATGAAGAGCGCGAAGCCCTGAACTGTTTGAAAGATCCGAAGCTGGTTGAACGCTTGCTTATTGACTTTGAAAAGTGCGGGACCGTTGGCGAAACCACCAACAAGCTTACCGGCTGGTTTGCTTGTGTTTCGCGCAAGTTAAAAAAGCCGCTTGCGGTGATTGTGCAATCGACCAGTGCAGCAGGTAAATCCACTTTGATGGAAGCGGTTTTATCGTTCTTGCCCCAAGAGGAACAAATCAAGTACTCGGCCATGACCGGTCAATCCCTGTACTACCTGGGTGAAAGTAACCTCAAACACAAGGTGTTGGCTATTGTCGAAGAGGAAGGCGCTGAGCGTGCTTCCTACGCCTTGAAGCTTTTGCAAAGCGAAGGCGAACTGACGATAGCCAGCACGGGCAAGGATCCGAACACGGGCCGCATGGAAACGCAGGAGTATCACGTTGAAGGCCCGGTGATGATTTTTTTAACGACAACGGCAATCGACATCGATGAAGAATTGATGAATCGTTGCCTTGTTTTAACGGTGGATGAAGGCGAAGGGCAGACAGCCCGCATTCATGCCTTGCAAAGGCAGTCACGCACCTGGGATGGCCTGGTCGCAGAGGAGCAACGTCGAAGTGTGCTCAAGCGCCAGCAGAATGTTCAACGCTTGTTAAAGTCCTATCGCATCATCAATCCGTTTGCGAACGATTTGACGTTTGTTGCCCACCGCACCCGAGCCCGGCGCGATCACGAAAAATATCTCACTCTTATCGACTCGGTAACGTTGGCCCATCAGCATCAACGCAAGATTGAGAAGCGCGTGATCGAAGGCCGTACCATTGAATTTATCCGCGTCACGCTCAAGGATATTGAAATCGCCAACAAGCTTGCGCCGGAAGTCTTGGGCCGTTCGCTTGATGAGTTGCCCCCGCAAACAAGACGTTTGCTCGATGCGTTGAAAGCCATGGTGAAAGCTGGTTGCCACAAAGACAACGTTGGGCAAAGCGACTTTCGTTTTAGACGCCGCCAGGTCTGCAAGGAAACCGGTTGGAGCTTAACGCAAGTGAAAGTGCATTTGGATCGATTGGCCGAGTTGGAATACGTTGCCAGTTGGAGCAGTGGCATGGGCCGACCGTTTGAATACGTTCTGCTCATCGACGTGAACGAACCGAACGAGAAGTTTATGATCGGTCTGCTGGATGTTGAGCAGTTGAAGAATACCGAGCGTAGCGACACCTCAACGAGCGATCGCGAGAATAACAAACACAACTACCCTGACGAACTGACGGGGGAAAGCGGTAGGTTGTCGGCCTGAAAGCCAGGGGTAACGGAGGGGTGACGTTTTACCAAAAGTCAGCTTTCAGCCCGATAAACATAGGGTTTGCGGTCAACCTGACGGTGTGTCGGGGATCGCACATCAGGGACAAAAAAATCAAACCAAGCAGAATGACCGTAAACATAGAGAGTAACCATGGAACTTTACGCCAAAATCAAAAAGAGCAGCAAATACGCCTACCAAGGCGAGTACAGCGATTCACCGCCTTACTTTCGCGTTCGCGAAATCATCAACGGCAAATATGCCTTCACATTAAATAATGGAAATTGGTATCGACGCGAAGACCTCAACTTCTTTGTCAAAAACCCCAAAGGCGAATTACTCAAACTCAATTAACGATGGGCAGCAAAGGATTTAAAGCCACGAAGCACTTGCGCCGCCGCGCTAAAAACAAGCGCGGTGGCAACGCGCAACAAGCGATTGAGTTTGACCGCACCGACCCCGATAACATGGCCGATTACACCGAGGAATATTTGCAATGGCTTGCAGTGATGAACTACACCGAAGACACCATCGAAGGCCGACGCTATGCGTTGAAAGTGTTTTTAGGTTGGGCCAGGGAACGCGACCTGATTTGTGCTTGCGATATGACCAAACCGATCCTCGAAAGCTACATGCGATTCCTGCATCGCTTTCGCAAACCCAATGGCAAGCCCCTCGGTTACAGCACCCAACGCGGCAGAATCAGCGCGGTGCGCGACTTCTTTCGCTGGCTATGTCGGCAAAATTACATCCTCTACAATCCCGCTTCCGAATTAGAAATGCCCCGGCCCGAAAAGCGATTGCCCGACGATCCGATCTCATTGCAGCAAGTTGAGTCCATTTTGAGCGTGCCCGATTTAAGCGAACCGCTTGGAGTGCGTGATCGCTCAATCATGGAACTACTTTACTCAACCGGCATGCGACGGCTCGAAGCCGTTAACCTGGAGCTAACCGATCTCAATTGCGACAAACAGACGATCCACATCCGCCAAGGCAAAGGCCACAAAGATCGCATTATCCCGGTTGGCGATCGTGCGCTTACCTGGCTGGAACGCTACCTCGAAGACATCCGGCCCCAGTTGGTGATCAGCATCAGCCAAGCGGCTTTGTATCTGAGCAGCTACGGCGAAGCCTTTAACCCCGATGTGCTATCCAGAAAGGTTGCCCGCTATGTCAAAAAAGCCGACATTGGCCGCTCTGGAAGTTGCCACATGTTCAGACATGCTTGCGCCACGCACATGCTGGAAAATGGGGCTGATATCCGCATCATCCAGCAACTGCTCGGACACGAAAAGCTGGAAACGACCCAGATCTATACGGAAGTATCGATAACGCAGTTGCAAGAAGTGCACAAGCGCACTCACCCGGCTAAGCTGAAATGAAATCCGTTGTTGGCACGAGCGAGGAAAAGACTTGAATGGATGACATGGCAGAAAGGCAAATTTACCTGGATACCTCAGTTATCGGAGGATACTTTGACGACGAGTTCAAAACGCAGACTCGGAGCCTTTGGAAACTGGGCAAGGAAGGCATTTACCGTTTCGTGACATCCATTGTCACCTTGGAAGAAATCGCCGGGGCTCCTGAACAAGTGCAACAACTCTTTGCCAAGACCTTCACCGAAGAAAGTATTTTACGAAGCAGTGCTGAGGCCGATCAACTGGCCCAAGCCTACATGGAACAGGAAGTTGTTCCCGCCAAGTATTTTGATGATGCTCAGCACGTTGCCATTTGCACACTGGCCCGAATCAGTTGCTTAGCCAGTTGGAATTTTAAACACTTGGCCAATCTCCAACAAGAGAATGCCTTTAATGCAGTAAACCTCTTGCACAGCTACAGCCAAGTGCGTATATTAAGTCCTTCACCATTAATTTATGGCCATGAAAAAGAAATTTGATGCCGTTGCCGAATCTCGGAAGTGGCGAACCGCGACCGGGAAAAAGCTTTCTGAAATGACTCAGGAAGAGCGATTGGCCTATCTGAATGAAGGGGTTGCCCAGAAGCTTGCAGCGTTGAAGGGGCAGCCCAAAAGGCGTTCTCGTAAGCCTTCTCGAAAACGACCCGTTACCGCCTGATCGTCAGGCGTTTTTTTCCTTCCTTTAGTTGCCCTGGCTGCTATGCTGGTCGCCATTCTTTATGGTCGCATTCGTGGAAGAGTACGCGCCTAGCGCAACCGAGACCGGACGCAAAAAAACGCGTCTGGAAAATTTTTTTGGCGATCCTGAAAATGCGTCCGACAATCGCCTTGCATCCCCGATAAACACTAGGGAAAAAAGCGACTACGATTACAAAATCGTACTGGGTCTCTCCGTTTGGCCAAATAGGGATCCGATCGAAGAACGGGGAGGACTGAACCTGTACGGGATGGTGGGGAATGACCCGGTCAATGCTTGGGATTATTTAGGACTTCGCTCATGTGCTGATATTCAAAGTCACTTTAATACAGCATCCAATGTTTTATTTGGTGCATATCGTCGACTGAGAAATTACGAGCTACAGTTCAATTTGCCTTCAGCATCATCTCAGGATTTTGCTGCATATTTAAAACAGTTCCAAGGCCCAGCTGGAATTGGTGGTTTTAGTGAATCACTTTCAGA
>Ga0209949_1001533_pt1 | contig 11114 bp, 7 predicted proteins | sample SalPonC_black_MG_FD_185711 | JGI IMG/M metagenome (GOLD analysis project Ga0209949, IMG submission 185711) | Salt pond soil microbial communities from South San Francisco under conditions of wetland restoration - Salt Pond MetaG... | ecosystem: Environmental > Aquatic > Marine > Intertidal zone >... | reverse complement strand
CACAACAAAAGGCCTGTCCATTTTCTGCATACTTTCAATTGCGGGTAAGCTCCATCCCAGAAGTGCTACTTTTTTACTCATAAATTATTCTTACTTTTTTCTATTAATTCAATACGAAAATCAGCTACGCTGCTGAATATTAACTCATTGTTTTTCAGTGACTTACTATAAAAATGTATTGTACTTCAGCATCATTCCAATGAGTCCGGATAACTGTAGAAAGTCCAATTTGAAGTGGCCTGACTTCTTGTAGTAAGCATTGTATAAATCAAACTCCGGCACTCTCTTTTTACTTGCCATTTACTCCATTATCTGTCATTTTCATTTTTGCCGATGTCTAATACTTGAAATCCAAAAAACGGAGAATCACTTTGTCCGACCACAAACTTGCAGGAAAAAAGGCACCCTATTCTATTCTTGAAAATATTCCTAGACTCATTACGAACTACTACACCAAAGAACCCGATCCCAATAATAAACTGCAGGCTGTATCTTTTGGCACGTCAGGCCACCGCGGAACATCTCAGGATACCACCTTTAACGAAGACCATATCCTGGCTGTCAGCCAAGCAGTAGCCGATTACCGGAAAGAAAAGGGTATTACAGGCCCGCTGTTTATCGGGATGGATACGCATGCACTGTCTGAACCTGCCCTGGTATCTGCGCTCGAAGTTTTTGCTGCCAACGATGTTGACGTGCGGTATCAAAAAGATTTCAGGTACACGCCAACACCTGCTGTATCACATGCTATACTCGCATGGAACAGAAGCAACAGCAAACATAAGGCTGACGGAGTTGTCATCACACCCTCCCACAACCCGCCATCTGACGGAGGATTTAAATATAACGCCACTCATGGTGGTCCTGCCGGAACAGATATTACGAATGTTATACAGAAAAACGCTAACCGGCACCTTCAAACACAGCTTTCTGATGTCAAACGCACGTCATTGGCTAATGCACTTAAGAAAAATAATGTAGCGGCGTTCGATTATATCACGCCGTATGTTGACGATCTGAACAATGTCATTGACATGGATGTGATCCGTGAATCGGGTTTAAAAATCGGGGCAGACCCTATGGGCGGTTCCGGGCTGGAATACTGGGAGCCGATCGCTGAAACTTACGGACTGGATATTGATGTGGTCAACAAGGAGGTAGACCCCACATTCCGTTTCATGACCGTTGACAAAGATGGTAAGATAAGGATGGACTGCTCCTCTCCTCACGCCATGGCCAGCCTTATCGATTTGAAAGACAAATATGATATTGCCTTTGGAAACGATACCGATTTCGATCGTCACGGTATCGTAACAAAAAGCGGCCTGATGAATCCAAATCACTATCTGGCGGTGGCTATTCAATACCTGTTTCAAAACAGACCTGGATGGAGCGAAGAAGCTGCCATCGGTAAAACACTGGTCTCAAGCAGTATGATCGACCGCGTTGCAAAATCCATTAAACGACCGCTTGCAGAGGTCCCTGTTGGCTTCAAATGGTTTGTGGACGGCCTTCTCGACGGTTCATTTGGTTTTGGAGGCGAAGAGAGTGCAGGGGCATCATTTCTGAAAAAAGACGGTACCGTATGGTCAACCGATAAGGATGGAATTATAATGGACCTTCTTTCCGCCGAGATTACAGCAAAAACGGGCAAAGATCCGTCACAACACTACAGAGAACTTGAAAAAATATACGGCAGCCCGGTATATGAGCGGCTCGATGCTCCCGCCACGCGTGAAGAGAAAAGTATCCTGAAAGATCTCTCGCCTGACCAGGTGAAAGCGGATGAGCTGGCCGGCGAGCCGATTGTTAAAAAACTGACCCGGGCACCCGGCAATGATGCGCCGATCGGAGGCCTAAAGGTGGAAACAGAAAATGGCTGGTTTGCTGCACGTCCGTCAGGTACCGAGGATATTTATAAAATCTATACGGAAAGCTTTAAAGGACCAGATCACCTCAAACAGATACAGGACGAGGCAATTTCGATAGTTAACTCGGTTCTTGGAAAATAATGATTTAACAGACCTGACAGCGTGGCTCTGTGCCTTTCAGAGACTCCTGTCAGCGTCTGGTCTGAACTGCCCGGCGATAATAGAGCATAAGCTTTAAAAAGTACTTAAAACCTGTTGGACGAATACAACTATCTTCCGTCTGGGATTTATCTTTTTTACAGCGGGGATTCACTACATATCTTTTATCTTTCAACAAATCGCACCCAAAAAAATTTATGCCCGATCAAATCCCGTTTTCTTTTGATGTTGCAACCGTCAGTGATATCACCAACCAGATTAAACAGCTGCTTGAATCTAATTTCAGGGATGTGCTGGTTGAAGGAGAAATCAGCAATGTAAATCAGAGCAGAAACGGGCACTACTACTTTACTGTAAAAGACGATAACGCTCAGCTTCCGTGCGTGATCTGGAGATCAACAGCTGAGCGCCAGGATATTCAGCTGAGCGACGGGCAGCAGGTAATTCTTGGAGGCGACGTCCAGGTATATGCGCCCCATGGCCGCTACCAAATGATCGTCTCTCTTGTTCAGCAGGCGGGTATCGGCAGGCTTCAGCAAAAGTTTGAGGAGCTTAAAAAGAAGCTTCAGGAAGAAGGCTTGTTTGATGATGCTCACAAAAAACCACTCCCTTCTTTTCCTTCCCACATTGGCGTTATCACCTCCTCAACAGGTGCCGCCTTCCATGATATCCGATCCACATTTGAACAGAGATGGCCGCTGGCTACACTCTACCTTCACCATGCCAGCGTGCAGGGCCTGAATTCAGCCGGCGAGCTGGTCAATGCTATTCACAGGTTGCAGGAAACAAGCGATATTGAGGTACTGATCATTGGTCGGGGCGGTGGTTCTCTTGAAGACCTCTGGCCGTTTAATGAAGAGAAAGTGGCCCGGGCAATTTTCGACTGCCCGATCCCGGTTATAAGTGCTGTTGGGCACGAGGTTGATTTCAGCATCAGTGATTTTGTGGCTGATGCACGGGCCGCCACGCCCACACAGGCAGCCATGATCGCCGCTCCCGACATAAATGATCTTCGCATGCAGATCGACGACTATACAGCCGGCATCGAATCCTTTCTGAAAACAAAAATTGATAAATACAAAGAGTACGTCTACAGACTGGGACACTCTCACGCCCTCCTTAAAGTCCGTGACAGACTTGTGAATCTGAGGAACAGGGTAACATCGCTTCAGGAAAAGATGCAGCACAGGCAGCAGTCTGTTTTTATGACCAGGCGAAGCACATTAAACGAACTAACCTACCGGCTTGAGAAGCATAATCCCAATGAACCGCTGGAGAGAGGATTTGCAAGGGTCTGGCAGAATGATACATGGATTCGTTCAAGAGCAGCCCTCAATCAGAAACAGGACGTTCAAATTGAGTGGAACGACGGTAAAGCCGATTTAAAATAGCCTGGGCCGCAGTTTTCAGAATTATATTTACAAAGACATGGTTTCTCTGAGCGAACTGCTGAAGGTGGTGTTATCTATCGATGATGCCAGCTTGCCTATTGCCAGTTGCCGCTGCACTCTCACCCGCGAATAGGCAACAACAGCGCCATTTTCTTTGATCTCATAAACGACTGTTTCAGACACATCCCTCTCAGAAAATTGCAGACTACTGACAGCTCTTCTAAGCGACTGTATAAACGCGCCTGAACTCAGACCGCTTTCACCAGCAGCATCAGCCAGCTCCCGTCTTAAACTCTCAGCATAAGAATCGATGGCAAATTCAAGATTTGCACTTGCCTGAGTCATTGAAACCTCCATTGCTTCAGCAGAGTCTGCTGCAATGGCCATTCCAAGACCGGTAAATTCCAAAGAATCAGTTGTAGCTTTGTTGAGATGATCGTACCAGGGCGCTACTCCTCTTTCGGTGACGGTGTCGTCTTCAGATCCCATAGATTCCGGACTTTGCATCTGACCCGCCGAGCTGCAGGAATAGATAAATAATGCTGATAAAATGTATGCAAATACTGTTTTTGTCATGGAGTTAATATGTAATAAGCAACAGATCCTTGTTCTGTTGTGATTTTAAATTCAATGGGTGTTCTGTCCTGTACAGACTGATTTAGAATATCTTCCAGCTTATCAGCGCCGGTTACTCTTTCGCCATTAATTTCGTTAATCTCTGCACCTTCCGGAATTCCCCTGTGAAATGCCGGGGAGTCTGGTGTGACCTCTTCAATGTAAAAATCCATCTGTTCAGGATCTTCCGGGGAAGAGAGGCCCTGGATACGAAGCCCGAGGCTGCCGAAGATGTGATTGGTCAGCCCGCTGCTATCTTCTTCAAACCGGGGTCTGAATGTATCATTGTCTGGCTCAATCTCCGGTTCATCGAAGGATAGTACTTCCGGTTCAGGTTCAGGTCGTTCAACTTTATTCAGTTCAGCGTTTACGGATATAATCTCGCCGTTGCGCCATACCGACATTTCTACCGAGTCACCGGGCCGGTACATGGCCACTTTTTCCTGCAGTTTGTTTGATGCATTTACAGGCTCGTCATTTACTTCGAGAATCACATCGTTTGGCTGAATACCAGCCTCCCGTGCTGCTCCGTCTGATGTAACCCTCCTCACATAAACACCGCGGATTCGATCGAGACCGGTTTCCCGCACGAGGTCCTGATCCATGGAGCGGATCTCTACACCCAGCATACCCCGCTGTACTTCGCCATACTCAATGATATCGCGGGCAACTTTCATTGCCAGGTTGCTTGGCACCGCAAATCCATATCCCTGGTAGCTTCCGTTTTGGGTGGCAATGGCCGTATTGATTCCGATAAGTTCACCGCTGGTATTTACCAGAGCCCCGCCGCTGTTTCCACGATTTATGGCCGCATCGGTTTGAATAAAGCTTTCTATACGAAGCAGGTCATCGATAATTCGAACGTCGCGGCCGAGTGCGCTCACTATACCTGCTGTAACAGTAGACTGAAGCCTGAATGGATTTCCGATCGCCATCACCCACTCACCGACCTCTATACTGTCGGAATTCCCGACAGTTACGCTGGGAAAGTTTGCTCCGTCAATTTTAATGACCGCTAGATCTGTACTGGGATCGCGGCCAACAATGCGGGAATCGAACGAGCGCTTATCTTCAAGTGTAACACTGATGCCATCTCTGACCGCATCTTCTACAACATGATTATTTGTAAGAATATATCCATCTGCCGAAATGAGCACGCCTGAACCTACTGTTTGAGTATTTGGTGGCATAAACCTGCGCCATATAGAGTTGTCTTCTTCATCAGACTCCCGAAAATCGCGGGCACGGGTAGGCACAATCGTTTCGATGTAGACAACAGTTGGGGTAACGCTTCTGGCAACCGTGCGAAAGACAAACCGGTCATCAATTTTTTCGAGCTCTTCTTCCGTCCAATATGGTGCCTCGCTTCGGTTTACCTCAGTAAAACGAACCTCTGACAGGTCAGCAACAGTGTTGTCTCGCTGAAAGAACATCACAATGATGCCCAGCACAACACCTATGAGTATAAGAAGAACAGCGGTAAGAAATTTATTTCCTGAGCTCATGTCATCAAAAGTTGGGCGAAAATCTTATCAGATCTTCGGGGTTTCATGCCTTCAACATGATAAATAAAATATTTGTCTATTATCTGTATCAGTTTTTTAAGTTCATTTGAATCCATAACGATCCGAAGAACAGATGCGTTTGCAGAATGCAGGGATTTTTGTAAAAACGCAAACTGTGCCGGGGTCAGCCGTTCCGCATGCTCATCCACTTTATCAGGCGACAGCAAACCGGAACTAATATTTAAATATCCCTTTTCTGAATCGCTGCTATTCATATATTGAACACCTATTCCTATATATTCCGCAATTCGTAACTGCAGGTACGGAAAAAGCTGAGGCGCCACGTCATCCTGCTTATCAAGCCAGACCAGCATGCGCTTCAAAAAGTTGAACAGATCACTGTTGACTTCGTTCTCATGCAGAACCTGGTTTGAAAACTCGGCCGTCATCATCATAATTGCCATTTTTTCTACATCAACCCGGAAGGAGTGCAGTTTTTCGATGTATGACACATCAGAAAGCGTTTGAACGGATCTGCTCTCTTTGCTGTAAAAAACAACCTCAAGGAGCTGACCTACAACCAAAAAAGCCGCAAATTTATTTTTGGGCTTTCGGGCACCCTTTGCTATTACCGCAACTTTCCCTTTTTCTTTTGTAAATATTGTGGCAATTATGCTCGACTCACTGTAGTCAACCGTCTTTAGTACAATACCTTCAGATTTTACAATCATATGAGATCGCCACCGGCAACGATTGTTTAATTGTGAATTAGTCCGTGTTGTTCCCGTTTGATTTATTAATCAGATGCTTATCTTCCAAAAACTGTACCATAGCGGGCAGGAACGTAAGTGCGGTTAACAGCGTCATACCTATTCCCACAACTGCCATCACACCAATCGACTGCAATCCTGGATGGTTTGTAAACAAAAGACCTGCAAATCCAAGCATCGTTGTAAATGAGCCAATGGTGATATGCTGCCCTGTACTCGACAATACCTCCCACATGCTCTTTTTGCCCTCTTCACGGTAACGGTGCGCCAGGTGAACACCGTTATCGCAGCCGATACCAAGTATTGCGGGAAGAACCACAAGATTGTAGAAGTTGAATTTTAAGCCGAACAGAAGCTGTATGCCAAAAAGCCAGAGCAGCCCTATAATTAACGGGATAAGCGCAATAATCGTCCAGCGCATCGACTGAAATGAAAGTGCGATACAGATAAACACCACAATAAAGGTCGCAAGCACCATATACGGGCTTTCGGTTCGCATAAGGTCGAGCATTGATGCCGCAACGACCGAGGTGCTGCCGGCGTAATATGTTTTGCCATTTTCGAGTGTAATGTTGGACACCTCTTCCTTAAATCTAATCGACCGTAATCCATCCGATAGTCCTGATTTAGGGTAGACAATGACAAACCTCCCGATTTCACCATCCCTGGTCATGAACCTGTTTTTTAAAAAATCAGGAATTTGTTCTTCCATGAGCGGTTCCCGGGTTTGTGATGAGCGTCTTAAAATATCTAGATTTTCGCCCTCCTGATTCTCGATAAAAGGATCTCGAAGTAACTCCCTGATTCTCGAAATTTTCTGGAGTTTCTGCTCTTTCATCTCTTCAAATGGCGGGAAACGCTCCTGGATCGCTTCAACATCCATAATCATAGTTTCCGGGTTCGACATTTTTCTCTGTCTGAGAGTATCGAGTATTTCAAAGACCTCTTCATTCGAATCCGCGATGATAAATGCAGGATTGCGACGCTCGGCTTCATCAACATCATTCACAAACTCTCTGAATTCGCGATACTCAGGAAACTCCGGTTCCAGTTTTCCAAAGTCGTATTCGAACTGAAGATTGCCTGAAAACGAAATAACAATAACGGCCGTAAGTACACTAAATGCAATGATACTTCTCGCATATGGAAAACGCTGAATTTTAGACGAATTCTCCCACTCTTCCGATCTGGGGGGTAACAATAACCAGTTCCAGCGCTCAAATAATACGATGAGTGACGGTAGTACAAAGAGCATGCAGAGCAACGCAAATATTATACCCAGCCCCGCTATAAACCCAAACTCAGAGAATCCGCGAAAATCTGCAAACATCAGAATAAAAAGAGCGGAAGCCGTTGTGAGCGCACTTACCACAATAGCCGTTCCCGTTCGTTTGTATGACAAAAGAATGCTGTCTGCAACATTATTGCCGTCTGTCCGCAGCTCAATGTAGCGCGCGTAATAGTGGATGCCGTAATCAATCCCCAGCCCGAATAAAATTACAAACAATACCGATGTCATGGTATTGAGCATGCCCAGATAAAGCGAGGTAATTCCGAAAGTCCACATCAGACTGACCAGCAGCGGAATTCCGATTATTAGCATAGGAACGGGTGCCCTGATGATATGCTGAAACAGAGAATGTTTTTGCAGCCTGGGGTCTGTTTTTCGGTAGTTCAGGTATTTTTTTAAAGTAAAGTAGAGAATAACCAATAATATGACGCTCGAGATACCCGTCGCAAAACTGTTGTATACATCATTCATGATGGACTCGAGTTCTGTGAGGTGGCGTTTTAATCGCCCGCCAAACTTTACTTCCATCTCGGGATGATACGAGGAAGGCTCAAGCCTGTCGATCAAATCCTGGAACTCAGAAAACATATTTTCGAGGTAGGCAATATTACTTCGTGAACCACTTGGATAAAGCGTAAGAACCGCCAGCGTACTGTCCTCACTTATCGGATACTCCGAAGGAACCAGCATATTGTAACTTTCCCTGAACTGATCCAGATCCTGAACCTCGTCGGCGGACGACTCCTCATCATCATCGAAATCATCAAAATCAACCAAAAATGGATTCGCATCTTGTTTAGCCTGCTCAATTTCCCCCTGCAGATATGTAATAATGCTGTCGAGCTCGCTCGAAGTAGCGAGATAGAGCGCATTATCTTTCAGCAACTCAGTATCCCTTTGAAATTCTGCATCATTAAAAAAGGGACCGTTAAAGCGATCGTACTGTAGCTTGAGGGCCTCTTCAGCAAGTTTATTTGCAAATGCAATATTTGCCTCAAAACTTGGAGACTTTATCCCCACTTCCATCGCTGTTTCACCTCCAACAGTTTCCTGAAGCCTTTCCAGCGCCTGAACATGTGGGTTTGATGGGGGTAAGAGGTTGGCAATATCTGTATCTATGGTGAGGTCTGAGGCTAAATAACCTCCGGCTGCCGCCATAGTTACCGCAATGAAAAGAACCCACAGGGGATGCTTGATATTCAGCTGAATAACCGGCTTAAGAAACTCAATAATTTTTTGCATGAACTAAAAGAACTGTGCGTAGGTAAATATAGTGGATGCTACTTATTTAACTCACTAAAGTACAAAAGTTTCATCACCTATTTAGAGGTTTGTCTGGTACAAAAGTAAAAAACAATCAGTGGCACTGAACGGGTACATTTTTGGTCCGACAGTAAGATCTTTTTACAAAATCATAAGTACCGCCTTAACGTTCAATCTGAGACAAAAGTAAAAAGCCAGATAAGCAATAGACTTATCCCGGTTCAGGGTCAAGTACACATCATCGATTTGCGGCCTTTCTTTCTACAAGCGTTGAGTAGTAGGAAAACAGTTCATCGAAATGTTCGTCTACTGAGCGTACATAGTTTTGGGAGGCGGATTTACAAGCCTTGCTCAGCGATTTTCGATCCCGTTCAATAATTGTGAGTATCGCTTCCGCCATTGCATCACTTTTGCCCGTAGCATATACTTCGGAATAGTCAGGATTACTGAAATCCATTGCACCTCCCATGTCGGGTATCACTAGTGGCAAACCGCTGCAGATGGCTTCAGCTACTACTATACCGAAGGTTTCAGCTGCTGATCCGTGGAGAAAATAATCGGAACTTGCCATAATATTTGCAAGCTCATCACGATCCGAGGTAAATCCCATTAATTTAATATTGGGTGCATCCTTTGATTTATGAGCGACCCACTTCTCTATCGGACCTCCACCAAAGAGCAAAAGGCCCATCGGTTTATGTTGGGAAGCCTTTTTAAATCCATCAATAATAGTTCCAACTCGCTTTTCCGGATGAAAACGGCTGACGGTTAGGCATAAAGCAGCATCCTCTTCCAGGCCCAGCTCGCCGAGCAGTTTCTTTCTTAGCTCCGGATCTCTTCGTTCCGGCGAAAAAAAGGATTTATCAATCCCAAATCGAACAGTGGTTGGATTGTGGATATCATGCTCCTCCAGACGTTTTTTAAGCCATTCACCGCTCACAACAGTAGTGTCGTACCTCTGACTCAGCCGGCCTATGTAATTCCAGACAAAGCCGAACATCTTTTCAAGTGTCTCCAATGAGAAAAGCGAATTCAGAAACGTTTGCGGGTATACAGCCACAGGATCCTGGTGAAAGATCAGTGATTTTACAGCGTCTCCGTTCCATGATCCTGCAAAATGGCCTCCTGTCCATACGGATGAACCCTCCACAACATCAGGGTTCTCAAGGTCGAGCAACCTGTGCACTTCTTTTTTCCTCCAGAGAACCACGTAATTCGGATCCAGGATAAGCTTCGGCCCTTTCACCCAGAGAATCCTGCCACCAAACCTTTCTTCCTCGCCGGCTTCGGTACCCGGAGCAATCACAACCATCTCGTGACCAAGTCTGCGTGCAGCTTTCAGCTTTTGATTAATATAGGTTTTTACTCCCCCGCCTGTATCTGAATAGAACTCTGCAACATCAACAACTTTCATCGTCTGCAATTGGATTCACAAAATGAATGGATACGTATCGGTAAACCAACTATTAAACACAGGTTGTTAATCGGCATGCTCCGAATGATCTGCCTTTTCCTTAAAATGAGTGGCCCAATGCTTATCTGCAAAATCAAAATAATACTCTTTTTGGTGTTTCCACCCAAAATGCAAAGCGTAGGGTGTTACCCACATATGATCCATACTACGAGGCAGCAGAGAGAATATTGATAGAAGTATTTTTCTAAGCGCTTTTGACTTTAAACCCCTTAGCTGCTGGATAAATGGGTTACTGTAGTGCTGAACCATTACCTCCCGGTATTCATCATCATGCTCAACCATGCCGTGAATATAGTCGAGTTGCGGGCTCTCGTAGCCGTTAAACCAGGGGTACACATATAGCTTAAGCTTTGTCATTGCCATACCGAGGCTCCATTCACAGCTTTCAAGACTGCGTCCGGCCTCGGTTGTTCTGCTCACAAAATGGGTTTCTTCTTTTTGTCTGAGATATCTTGTGGCGAGATCATCAACTTTTTTTGTGAGATCATAATCAGATGCATACATGATACCGGTTTGAACACGATAAAGGTGATGTAAATCGAATTTGTTCAGTGTTCGCTGCCGTCTGCGAAGCAGAAGGTCTAAAAATATTTTGGCGTTTTTGGGAGCCCCATAAAACACATCGGCCGAATCCTGTCCCGTAATGGTGTAGCCATACGGTTTAAAAGCGTGCCATAAATGATCCGGATGCCGGCACCAGATTATATCTGAGTCCAGGTACATATTATAGTCGTATGGCATGTAACGGTGCAGATTGTGTTTAAACCCTACAATC
>Ga0209949_1001528_pt1 | contig 11130 bp, 10 predicted proteins | sample SalPonC_black_MG_FD_185711 | JGI IMG/M metagenome (GOLD analysis project Ga0209949, IMG submission 185711) | Salt pond soil microbial communities from South San Francisco under conditions of wetland restoration - Salt Pond MetaG... | ecosystem: Environmental > Aquatic > Marine > Intertidal zone... | reverse complement strand
CCAGGTTGACGCCAATGGTGTAGATGTCGTTCAGGTACATGGTCACCGGGTCGTCCGTTTTCGCGCCGATCTCGAAAGCCGCCGTCGGCGTGGTCGGGCCGACGATCACGTCGACCTGCTCGAATGCGCGCCGGAAATCGGCCGCGATCAGCTGTCGCACGCGCTGCGCCTTCAGGTAATAGGCGTCGTAATAGCCGGCCGAAAGCACATAGGTGCCGGTCATGATGCGCCGCTTGACCTCCGCGCCGAAGCCTTCGCCGCGGCTGCGCTTGTAAAGGTCCTCCAGGTCGCGCGGCGAGTCGGCGCGATAGCCGAAACGCACGCCGTCGAAGCGCGACAGGTTGGAGGAGCACTCGGCGGGCGCGACCACGTAGTAAGCCGGCACCGACAGCCCGATGCTCGGCAGGCTGATCCGCTGCAGCTGCGCGCCCAGCCCTTCCAGCACCTTGAGCGCTTCTTCCACGGCGGCCGCATTCGCGGCATCCAGTCCCGCGCCCATGAACTCCTCGACCAGGCCGATCCTGACGCCTTCCAGCGGGGCGTCCAGCGCCTCCAGGTAATCCGGCACCGGCGCGTCCACCGAGGTGGAGTCGCGCGGATCGTGGCCCGACATCGCGCCCAGCATCAGGGCCGCGTCCTCCGCCGTCTGCGTCAACGTGCCCGCCTGGTCCAGGCTGGAGGCGAAAGCGATCATGCCGTAGCGCGAGATGCGGCCGTAAGTGGGCTTGATGCCGGTGATGCCCGCCAGTGCCGCCGGCTGGCGGATCGATCCGCCCGTGTCGGTGCCCGTCGCGCCCGGCACCAGGCGTGCCGCCACCGCCGCGGCGGAGCCGCCGGAAGAGCCGCCGGGCACGCGCGCCGTGTCCCAGGGATTGCGCACCGGGCCGTAAAAGCTCGTCTCGTTGGACGAGCCCATGGCGAACTCGTCCATGTTGGTCTTGCCCAGCATCACCACGCCGGCCTCGCGCAGCCGCTCGACCACCGTCGCGTCGTAGGGCGAGACGAAGTCGTCCAGCATCCGCGAGCCGCAGCTGGTGCGGACGCCCGCCGTGCAGAATATATCCTTGTGGGCGATGGGCACGCCGCACAGCGGGCCGGCATCGCCCCGCCCCCGTGCCTGGTCGGCCGCCCGCGCCGCTGCCAGTGCGGCCTCGCCGGTCACGGTAATGAAGGCGTTGAGTTCGCCGTCGAGGCGGCCGATCCGTTCCAGCAGGTGACTCACCAGCTCTTCGCTGCTGAATTCGCCGGCGCTCAGGGCGCGGGAAATCCGCGCCAGGCTCATAGCGTGCATGCGTCGCGACTCCTCGCTTACTCGATGACCCGGGGGACCAGGTAAAGGCCGGCGTCCACCGCCTTGGCGTTCTCCTGGTAGAGCGCCCGCTGGTCCTTTTCGGTCACGACGTCCTCGCGCAACGGCTGGGTCATCTCCAGCGGGTGCGCCATCGGCGTCACGCCCTCGGTGTCGGACTGTTCCAGCTGCTGCACGAAATCGATGATCCGGGACAGGTTGTCGACATAAGCGGGCACTTCTGCGGAGGAAATCCCCAGCCGCGCGAGGTGCGCGATGGACTCGACTTCGTCGCGGGTCAGTTTCATCCGGGTCTCCTGAATGCGGTTGAGACGAAATGCGGGGAGAAAAATAATGATACCTTTGCGCTTGCCCGAAGTCGCCCCCGTTGCTAGATTTACCAGCTTGCGCGCCGCCCACATACCGCAACGCTGAGGCCCGCCAGCCAGCGTCCAACTGACACCTTTTCGGACCAATTATGTTCAAAAACCTCCGGGGTTATTTTTCCAATGACCTGTCCATCGACCTCGGCACCGCCAACACGCTGATCTACGTGCGCGGGCGGGGCATCGTGCTGGACGAGCCATCGGTGGTCGCGATCCGCGAGGAATCGTCCCGTGGCGGGCGGACTGTGCAGGCGGTGGGCACCGAGGCGAAAAGCATGCTGGGGCGGACGCCGGGCAACATCACCGCGATCCGGCCGCTGAAGGACGGCGTGATCGCGGACTTCACGGTCACGGAGAAGATGCTCCAGCACTTCATCAAGAAGGCGCACGGCAGCCGCTATTTCCGGCCGAGCCCGCGCGTGCTGGTATGCGTGCCCTACGGTTCCACCCAGGTGGAGCGCCGGGCCATCCGCGAGTCCGCCGAGGGCGCCGGCGCCCGCAAGGTCTACCTGGTCGAGGAGCCGATGGCCGCGGCGATCGGCGCCGGCATGCCCGTGCAGGAAGCGCGTGGCTCGATGGTGCTGGACATCGGCGGCGGCACGTCCGAGGTGGCGGTCATCTCGCTGAACGGCATCGTCTATGCGGCTTCCGTGAGGATCGGCGGCGATCGCTTCGATGAAGCGATTATGGGCTACGTTCGACGCAATTACGGCATTCTGATCGGCGAGGCCACGGCCGAGCGGATCAAGCACGAGATCGGCGCCGCCTACCCGGGCCAGGAAGTGCGCGAGATATCGGTGCGTGGCCGCAACCTGTCAGAGGGCGTGCCCCGCAGCTTCACGCTGAACTCCAACGAGATCCTGGAGGCCTTGCAGGAACCGCTGCAGGGCATCGTCGGCGCCGTCAAGGCCGCGCTCGAGCAGACGCCTCCCGAGCTGGGCGCCGACGTGGCGGACCGCGGCATCGTGCTCACGGGCGGCGGTGCGCTGCTGTGCGACCTGGACAAGCTGTTGATGGAAGAAACGGGCCTGCCCGTCATTGTCGCGGACGACCCTCTCACCTGCGTCGCGCTGGGCGGCGGCAAGGTGCTGGAGCTGCTGGACCAGCACGGCCCCGGCCTGTTCGGGATCGAGTGAGGCACTGGCCTGCCAGCGGCGTACAGTCCACAATAGCCGGCGGTTGGATATGAAACTGCCGTGAGTCCCCTCACCCAGACCGACAACAAGCCGCTGTTCGATCGCGGACCTTCTCTCGGTACCCGCATGGTGCTGCTGGCGATCCTGTCCGTGGCGCTCATGGTGCTGGACCACCAGCAGGGCCACATGGAAACCGTGCGGCGCGCGCTCTCGGTGGCCGTCTACCCGATCCGCGTGCTGGTCGACATGCCGGCCGCGACCTTCGGCTGGACGCGCGAATCCCTCTCCCAACGCCACCGCCTGGTGGCGGAGAATCGCGAACTGCGCATGGAAAGCCTGCGCCAGCGCGGCCGGCTGCAACAGCTGGCGGCCCTCAGGGCCGAGAACGCCCGCCTGCGCGCGCTGATGGAATCCCCCGCCAAGCGGGCCGACCGCATGCAGGTGGCCGAGATTCTTGCGGTGGACCTGGACCCCTATCGCCACCGCATCGCGATCAACCGCGGCGGACAGTCCGGCATATATCCCGGCCAGGCGCTGGTGGATGCGGACGGCATCGTCGGCCAGGTCACCCGGGTCAGCCCGCTCGGCGCCGAAGCCATCCTGATCAGCGACCCCAGCCACGCCACGCCCGTGGAACTCAACCGCAATAACCTCAGGACGGTGGCGCTGGGCACCGGCGACCTGATGCGCATGGAATTGCCTTTCCTGCCCAACAGCGCGGACATCCGCGTGGGCGACCTGCTCGTCTCCTCCGGCCTGGGCGACGCCTTTCCGCATGGCTACCCGGTGGCCCGCGTGACGCGCGTGGAGCGCCGCCCCGGGGAGTCTTTTGCCGAGGTGGAAGCCGAACCCACGGCGGCGCTGAATCGCGGACGACAGGTGCTGCTGGTGTGGAAGGGGGGCGAAACGGAGCCGCTGGCGGCGGAGACGCCCGGCCTTGGCGGCGACGACGGAGGCGCACAGTGACCGCCACGCCGCGCGAGGGCCACTGGCTGGTGTTCTTCTCCCTGCTGGTCGCGCTCTCGCTCGAGCTCACGCCGCTGCCCGGCGCGCTGGCCACCTGGCGTCCGCCCTGGCTGGCGCTGGTAATGATCTACTGGGTGCTGCGCTATCCGCGCCGGTATGGCCTGGCGCTCGCCTGGACCGCGGGCCTGCTGCTGGACGTGCTCAAGGGCGGCGTGCTCGGGCAGCATGCCCTGGCCATGACCATCGCCACCTGGCTGGCGCTGCGCTTTCACCTGCGCCTGCGCGTCTTTCCCGTTTGGCAGCAGACCATGGCGGTCGGAGTGCTGGTGCTCGCGCACGAATTCCTGGTGTTCTGGGTGGACGGGGTGGCGGGCGACGCGCTCCTGAGCTGGCAGCGCGTGACGCCGGTGCTGGCGGCGCTCATCGCCTGGCCGCTGATGTCGGGCCTGCTCAGCGGGCTGCGGGCGCGAGTCCACATGACGACATGAGCATCAGCCGGCTCAAGGATCACTGGCGCGAGCAGCGCATGTTCCTCGGTCGCGTGATCGCGGCGGGCATCGTCGTGGTGCTGCTCGCCGGATTGCTGGTCTATCGCCTGGTGGACCTGCAGGTGGTTCATTTCGAGCACTTCACGCGGCTGTCGCAAGGCAACCGGGTGCGGCTGGAGCCGGTCCCGCCGGTGCGCGGGCTGCTGTTCGATCGCAACGGCCGGGTGATGGCCGAGAACCGGCCCGTCTACCAGCTCGAGTTGATCCCCGAACAGGTAGAGAACATCGACGACACGCTGGCCGGGCTGGTCGGCCTGGGACTGGTGGAAGAGGAGACCCTGCCCAGGATCCGCGAGCAGCTGCGCAGCCAGCGGCGTTTCGAGCCGGTCATCCTCAGGCCGCGCCTGGACGAAACGGAAGCGGCGCGTTTCGCCGTGCAGAGGCCCCGTTTCCCCGGCGTAGATATCCAGGCGCGACTGGCGCGCCAGTACCCCCTCGGCGAAGTCGCCTCGCACGTGCTCGGCTACGTCAGCGCCATCAGCCGGGAGGACCTGCAGCGCGTGGACGCGGCCAACTACGCCGGCACCGCGCAGACCGGCAAGGTCGGCGCCGAGCGCGCCTGGGAGGACCTGCTGCACGGCACCACCGGTCATCGGCAGGTGCTGGTCAATGCCCAGGGTCGCAGGCTGCAGGAACTCGAGCGCAAGGACGCGGTGCCGGGACGCAATTTCTACCTGACGATCGACCTGGAACTGCAGGCACTCGCCGAAGAAGCGCTGGAGGGTCGGCGCGGCGCGGTGGTGGCGCTGGACCCGCGCAACGGCCAGGTGCTCGCCCTGGCCAGCGTCCCGGGCTACGACCCGAACCTCTTCAGCATGGGCGTGTCGGGCGAGCACTTCCGGGCGCTGCAGAGCGACATCGATCAGCCCCTTTTCAACCGGGCCCTGCGCGGCCAGTATCCGCCCGGCTCGACCATCAAGCCGATGCTCGCGTTGGCTGGCCTGCACTACGGCGCCGTCGAGCCGGACGACAGTGTTTTCTGCCCCGGCTGGTTCAGCCTGCCGAACCACTCCCATCGCTACCGGGACTGGAAGCGGGAAGGCCATGGCCAGATGGACCTGGAGAGCGCCGTCGCGCAATCCTGCGACGTCTATTTCTATCATCTCGCCGTCAGTCTCGGGATCGAGCGCATGCACGACTTCCTCGCCATGTTCGGGCTAGGCACGCCGACCGGGGTCGAAATTCCGGGCGAGCGGTCCGGGCTGCTGCCCTCGCGCGACTGGAAACGCCAGGCCTTCAGTCGCCGCGAAGACCAGCCGTGGTTTCCGGGAGAGACCGTGATCACCGGCATCGGCCAGGGCTATATGCTCGCCACGCCCCTGCAGCTGGCCCAGGCGGCGGCGATCCTGGGCAATCGCGGCCGGGGCTTCCGGCCCACCCTGCTGGCAGGCATCGAAGACCTCGCCACGGGCGAGCGCGAAGCGATCGAGCCGGAGCCGCTGGCGCCCTTGCCCCTGTCGCCCTCTCACGTGGAGGAAGCCATCGACTCGATGGTCGCGGTGATGCACGGTCCCCGCGGCACCGCGCGCGCCAGCGGCCAGGACTCGCCGTGGACCATCGCCGGCAAAACCGGCACGGCGCAGGTGGTCGCCATCGCGCAGGGCGAGGAATACGACGAGGAGCTCATCGCCGAGCGACATCGGCCGCATGCCCTGTTCATCGCCTTTGCGCCGGCCGAGAACCCGCGCATCGCCATCAGCGTGCTGGTCGAGAACGGCGCAAGCGGCAGCGCCGCTGCGGCGCCTATCGCGCGCGCCCTGGTGGACAACTGGCAAGCGCGGGAGAGCGACTGAAATGGCCGTCTCGCAGACCGTATTCGGGGAGCACCACTCGCTGAGCCTGGGCCGCCGCATCATGGCGGGCCTGAAACTGGACGGCACCCTGCTGTTCGGGCTGCTCCTGATCGCCGCCTTCGGGCTCGTGGTGCTGTGGAGCGCCAGCGGCCAGGAATCCGGCTTGCTGCTCCGGCAGCTGGTGCGCCTGGGGGTCGGCTTTGCCGTGCTGCTGGTGGTCGCGCAGATCCCGCCCAAGGTGCTCAGGCTCTGGTCTCCCTGGATCTTTCTCGCCGGCCTCGCGCTGCTGATCGCCGTGCTGGTGGTGGGCGATTTCGGCAAGGGGGCGCAACGCTGGCTGGACCTGGGCGTCGTCCGCTTCCAGCCCGCCGAAATCATGAAGCTGGCGGTCCCCATGACGGCCGCGTGGTACCTCCGCGACCGTCCCCTGCCGCCGCGCTTCACGGAGCTGTGCATCCTGCTGGCGCTGGTCATCCTGCCCGCCGTGCTGATCGCGCGGCAGCCCGACCTGGGGACCGCCCTGCTGGTGGCGAGCTCCGGCCTGCTGGTGGTGCTGCTGGGCGGCCTCAGGGTCAGGCTCGTGCTGCTGCTGGGCGCCATGGCGGCCGCGCTGGCCCCGGTGCTGTGGCACTTCATGCATGACTACCAGCGGCGGCGGGTGCTGACCTTCTTCAACCCGGAGAACGATCCTCTAGGGGCGGGCTACCACATCATCCAGTCGAAGATCGCGATCGGCTCCGGCGGCCTGTTCGGCAAGGGCTGGGGCAACGGTTCGCAGGCGCAACTGGAGTTCCTGCCGGAGCGCTCCACCGACTTCATCTTCGCCGTGCTCGGCGAAGAGTTCGGCCTGATCGGGCTGTTGCTGCTGCTGGCGGCCTACCTGCTGGTGATCGGCCGCGGGCTGTACATCGCCCTGCAGGCGCAGGACACATTCGGGCGGCTGCTGGCCGGCAGCATCAGCCTGACCTTCTTCGTCTACGTGTTCGTCAACACCGGCATGGTGACCGGCCTGCTGCCCGTGGTGGGCGTGCCGCTGCCGCTGGTCAGCTACGGCGGCAGCTCGATGGTGACCCTCATGGCGGGTTTCGGTATTCTCATGTCCATCAACGGTCACCGGAACCTGCTCGCCAGATGAGACCTTTCAAGTCACTTGCCTGCTGCGCCCTGCTGGCCGCGAGCCTGGCCGCAGCCCCGGATGCCGCTGCGAGCGCGCTCGACCCGGAGCGCGAAGACGTGCGCGCCTTCATCGAGCGCGTGCACGCGGAGCATGGGCTGGAGCGCGAAAGCCTGCGCGGCGTGCTTGCGCTGGCGCGCATCCAGCAGCCGATCATCGAGGCCATCAGCCGCCCCGCCGAGCGGGTCAAGCCCTGGCACGAATATCGTGAAATTTTTCTCACCGAGGAGCGGATCGCCGCCGGCGCGGAGTTCTGGCTCGAGCATCGTGAGCGCATCGAGCGCGTGGCGCGCGACTCCGGCGTCCCGGCCGAGATGCTGGTCGGCATCATCGGCGTCGAAACCTACTACGGGCGCATCATCGGGCGCTACCGGGTGCTGGACGCGCTGGCCACCCTCGCCTTCGAGTATCCGCCCCGCAGCGAGTTTTTCTCGCGCGAGCTGGCGCAATTCCTGCTGCTGGTGCGCGAGCAGGGCCTCGAAATCGAGACTCCCGTGGGTTCCTATGCGGGCGCAATGGGGCTGCCGCAGTTCATTCCTTCCAGCTACCGGGCCTACGCGGTGGACGGCGACGAGGACGGCCGCGTCGACCTGTGGGGCAGCAAGGAAGACATTCTCGCCAGCGTCGCCAACTATTTCCGCAGCCACGACTGGCGCCCGGGCGAGCCCGTGGCGGCGCCCGCGGTGGACGGGGCGGCCGACCTCGCCGCGCTTTCCCACCAGGGGCTGTCGACCCACACCACGGTGGGCGAGTTGTGGAGCGCGGGCATCGGCCTGGCCGGGTCGGCGCCCGCCGACCCCGGCGCGACCGCCGGGCTCTTCGCCCTGGAATACGAAGACGGCACCCGCTACTGGGCGGGCTTCCATAATTTTTACGTCATCACGCGCTACAACCGCAGCCTGATGTACGCGCTCGCGGTCCACCAGCTGGGCGAAGCCGTGCGCGCCCGGGTCGAGGCGCATGCGGGCTGAGCGCCGCCGCCTCCGCGCCCTGCTCTGCGGCGCCGTGGTGCTGGCGGTCATGGCAGGCTGCGCTTCGCCGGGCGGCGGAGACGGCGCCCCGGCCAGGCCGCCCGACGTGAGCGACATTCCCGACGCAGTGCCGCAGGCCGAGCCCCGCAGCCGACGCGGCAACCCGCCCGTCTACGAGGTGATGGGTCGCCGTTATTACGTGATGAACGACGCGCGCGGCTATCGCGAGCGCGGCGTGGCCAGCTGGTACGGCACCAAGTTTCATGGCCGCCTGACCTCCAGCGGCGAACCCTACGACATGTACGCGATGACTGCGGCGCACAAGACGCTGCCGCTGCCGGCCTACGTGCGCGTCACGCACGTCGAGAACGGGCGCAGCGTGGTAGTGCGCGTCAATGATCGCGGACCCTTCGTCGGCGATCGGATCATCGATCTCTCCTATGCCGCCGCCGTGCGGCTGGGCATGCATGACCACGGCACCGCGCTGGTCGACGTCGAGCTGCTGGAGCCCGGCGCGGCGGCGGCGCCGGCGAAAACCGTCGCGTCCGGCCAGGGCACCCCGGCCCGCCACGCCGCGCCGGCGTGGCTGCAGGTCGGCGCGTTCTCCGACGCCGGCAACGCCGCGCGGCTGGAGCAGCAACTCAAGGGACAGGGCATCCGCGAAGTCGTCACCGTGGCTGATCGTCAACGGCCGCGCAGCGTCTATCGCGTCAGGATCGGGCCCCTGGTCGGCCTGAACCAGGTTGAGCGGATGCTGGACCGGGTGCGGGCCCTCGGTATTTTCGACGCCCACCTGGTGACAGACTGACCCGCCGGGGCGGACGGTGTAACATTCCCCGCTGTACTTTTCGCAGCCCGCCGCCCTGTCTCGGCGAGAGGAATCCATGCCGCTGAAACTCCTTGCCTTATTCCTGTTCGCCCTGCTGGTGCCTCACCCGGCAACCGCCCAGGCGGAGCCCGCCTCTCTCCCGCCCGTACCCGCGGCGCCCGCCGTCGGCGCTAGAGCTCACATACTGCTGGACCTGAACTCCGGCGCCGTGCTGTCCGAGAACGCGGCCGACGAGCGCATGGACCCGGCCAGCATCACCAAGCTGATGACCGCCTACGCGGTCTTCAGCGAGCTGCGCAAGGGCCGCATGACCCTGGACGAGGAGGTCACGGTGAGCGAGCGCGCCTGGCGCACCGGCGGGTCGCGCATGTTCATCGAAGTGGGAACCCGCGTGCCGGTGGAGGACCTGCTCCGCGGGATGATCATCCAGTCCGGCAACGACGCGTCCGTGGCGCTGGCGGAACACACGGCCGGCACCGAGAAAGCGTTCGCGGACCTCATGAACGAGTATGCCCGGCGCCTGGGCATGGAGAACACGAACTTTCGCAACGCCACCGGCCTGCCGGCGGAAAACCATTACAGTTCGGCGCGGGACATCGGCCTGCTGGCCAGCGCGATCATCCGCGAGTTCCCCGAGTATTACCCGCTTTATTCGGAACGCGAATTCACCTACAACGACATCACCCAGCGCAACCGCAACAGGATGCTGTGGCGCGACCCCAGCGTGGACGGCATGAAGACGGGCATGACGGACGCCGCGGGCTACTGCCTGGTGTCCTCGGCCGAGCGCGAAGGCATGCGCCTGGTCTCCGTGCTGCTGGGCACCAGCAGCGCCAAGGCGCGCGCCGACGCCACCCAGAGCCTGCTCAACTGGGGCTTCCGTTTCTACGAAAGCCACCGGCTTTACGCGGCGGGCGAGCCGGTGACGACGGCCCGCTTGTGGAAAGGCGAAATCGACACCATGGAACTGGGGCTGCTGCAGGACCTCTGGGTCACGCTGCCGCGCGGCCACTACGACCAGTTGCAGGCCTCGACGGAAATCCCGTCACCCCTGCTCGCGCCGGTGCAGACCGATCGCGCAGTGGGGCGCCTCAAGATCAGCATCCAGGACCGCATGCTGGCGGACCGCGAGCTGTTCCCGCTGGTGAGTTCGCAGGAAGCGGGCATCGTCCGCCGCATGCTCCATGCCGTGCAGCTCTGGTTCGAATGAACGAGGAGAGCCTGCTCGAATTCCCCTGCGACTTTCCCCTGAAGGTCATGGGCCGCAAAGAAGGCGATTTCGAGGCGGTGGTCGTCGAGCTCGTGGAAAAGCAGGTGGGCCCGCTGGCGCGAGACCGGGTCCGGCAGCGGGCAAGCCGCGACGGGAATTTCATTGCCCTGACCGTCCTGCTGCGGGCCGAGAGCCAGGCCCAGCTGGATGCCGTGTACGCCGCGCTGAGCGCCCATGAACAGGTGCTGATGGTGCTGTGATGCCCATGCCCGTTATCCGTCACCTGGGCATGCAGGAATACGAGCCGACCTGGCGGCGCATGCAGAGCTTCACCGAGTCGCGCGACGCGGACACCCCCGACGAACTCTGGTTCCTGCAGCACCCGCCGGTGTTCACGCTGGGCCTGAACGGCAGCCGGGAGCACCTGCTGGCCCCGGGCGACATCCCGGTGGTGCAGGTGGATCGCGGCGGCCAGGTCACCTACCACGGCCCGGGCCAGCTGGTGGTTTACCCGCTGCTCGACCTGGATCGCTCCGGCCTGGGCGTGCGCGGGCTGGTCTGCGCCCTGGAGCGCGCCGTAATCCGCTGTGTCGCCGGCTACGGCATCGAGGCGCAGGGCGACCGTGACGCGCCCGGGGTGTACGTGGAAGGCCGCAAGCTCGCCAGCATCGGGCTGAGAATCCGCCGCAACTGCAGTTACCACGGCCTGTCGTTCAACCTGGACATGGATCTCGAGCCCTTCACGCGGATCAACCCCTGCGGCTTCAGCCAGCTGGAAGTCACGCAGCTGTCGGCGCTGGGCGCGGGCCACGCGATGGAGCGTGTCACC
>Ga0209949_1001521_pt1 | contig 11144 bp, 9 predicted proteins | sample SalPonC_black_MG_FD_185711 | JGI IMG/M metagenome (GOLD analysis project Ga0209949, IMG submission 185711) | Salt pond soil microbial communities from South San Francisco under conditions of wetland restoration - Salt Pond MetaG... | ecosystem: Environmental > Aquatic > Marine > Intertidal zone >... | reverse complement strand
AGTTCTCGCTTATAAAATAAATACTTTGTCCCGTCCGGTACATACCACTGATATTTACAACCGGTGTGCTCGAGATTTCACCGCCGCCATAAGCATACCCAAGCCCTAACGTTAAGTTCTTGTTTGTGTCGCCCACAGTACCTGTTCCGTACAGTAAGCCTCCGCTGCCGTCATCTTCTCCAATCACTCCGCCAATAAGTGCTCCTGCCGACAGGTGAACCAAATCACTGGCAACAGGAATTGAAAGTTTGGGCATAATCCAGAAGGGTGTTGAGCTTGATCCGAAAAGAAACAGGGGAACCGTTCCGGCGCCTATTGAGAAATTATTCGTTATGCCGTAGTTGACGTTATTAAACAGGATCCACGTATTTTGATAATACCCCTCACCTTTTCTGAGGCCGATTGCGTTCGGGGCAAAAAGATAGCGTGTACTTTGCGGATTGTCGTGCCAGAAGCCATCTTCACGCATCCGGTCGTTTTCCAAAAGCGTCATTTTACGAATATTGTTTCGGCTGATGGTAATCTCTCCGGCCGATTCAGTAAGGATAGTAATGCTCTCATCCGTTTCAGCAATAAGCTGCCCGATAAATGTATTTCCATCCGTTGTTTCAATTCGGTATAAATCAGATTGCTGCGCATGAGCTGCCGATGTGATGATAAAAAATGCTGCAAATGAAAACATTAATGTGGCAAAACGTGTGATCGACGTCATGTTATTACTTTTAGGTGATGTAAGGTTTTATATATACTTGGAGGGTCAATAATAGGGTTAATAGCTCTTTTAGTTACCATCTTTTTTTTGAGTTTGCATTGTCAAAACCCTAGAGTGAGGAAAATGACATTTACTGAAGGCATTCGTTCAGATAAATAGTTGTTTTCGTGATCTGAAAAATGGTTTTTAAAGCAAAAGATCGTATAAATTGGTATATCATAATAAATATGTTTTCATTATCCTTGACTTAATAAACATTGCTAATGTACATCAAACGTAAAACCGGAGACTCAAATGGGGATCACAATACATTACAGAGGGAGGATTGATAACATTGAAGATGTAGACCAGTTAAGCTGTGAAATTAAAGAGTTCGCGAAGATACTCGACTGGGACATACGAGAGTGGAACGAAAATTGGCACCTGCCAAACAGCGCTGCGCTTGAGAAAGAGGGAGATAAGTTAGAGATCTCAGGCCACGTGCCTATAAGGGGAGTGTCTGTGATTCCACATCCAGGCTGTGAGCCACTGTTTCTCACCTTTAACAACAAAGGTACGCTGGCAAGCAGTATTAACATGGTAATGATGGCTGAAGATGAGATCGAGACGGACCGTGTGTGGCTTAGCACAAAAACACAATTTGCCTCGTCAGATATACATGCTGGCCTCATTAAACTACTGAGATTTGTTAAGAGTAAATATATATCAAATCTTGAAGTTCATGATGACGGACGGTACTGGGAGTCAGAGGATATGGCGGTACTTGAAGAGCTATTTACCAGGGTGGGATCTGCTATTGATTCCCTTCCAGACTCTCTAAATCTTATTACAAAAAAGGAGCTCAAAGACAGGACGCCTGAGGAGATTGCAGACTTTATTGAGGATATCATTAGAAAGAAATTCGGAAAGTAAAGAGGTCTGGGACTTAAATGCCCTAAACTTACTTATTTTGATTTTCGGCAGCCGGGCGAAAAAAAGACTTGCTTTAAGGGCTAAATATTTAATTATTAAAGCAATTCATTACTCAAATAGTTTTCTATGGGCGAAGAGCGTGTAAAAATACCGGAGTCGAAAGAGCAGTCGCAAAAATTTCTTAAGTACCTGCTCCGTGATGTACGTGCAATGGGGCGCATGCTTGATGAGGGCTGGTTTGAAATTGATAATATTCGGATTGGCGCTGAGCAGGAACTTTGCCTGATTGACAGAAACGCTAAACCGGCTCCCATTGCAATGGAGCTCCTGGAGGCGCTTGGTGATGACAGCTTCACCACCGAACTGGCCAAATTCAACCTTGAAACCAACCTTGAACCACTCCTTTTTGAGGGAAAATGCCTCTCGCAGATGGAGACCAATATCCAGAAAAAGCTGGAGCTGATTCGGGAGACCATCAAACAGTTCGATGGTGATGTGGTATTATCGGGTGTGTTGCCCACGATTCGAAAATCAGATCTGGATATTGAAAACCTGACCCCGCTGCCCCGCTACCGCGCAATATGCGACGCCATAAACAAACTTCGTGGTGAAGAGTATGATTTAAGAATACAGGGGGCTGATGAACTGCTGATGCGATTTGATACGCCTCTCCTTGAAGCGTGCAACACCGGATTCCAGGTTCATCTTCAGGTAAACCCAGATGACTTCGTTCAGAAATATAATCTCGCTCAGGCAATTACGGGTCCCGTACTGGCGAGTGCCGTTAATTCACCGCTTCTCTTTGGAAAACGTCTGTGGAAAGAGACCCGCATCGCGCTGTTTCATCAGTCGGTGGATACGCGCCAGGTAGGCGACCATCTCAGGGAATCGAGCCCCAGGGTGACGTTCGGAAACCAATGGCTTGAGGAGAGTATCCTGGAAATTTACCAGGAAGATATTGCCCGGTATCGGGTGATACTAAGCTCCGAAATCGATGAAGATGTGGAAGCGATGATGGAGAAGGGTGAAGTACCTGAGCTGATGGCCCTTCAGGTGCACAACGGTACCGTCTACCGCTGGAACCGGCCATGCTACGGCATCAGCAACGGTAAACCGCATCTTCGCATAGAGAACCGTGTGTTTCCATCAGGTCCTACAGTTACAGACGAGATTGCAAACGCCGCGTTCTGGCTCGGTCTTCTGAACGGCATGGACAAAGAATACGGCAATATCACAAATGAGCTGGATTTTGATGATGCAAAAATGAATTTCTTTGCGGCTTCCAAGCTCGGGCTCGACACAAAATTTAAATGGGTGAACGATTCGCGCTACTCAGCAGTGGATCTGATTTGTAATGAATTATTGCCGCTTGCACGCGAAGGTCTGGAAATATCAGGCGTGGATGAGGGTGACATCTCAAGCTACCTCGATGTGATTGAAGAGCGGACAGATGTGGCACAAACCGGCAGCTACTGGATGGTGCAATCATATAATTCGCTTAGTAAATCCGTGACGCGCGAGCAGGCGCTTACCGCTGTGGTCAATGCAATGATTAAAAATCAGAAAAAAGGAGAACCAGCACATAAGTGGGGGCTTGCCAGGCTGAACGATATGGAAATGTGGCAGCCCTCGAGCCTTCTGGTAGAAGAGTTTATGACGACCGACCTGTTTACTGTTCAGCGTGACGATATTATTGAACTTGTGGCCAACCTGATAGACTGGCGCAGGATTCGATACGTGCCGGTAGAAGATGACAATAAACATCTGGTAGGACTTGTGAGCATGCGGATGGTGTTCAGGGAGTATAACAATATCATACATGAACAAGGCAAAGCCAGTACGTCAGTTGATGATGTGATGATCCGAAATCCAATAACCATTCACCCGGAAGCCTCTATTCTTGAGGCTGTGGATATCATGGACTCTCAAAAGATTGGTTGTTTACCGGTTGTTAAAAATAACAGGCTGATTGGTATTATAACAGAACAGAATTACATGACAATCACAAAACGATTGTTAAAACGTTTGCATCGTGGTGCAGATGGATAAAATCTTATCAAACCCCATCATTTAACAGACCAAAGGAACAGATATGGGAACGCAAGAAATCTCTATTGCGAGGGATCCGCAATCTAAAAAACGGTTTTTAAAGCATTTACTGCACGATGTTGAAGCGATAGAACAGATACTTGACCGGGGTTTGTTCGAGTCTGGAATTACACGCATTGGTGCAGAGCAAGAATTTTGCCTGGTCGACAGACACTTCAAACCGTCTCTGAATGCCCTGGAGGTGCTGCAAAAAGTCAAGGATAACCACTTCACCCCGGAGCTTGCCAGGTATAACCTGGAGATTAATCTGGATCCGCGTCCGCTAACAGGCAACACACTGTCTGCCATGCATATCCAGCTCGATACTCTGCTCGAGAAAGCCTCCAAAGCGGCAACGTCAATTGATGAGCAGATCATTCTGTCCGGAATACTGCCGAGTATTGACTTTCGCGCCGTTCAGCGAAAATATATGACGCCCCGCAAACGGTATGAAGAGCTCGGGAGAATTATACTCGAATTGAGAGGCCACGATTTTGAATTGAATATTACCGGTGTTGATGAGCTCCTGATTTCTCACCAGAATATTCTGTTTGAAGCATGTAACACAAGTTTTCAGTGCCATTACCAGGTGCAGCCCGAAAAATTTACTGATTCTTATAACTGGGCTCAGCAGCTGGCTGGCCCGGTACTATCCGTGGCTGCCAACTCTCCAATTCTTCTCGGCAGACAGCTTTGGGCCGAGACAAGAATTGCCTTGTTTCAGCAGAGTATTGATACAAGAGGTAAGGGGTTTCACTTGCGAGAGCGCGAACAGCGGGTAACGTTTGGGAATCGCTGGATCAAAGGGTTGGGAGATGTGTTCAAGAATGATATTGCGCGTCATACTCTTTTGTTTCTGATGGAAATTGAGAATGATTCACTTGACATTCTTGACCGGGGTGAGATTCCAAAACTTGAGGCGCTTCAGCTTCACAACGGAACCGTTTATAAATGGAATCGTCCATGTTACGGAGTCTCAGACGGAAAGCCGCATGTACGAATAGAAAATCGCTATCTGCCCTCGGGACCTACCACGGCCGACGAGATAGCCAACCTTGCATTTTGGTCAGGTTTGATGGCGAATATGCCCGATTCATATGCGGGTAACTGGGACGCCATGGACTTTGATGATGCAAAAGAGAATTTCTACAAGGCGGCCATGTGGGGCATTCAAAGCGGAATGGTATGGGAAGGCAGGCTGATGTCGGCCACTCAATTGATCCTTGATGTGTTGCTGCCCATGTCTCGCGAGGGGCTTGAGAAAATGAAAATCAATGAAAATGAGATCTCTTACTATCTTGATATAATTCGGAGACGGGCCGATAAAAAAACAACCGGAGCCCGGTGGATGGTCGGAAGTTTCAGGCGTCTGAAAGAGACTCTTGATAAGGAAGAGGCGTCTGTTGCCCTCACGGCAATCATGGATAAACGCCGCCGATCAGGCGTGCCGGTGGATGAGTGGGAACTGGCATCGCTGGAAGAAATTGAATCGGTTCATATTCAGTATGATATTGTCAGTAACGTGATGTCAACCGACCTCATTACGGTAACGGATGATTATATAGTGGAATTGGTTTTGAAAATCATGGAGTGGAGAAATATCCGTCACCTGCCGGTTGAGGGGAAAGATGGAGAATTGAAAGGGATCATTACGAAAAAGCGATTGGATCGTTATCTTACAGACGATAAAAGTAACAAACAGCTCACAGCTGCAGATGTGATGGATCGGAACCCGACTACCATCAAACCTGATGAAGATATAAAGTACGCGATGTTATTGATGCTGGATGAAGGTATCAGTTGTTTGCCGGTTATAGAACAGGGCAAATTAATTGGGATTATTACCGATAAAGACACACAGAGTATCTGGAGCAAGATCAAAAAAAATTCAAATGCAAAACGGTGAATCACAGGACGTAATTATTAAGGGTACAGAACGCATTCGCTGGTCTGTACCCGGCAATGAAACAGGACCTGTGATGGTTGTTTTTGCCGGAATTCACGGAAACGAAACAGCCGGGATACACGCAATTGACTCAGTGGCGTCGAACCTCATTGATACCAAGGCAAACCTCAACGGTACCCTTTACTCAATTACAGGAAATATGAGGGCGCTTGAGCTTGGGGTACGTTATGTGGATACCGATTTAAACCGTTTGTGGGAAAATGGATTCGATCGTAGCCAGTATTCATCATCTGGCTCAGCTGACCATTCGGTAGAATTCAAAGAGAGCCTGGAGATAAAAAGAGCCGTTGAATGGATTCTGGAAAAGCACGGTGACGAAGCGTCACGGATTATTTTTGCCGACCTGCATACCACATCTTCGGAAAGCTGCGCGTTTATACTAATAAATGACACACTCGCTAACCGGGAACTGGCCCGAAAATTTCCTGTGCCGCAGATTCTTGGGTTTGAAGAGAATATTCGCGGAACGCTGCTTAGCTACATCAATAATATCGGCCACCTGTCGCTGGGGTTTGAAGCCGGTGCACACACTAACGAGGCATCCATTGAGCGAAGTAAAGCATTTTTGCGTCTTTCCCTGCACTGGCTGAATATATTAAGGCTCAGCGATGCTGAGGTCGGTGCATATGAGCGCCAGCTCGACATCCACCCGGATGTGCCAGACTCCTATTACCAGGTGTCGTACCACAAAATTGTAGAAGATCCTGCGAAATTCGAAATGAAGCGAGGCTTCCAGAATTTTGATGAAATTAAAAAAGGAACACCGCTTGCAAAAGAGGAGGGTGAATTGATAGAGGCCCCGGTATCGGGCAGAATATTTATGCCTCTGTATCAGAAGAAAGGACATGACGGATTTCTGATTATTAATGAAGTGTCAACTTTTTGGCTCAAGCTCTCAGCTTATCTCAGAAAGAGCTTTGTTCATAAGCTGCTCCGTTTTCTTCCCGGTGTGGAAGTTGAGAACAAGCGCGCATTCAGGATCAACCTGAAGGTAGCACGATTTTTAGTTAAAGATATTTTCCACCTGTTTGGCTACAGGGTTGTTAAAACAGGTGAGCATACCGTGATTTGTTACCGGCGCTAATTTTTCTTTTGCTGATTCCACTATATCTTATGCGGATACATGTTCACCAGCAGTCACTTATCGTTTATCTTATATCTCACATCTAATATTTTTAAAAACACATGCTTGACTATCGTTTTGTAGATGGCACACGACTGACATCTGTAGTGGAAGCCCTTATTTTTTCAAGTCCGGAACCGCTACCCTGGGAAAAGCTGTCTGAGATTATTCAAAAAAATGAGGAGGAGATTGTTCTGGATGAGGAGATACTGAAGCGAATCGTTACCCGTTTGAATGAGCGGTACGAGGAGAATGACTTGTCGTTCAGGATAGAGGAGACCGGAGGGGGATTTACATTTGTCACACAGCCGCGATATCATCCGTGGCTAAGTATATTTCAGCATGAGAATGCCTATCGAAAACTTTCACAGTCAGCCATAGAAACACTGGCTATTGTTGCCTATCGTCAGCCAATCACAAAACCGGAAGTCGATCAGATTCGGGGCGTTGACTCGGGGTATATTCTTCGGCAGCTTCTGGAAAAAATGCTTGTGAGGGTGTCCGGACGGGCCGATTCACCGGGTAAGCCGCTTCTTTACAAAACCACTAAATATTTTTTAAAGCATTTTGGCATCAATGCAGTGGATGAACTGCCCAAGCCGCGCGAGATTGATGAGATCCTCAAAGATGACGACATGGCTGATCACCGGCGCCTGCTCATGGAGCGGCAGATGGAGCTGGAGGAGGGAGAAGCGAAAGAGCTCATCGAATATTACGAGGAGGAGCGGTCTTCTGGAAAAAGTGAACACCCCGACGAAGGAGAAGAGAATGATGGCCCGGCTGAATCGGATGATGAGGAGCTGAAGCATGCCGGTGATGTAGAAGATAAGCCATCACCGGACGAGCAAGAACCCGATACCGATTCCGATACCGATATTAAAAATGCTGAGAATGACAGCAGGCACACAATAAACGGCACGGATAAAGATAACAGACCTGATAAACAGGAGTAGGGTCATGCCAACGGTGTGATGCCTTTAGCGAGTCATCGGATGAGTGTGATCTACGAATGATTTGTTGATCCGGTACGACTCGATTTTATTTAAAACTCATTCCGAAAGCATACAGGGCTACCCGACAGTTTACCGGTTAAAAGACCTTTAAGCGTCCGTAGGTCCTTGAAGCGTCTTTTGTGTGAGTTGTTCACGAACGTCGTGACGCTTGCAGGACTTCCGCTCCGCTCCAGACGCTTCAAGGTCACTTTATGGTTAACCGGTAAACGCACTACAGTAGTCTTTAATCAGTTGTGCCACACAGCCAATTTTTGAAGTGGCAACAGTACTTGAATGCCGGTATAAAAGTGTGTACTTTAATACACACTCAAAATACTACAGCAAACCACCTATTTTTTGCCTGATAAAACCTTAACAGCTTCCGTCCTTTGGGACAAGTTCGGATTTGGCGTTTCAACTATCTGCGCCATCCACTGTCTCTTTTTTCCCGTTTTGATCTCGATCTTGCCTGTTACTACTTTTTTGCCGGCGCTTCATAACTGGGCACACCCGTTTTTTATCATAACATTAATACCGATTGTCTACTTTGCTTCCCGTCGGAGTCATTACGATTATAAAATCGTGTCGCTTCTGACAGGCGGGTTCCTGATTGTGGTAGCCGGCTGGCTCGGAGGGCACCTATTGTTTGGATATGCATTCGAAACCATAACCACCCTGGCTGGCAGCGCGGTCCTGATAGCTGGTCACTGGTTCAATTACCGGCACCACCAGCAGTGCAGCAATAAATCTCATCATCACCATCCTGTTGAGGAAAAGCTTGAAGACGAACGGAAACTTGAAAAGGAGCAGGCATGAAGCGGCTTAATTTTACACTTGATGACGATACAGTACAGCTTCTCGAAAAGCTCTCCGGCAAGTATTATGGAGGCAATAAATCCCAGACGGTAAGGGCAGCTTTGGAAAGCCTGGCATCGCATGCGGGTCAGGAGGGATGGGTGATTAAAGGGTACACACCGCTGCGTGCCGATCATCAGACGCAGTGTCATGAGTGCGGTACGGATCAAAATGAAGGCACCATACTTTTCAAGCCGGTATTTGAACGGGGCAGCAGCCCGGGCGCTATCAAGAGAATTCCAAGTGAGGAGTGGGTCGAGTGCCCGGAGTGCCTGGAGACGAAGTAGGGAGTTTAAATCTTTTGAATACTCGTCAATAGTATAACTGTACGTGAATCCTGGCTGTTATTCTTAATTTTTTGATGTTAAACGAAGCACAAACTTTGAAATAGCCGCTCTTTTTGGTTCATTCAGGTTATGAAACGAGTTGCCGCTATCTTTTTAATGTTTTTAGTATCGGGTTCAGAATATCCATCAAGCCAACCTGATGGCCAGTTTATCACAGTTCTGGGCATCGCACAGGATGCCGGGTTTCCGCAAGCTGATTGCGATAAAGAGCATTGCCGGCAGTACTGGAATGGGACCGTTGACAAGAGGCTCGTGGTAAGCCTTGGGCTGACAGATGCAGCCACAGGTCAAAACTGGATCTTTGAAGCGACGCCTGATTTCCCGGAACAGCTTCACGCCCTTAAAACTGAATCAGGGATTGAGAACTTATCCGGAATCTTTCTTACTCACGCTCATATCGGCCATTATACCGGGCTGATGTACCTGGGACGCGAATCGATGGGCGCATCTAATATTCCTGTATATGCGATGCCGCAAATGTCTGGATTTCTGAATGCCAATGGTCCCTGGAGCCAGCTGGTTAGTCAACAAAATATCGCTGTCAACCGGCTTACGGCTGACTCAACAGTAAAGCTAACGGATCATGTATCTGTGACTCCTTTCCTTGTGCCGCATCGTGATGAATTCTCAGAGACGGTGGGCTACAGGATCGAATCTGCTGTGAAAAAAGTGCTGTTTATGCCTGATATTGATAAATGGCATGTGTGGGATAAAAATATTTCAGAGCAGATTCGTGCAGTGGATGCCGCGTTTCTTGATGCCACGTTTTTTTCAGCCGATGAGCTGCCCGGACGCAATATGGCTGAAATTCCTCATCCGTATGTGGAGGAGAGCCTGGAACAGTTCAGTGATCTGCCGGCATCAGAGAAAGAAAAAATTATATTTATTCATTTCAATCATACCAACCCTTTGATTCTTGATAGCCCTGAACGAGAGTATGTAGAAAAGCTTGGGTACCGCGTGGCAAGTGAGGGAGACATGATTAGTCTCAACTGAATCTATATGAATTATGTCCAGGGCGCTCAAACTTATTCAAACATCCATTTTCACCGGCAATGTTGCAAAAGACCAGATGGAATGGCATGTTCCGCTGATCTAATCAATCTATTTTAAAGTGAGTTTGCCCTGTTATCATTGGCAAGATCCCGATAACAGGGCACCTGACAAATGAGTATTACGAACCATAAGGCAGGTAACCGCAAACATAGGTAGCCATCATGAAAAAATGTATTCTCATATTATTTCTCACCCTCTTATCAGTCGCCGTAAATGCCCAGGAACTTTCAGAGATTGAAAAAGAGATTCTTGAAAGAGTCGAGGCAAACCATCAGCAAGTCCTGAATACGCTGGAAACCAACGTAAATATTAATAGCGGTACAATGAATTTTGATGGTGTCCGTAGAGTAGGTGAGAACTATATGGAGGCATTTAGCGATCTTGGGTTTGAAACCGAGTGGGTGAACCAGGATCACGTGAACCGGGCCGGACACTTTTTTGCTGAGCAGCAGGGGGATTCAGGCAGAAAGATATTGCTGATTGGCCATCTGGACACTGTTTTTGAAGAGGACAGTCCGTTCCAGGAGTATCAGGTTCTTAATGAATCCACAGCCACGGGGCCGGGTGTTAACGATATGAAGGCCGGAAACGTGATGATCCTCTACGCGCTGAAGGCTCTAAAAGAAGCAGGAGCAATTCCGAATGCTCAAATTATTGTTGCTTTAACCGGTGACGAAGAAGATGCCGGGCACCCCATTTCGCAAAGCAGAAAGCATCTGATTGAAGCTGCACAGCGAAGTGATGTAGCCCTGGGTTTCGAAACGGCGTCAGGTTTCAACTTCGCCACTGTAGCCCGGCGGGCATCTTACTCCTGGAAGCTTGAAGTGACCGGTAAACAGGCCCATTCATCCGGCATTTTCAGTGACAATACAGGGGCAGGTTCTATTTATGAAGCGTCACGAATACTGAATCGATTCTATGAGGATTTAAGGGAAGAGAACCTTACTTACAACGCGGGAGTGATGATAGGCGGAAATGAAGTGTCATATGATGAAGAAAATATGCGCGGTTCGGTTAGCGGAAAAACCAATATTGTCCCGAAGACAACCATTGTGCACGGTGGTATCCGGTTTTTAACCATGGAACAGGGAGA
>Ga0209949_1001512_pt1 | contig 11189 bp, 6 predicted proteins | sample SalPonC_black_MG_FD_185711 | JGI IMG/M metagenome (GOLD analysis project Ga0209949, IMG submission 185711) | Salt pond soil microbial communities from South San Francisco under conditions of wetland restoration - Salt Pond MetaG... | ecosystem: Environmental > Aquatic > Marine > Intertidal zone >... | reverse complement strand
AATATAAAAGAGGGACATAAAAGTTATTTGGACTTTTCAATCAAATGTTTGGACTTTTTCTGTGATATATGTCCAAAATTCAAAAATAGCAGCCCTTTATTGTAAAACAACATTACAAGAGCTCTTAACTGATAAAAAGGACTTTCTGTTTTAGTATATTTCTGACTGGTAATTTCATTTGTAACTGAACGAATAAAAATTTTATATGAAAACTTTTGCTACGCTATTGTTGTGCATTCTGAGTCCCCTTTTTCTTTTTGCACAGGAAAATCCAGGTTGGATTCGCTATCAGGCTATTTCACCTGACGGGTCAGACATTGTATTCACATATAAGGGTGATCTTTACCTGGTAGGTACCGGAGGCGGAGAAGCCCGTCAGATCACCTTTCATGAAGCGCATGATTTTATGCCGGTTTGGAGCAGTGACGGCTCGCAGATAGCGTTTGCATCCGACAGGTACGGAAATTTTGATGTTTACGTGATGGATGCTGAGGGCGGGCCAGCCGATCGACTGACATTCCACTCTGCGGATGAACATCCCTATTCATTTTCGGATGATGATGCCGCTGTACTTTTTGGTGCAGCAAGGCTGGATATTGCTGAGCACCGACAGTTTCCTGCCGGCTCGCAACCTGAACTCTACTCCGTTCCGGTAGAGGGCGGCCGGGTGGATCAGGTATTTACCATTCCTGCTGAGTATGTACAGTTAAGTTCGGATGGATCAACCATGCTCTATCACGACAAAAAAGGCGGTGAGAACGAGTGGAGAAAACATCACACGTCATCCATAACAAGAGATATCTGGATGTTTGACTCGGAAAGTGGTGAGCACACCATGATTATTGACTTTGAGGGGGAAGATCGCCAGCCGGTGTTTACTGAAGATGAGCAGGCGTTTTATTACCTGAGTGAAGAGAGCGGTTCATTCAATATTCATAAATATTCGATGGAGCAGGGTGAGTCTGAACAGCTAACGAACTTTACATTTCACCCGGTGCGATTTTTGAGTTATGGCAGCGGTACGCTTGCTTTCGGCTACGATGGCGAGTTATATACCATGAGGGAAGGAGCTGAACCACAAAAAGTGGATGTAACTATTCGAACGCAAAATGTAAATAACAGCGACAAATTCATCACAATTAACGGTGGTGTAAATGAGATGGCCATTTCGCCTGATGGTAAAGAGATGGCATTTGTGGCCCGTGGCGAAGTTTTTGTTACGACAGTGGACGGATCGCTTACAAAACGCATCACCAACACACCCGAATCTGAAGCTTTTGTTACGTTTGCTCCCGATGGAGAGAGTATCGTGTATGCCAGTGAACGGGATGGGCGATGGAGTATCTATCAAACCAAGAAAGTGAGAGATGAAGAACCATTTTTCTACGCTGCAACACTGCTTGAGGAAGAAGAGCTGGTACGTACAGACGTGGATAATTACCTGCCCTCATTTTCTCCCGATGGCGAAAAGCTGGCCTATGTGGCTGACAGGCGTACTCTGCGGGTGATGGATATGGAGTCGAAAGAAACTGTTGACCTGATGACGCCAGAGGATCTGTTTCATATGGGCGATGGCGACAAGTACTTTACCTGGAGCCCGGATAGTAAATGGCTGCTTTTCGGCTGGAATAAAGTATTGCACAACAGTGAAGTGCTTTTGCTTTCTGCGGATGGAAGTGAACGTATCAATCTAACCGAAAGTGGTTACGACGATTCCACCCCCAAATGGATGAATGATGGCAAACAGATGATCTGGTTCAGTAATCGCGATGGTTTGAAAAGCTATGCCACAAGCGGAAGGTCTGAGCGGGATGTGTATGCCATGTTTTTTACCCAGGAAGAGTGGGATAAATTCAACATGAGCGAGGAAGAGCACAAGCTGATGCAGGAAATTGAAAAGGCTCAGAAAGAGAAAGAAGAGGGTGATGATTCGGATACAGAAGATGAAAAATCGGAAGAAAGCACGGCTGATCTGACATTCGATAAGGATAAAATGAAGGAGCAGACAGCACGGCTTACCATCCATTCGAGCTATCTGAGTGATGCAGTATTATCAAAAGATGGCGGCAAGCTCTATTACCTCTCCCAGTTTGAAGATGATTACAACCTTTGGGAAACAGATCTGCGCACAAAAGATACCAAGATGCTGATTAAGCTGAATACCGGTTTCGGTAGTTTGCAGTGGGATAAGAAAATGGAAAATCTCTACCTGTTAAGTCGCGGACGGGTATCAAAATTGGATGTGAGCGCGGGAAGTTCATCATCCATCGAAATCTCCGGCGAAATGATGTATGATGAGCAAAAAGAGCGCGAGCATCTGTTTGAGCACATCTACATCAGAACAAAAAATATTTTTTATGAGCCGACATTTCACGGCAACGACTGGGATCTGCTCTATGAAGAGTATCAAAAATACTTGCCGCATATCGGCAATACATACGAATTTGCAGAAATGGTCTCTGAAATGATTGGTGAGCTGAACGTAAGCCACGCGGGTGCGCGCTACAGCAGAAGCATTGATAATGCGGATGAAACCGCATCTCTGGGAATTTTTATGGATTATGATTACGAAGGGGATGGAATTTTGATTACAGAGGTTATAGAGGGCGGGCCACTCGATAAAGCAAAATTTGATATCGGGCCCGGCATGATTATCGAAAAAATTGACGGTGAAACGGTGTCGGCTGATACGGATGTGGCACGTTTTCTGAACCGCAAAGCCGATCAGTTTGTATTACTTGAGCTTACCAGTGCTGACGGCGACAACCGTAAACAAATTACGGTGAAACCAATTAGCCAGGGTGCAGAGCGTTCGTTGCTTTACAGACGATATGTGCACATTAACGAGAAAGAGGTTGATGAAAAAAGTGAAGGACGCTTGGGATATGTGCACATTCCCGGTATGGGAGATGGTCCATACCGCAACGTGATTGAAGAGATGCTGGGAAAGTATAGCGATCGTGATGCCGTCGTCGTAGACACCCGCTTTAACGGAGGAGGTGATCTGGTTGCCGACCTTGCCATGTTCTTTACCGGAGTTGAATTTAATACGTATGCAACTGCGGCGAAAGATGTGGGTGGCGAGCCAACCTCACGATGGACAAAGCCAACACTCTCTCTGATTAACGAAGCGATGTACTCCGACGGCCACTGCTATGCAAGTGCCTACACCGAACTGGAAATCGGTTTAACGGTCGGTATGCCCGTTCCGGGTACATGCAGCTTTGCAGGCTGGGAACGCTTGCCAAACGGTATGGTTTGGGGTGTGGTGCCCGTAAGCGCGCGAAATATGAGTGATGAATGGATGGAGAATAACCAGACGGAGCCGATTATTCGCGTGAAAAACATGCCGGGTGTAGTGAACGAAGGCCGAGACCAACAGCTTGAAAGAGCTGTAGAGGAACTTCTTGATGTTGTGAATTAACATTGTATTCATTGCCAGAGAACTAAACGGACGTGGATTGAGTGGAAAAAGCGTGTTTTTAAAGCTCTCTGGATTTTCTTTATTTAAAATTAGGTCAATAAATATTGTAATATTTAATCTTTTCTTATATCGTGTTAATCATGATTAGGGATTCTTTTAACCTTTTAACCAAAAAAACAGACTGTTATGAAAACGAATGTAACTGAAAAGTATGGATGCGTAATCATCGAGATGAAGGGAAATGTTATGGGTGGGCCAAGTTCTGAAGATTTTAGTGATTTACTGCACTCGCTTATCGACCAGGGTAAAACGAATGTGATTGTGGATCTTGGAAAAGTAAAGTTTATGAATTCTTCTGGTTTGGGTATGCTTATTGGCGGCCTTACAACCATGAAAAAAGCCGACGGAGATCTTCGTATTTGCCAGGCAGATAAAAAGATCGAAAGCCTGCTTGTAGTCACAAAACTGATTACGGTGTTTAAGCATTTTCGTACTCTTGATGAAGCCATAAAATCGTACGATTCCTAAATTCTGATAACAGTTGGAAATGTTGTTTTTACGGAGCTTTTCACTCTCGTCCTTATCGGAATGAATGCCGGATACAGACTGTTAACTTAATGTAACAAATGCAAATTCAAATACTTATAATTTTATGAGTACTGCAACATTAAGTGAAAGAAAGCAAATGGACGTTAATATTGGGATCAACAAGGAGAACAGGAAAAAAATTGCTGATGGGTTGTCTCAGGTATTGGCAGACAGCTACATGGTATATCTTAAAACCCACAATTATCACTGGAACGTAACCGGTCAGCATTTCCATTCGCTCCACGAGCAGTTTGAGGAGCAATACTCGGAGCTGGCTGAAGCCATAGATGAGATTGCTGAGCGAATTCGTTCTTTGGGTTTTCGTGCTCCGGGGTCTTTCAGAGAGTTTTCCCAAATTACGACGATCGAAGAAGATACTGATCAGCCAGATGCTTTAGAGATGGTAAGAAGACTGGCCGTTGATAATGAGACAATATTACGAACTGCCCGCAGTGTGTTTCCGGATTGTGAAGAGGCCGATGATGAGGCAACTATTGATCTGCTTACAGAAAGGTTACACGTACATTCAAAAACAGCCTGGATGCTTAGAAGTCATCTGGAATAAATCTAAAAATCTTTTATAAAAATAAAAGTCCGTCAGCAATGGCGGACTTTTTTTTATATTAAGTATCAGTTTAGTCATGCCATTTGACTGTAAATAAAAGAATAACTAATCCGGAGATTATTTATGGACTTATCCAACATCGATTTAACAGGCATCGTAATGACGTACGGGCCAAGAATAATCTTCGCAATCTTAACACTGATTATTGGGTTATGGATTGTGAAAATACTCGTAAATGTAATTAACAAAGGGCTTGATAAGGGAGAAGTTGATAATGCTCTGAAAGGATTTTTAGCCAGTATTTCAGGTGTATTGCTGAAAGTATTGGTCTATATAACAGCATTGAGCGTGTTGGGCGTTGAGATGACCTCTTTTGTTGCAATACTTGCTGCAGCAGGTTTTGCAATCGGTATGGCATTGTCGGGCACACTTCAGAATTTTGCAGGCGGAGTTATGATTTTGCTTTTTAAGCCTTTTAAGATCGGTGACTACATAGATGCACAGGGTCACTCAGGAAGCGTAAAAGAAATTCAGATTTTTAATACGATTTTAACCACGCCAGACAATAAAACAATCATTCTGCCAAATGGTCCTCTTTCGACCGGGGCAATGGTAAACTACTCAACAGAGCCCAAAAGGAGAGTCGACTGGACAATTGGTATCGGATATGGTGATGATGTGGACAAAGCTTATGAGGTAATTGAGAAGTTATTAGCCGAAGATGACCGTATTTTGGGTGACCCAAAGCCTTTTATTGCAGTCAGTGAATTAGCCGACAGTTCTGTGAATTTTGCGGTTAGGGCATGGGTAGAATCTGCAGATTATTGGGGGGTATTCTTTAGAATGAATGAAGAAGTGTACAAAACGTTTGAAAAGGAAGGCCTAAATATCCCTTACCCACAAACAGACGTTCATATTCACAAAGTTTAAAGAGAATAACAGCTTCATACTTTAGAAAAAGCTCCTTTTACGGAGCTTTTTCCGTTTCATGAAATAAGACGAAAAGTTTATTCAGATACTGAATGACAGATAAGTGTGCTAACGCTCTTTGAGGAAATGTAACAGTGTAGAACCATATACCTGCACCCAACGAAACCACCGTACCGACTGTTGAAAACATGTACAAACATTACTGACCGTACTGCGATAAAGAACGTTGAAATAGACAAAGGTCAGGCAAGATGTTACTAAATAAATCTTTTTAACAAAATTACGAGGCACAGAATACGATGGGCAGTCAAATAACGGATTTTTTTCAATCGATGGGGCCACTTGCAGTCCAATACGGAATGAGCATTTTAGGTGCAATTTTAATTCTCATCGCCGGATACATTGTTGCCGGCTGGGCCGCGAGAAGAGTAAAAAGATGGGGTGATAAATCAGAAAAAGTGGATGATACTATCGTTCCGGTACTGTCAAAAGTAGCAAAGATCTTTGTACTCATTGTTACACTCCTGGCCGTACTTGGGCAGTTTGGGGTGGAGACGACCAGTATTGTGGCAGTGTTGGGTGCGTCTGCCCTGGCGATTGGTTTGGCGCTGCAGGGAACCTTAAGCAATGTTGCATCCGGTGTGATGCTGCTCACATTGCGTCCGTTTGGAGTGGGTGATGTTGTGAAAATAGGAGGCACTACCGGTATTGTAGACAGTATCGGCTTATTCACCACAGAGATGCATTCCTTTGATAATGTTGGCATTTCAATACCTAACTCGAAAGTCTGGGGATCAGAAATACAAAATATGAACCGCTTTGATACCCGCAGAGTAGATATGCAGTTTGGTATTGGTTATGATGATGACATGGACAAAGCAATGACCGTTATCAAAGAAATTCTGGATGCCGATGACCGGGTACTCGAAGATCCGGCTCCAATGCTTGCTGTAAGTGAACTTGGGGACAGTGCTGTTGGAATAATTGCACGCCCCTGGGCAAAAACAGGAGATGTTTGGCCGCTGCGCTTTGATACTGTAAAGAAAGTGAAAGAACGATTTGATGAAGAAGATATCAGCTTCCCATATCCACAACGGGATGTGCATATGTTTCAGGAAAAATAGACCTGTTATTTTAAGGTTCACCGATAAAGCCCCGCAATAATGGGGCTTTATTGGTTTTATAAAGCTTTAGTATGGGTATTGATTACAAAATGAATGTTCTTTAAACTATAAAGCTTACAGAGAAGGCAAAATGCCGAAATTTAGCAACCAAACGACACTTCCGTTTTGACTGATAAAAAAGAAGAAAAACAAGCAGCCGACACCAACCTATTTGAGAATAACTTCATAATTGTTACAGAGGATGGTAAAGTGCAGCTCAAAGAAACCGAATTTTTCAAAGAGAGAACCGTCACCACTATAGACACTGAATCAGTTGAGCAGGAGGTTGAAAAACTGAAGAGTGCTTTTTCTGAGAGTGAGGAGAAAGTGAATAAATTTCTGAAGGAGGCGGGTAATCTAACGCCTGATGACATTAAAGAGAGAATGGAGGACCTCATGAGCGACCTCTCTGAAGCCGTTGCCGTGGGCGATTTCGATTCACTGGTAAAGAAAGCGAAAGACGGATCAGAAGCTATTTTCCAGGAAACGGAAGAAGAACCTGAAAACACTGATTCAGCATCAGATACGGCAGAACCCGAGACAAATGAAGCCGACAGCGTTTCTGCCGGTTCCGAAGAAGACCCGGGCACATCAGACAAGGAAGTAGAGATAGCGCCCGCAGTTGATAAAGAAGATGCAGAACCGGCCGAGCCTGCTGATGAAGAAAAAGAGCCTGCACCGGAGGAGTACTATAAAAATCTGGCAGAAAAAGCTGAGACAATATCCGAGCTTTCCGATTGGGCACAGGCAACCCTCGAATTCGAAAATATTGATTATCAATGGGCGGAGGGGCCAAACGCAGGTGAAGCTGATATCACTCCATATCGCACGAAGATTGATGAGCTAAGGGAAGCGCTGGAACAGAAGAAAAAAGATCATTACGAAGAACAGAAAAAAATCCGTGAGAAAAATCTCGCCAGAAAGAAAGAAGCGCTCAACGAACTCAAAGAAATCATCGAAAAAGAGCAGTGGACCAAAACCAAAGCCGTTTCCCGGCTAAAAGGTAAGTGGGATAGTATACGGCCAATTCCTGCGGAAGAGCAGGAAAAACTGGAACGAGAGTTTGAGAAATACCTTAAAACATTTGATGAACATAAAGTAGACAGGCTTGTAAAACAGAAGCAGCAGCAGGAAGATAATCTTACAGGAAAGCTTGTTATTCTTGAAAAGATGGATTCATTTCTCTCTGAGATCGATTCTGAGGCAAAAGACTGGACAGAACTGGACAAAAAATTTGCTTCACTGTCGAAACAGTTTCGTAAGATTGGCAGAGTTCCATCGGAAAAAAACCAGGAGATCTGGGATCGATACCACCAGGCACAGGATACATTCCACTCGCTAAGATTTAAATTCGACAAGAAGTACAGAGAGGATATTGAGAAATTTTTGTCGAACAAGAAAAAATTGATCGATGAAGCTGAAGCACTGCTCGACACTACCGATTTAGCTCAGGCCGCCCGTAAAGTCAATAAACTGCACCGGCGCTGGAAAAAAGCCGGTAACCTGCCTCAAAAAGAAGAAAATGAGCTTTGGGACCGGTTTAAAGCCGCAACAGATGCATTTAATGACAAGAAAAGTGAGAATATTGACCTGCTGCACGAGCAGGAAGACAAAAACTATCGTGCCAAGTTAAAGCTGATTGAGACGGCCGAAGAGATCAAAGATTCTGAAGACTGGGAAAATACCCATAAGCAGCTCCAGAACCTGATGGACCAGTGGAAAAAAATTGGACCGGTTCCCAAACGTAAATCCGGAAAAATTTGGAAAAAGTTTAAGGGTGCGATGGATCACTTTTACGATCGCCGCCGCGACCACTTTAAAGAGGTGAAAGAGGAGAGAAAGGATAACCTCAAGGAGAAAGAGGACGTGCTCGATAAACTCAAGGAGCTCCAGACGCACGAAAACCCGATCGAAGCGGTGGAGGAAGCGAAGAAGCTGCAGGAAGAGTTCAAGAAAGCCGGGTATGTACCTATTAAGCATAAAAACAGAATGTGGAAGGAGTACCGGGAAGCGTGTGATGTTATCTACGACAGGTTCAGGGCAGCGAAATCGGCAGCTCAAATCGTTGGAAAAGAAAACGTAGAAAATTTTACAACCGATGACCTTTCTGAAATCAAGAAAAAGCAGGAAGTGGCGATGAAACTCAGAAAAGAGATCAAATCTTTGAGCAGCGATCTGATCCAGATGAAAGAGTCGATGAGTTACTTTAAGCCATCCGGCAAAGGAAGTTCTCTTCTTGATGATGTAAAAAAACGCATTGATAAAGCGGAAGAAGATATCAACAAAAAAGAGGAGAAACTTCAGGACCTTGAAACTGAAATCGATAAGATTAAGCGGGGCGTTTAAGTATTTCAAATACGTTTTATCAGGGATGTAGGCCGGTAGGTGAGGTGCCGGCTTAAGCCTGCTTTACATTTTTTTTCGTATCAATCCATTCATTTCATCTATTTTAAACCTGCATTTTGGAATTGTATTTCTTTCAGTGCAGTTTTGCATGCACATCCTTTTACGGCACTCCAAGCGCCGAGCTCGCTAAACAATCAAAAAACTGAATAGATTAGAATGGCAGATATTGAATTTCTATGTGAAATGACTGGTAGGTACATTAAAAATATTACGGGGCTTTTTGCACTATTATTTTTGTTGCCATCTGCGGCTTTCGCTCAAACTACGCCGATAGACGGCATCAAAGACAACACACCGGCCGTTTATGCACTTACAAATGCAACGGTAGTGGTTTCTCCCGGGAATGTACTTCAAAATGCCACTCTGGTTATTAGAGACGGCATTATTGAATCCGTTGGAGTGAATATCTCTCCACCATCTGATGCCCGTGTCTGGGATATGACCGGAAAAACAGTATATCCAGGATTTATTGACCCGCATTCTGATGTTGGCCATGCAGAGCCGAGAGTAGAAATTGAGCTGGGGTCACAGTCCTGGAATCCCAATTTAAGAGCCCATCTGTCAGCTACAAATGAGTACAATATAGAAGATGACGGAGCAGATGAACTCCGTTCCCAAGGTTTTACAACAGCATTATCAGTACCTCCACTGGGCATATTCAGAGGGAGTACATCTGTTTTGAGTCTGTCTGACGGACCGGTTTCCGAAAGACTCGTTAAGAGTGACGTTACCCAGGCGGTGAATATTGACCGAAGCTGGGATTTTGGGTTCACCTATCCCACATCATCTATTGGCGTAATTGCGCTTATACGTCAAACGCTTTACGATGCAGACTGGCACAAACGGGCTCATGAAACCTACCGGGCGAACCCTGCCGGACTTGAGCGTCCTGAAATGAACCAGGTGCTGGCGGCTTTGAAGGGTGTTATAGAGGGAAGTCAGCCCCTTATTTTCGAAACAGACAGTGATGAAGAAATTCTGAGAGCACTGAAACTTCGGGATGAATTCGATATACCCATCTGGATTCGCGGAAATGGGCATGAGTATAAACTACTGGATGTTTTATCGGATGAAAATGTGCCCTATATCCTTCCATTAACGTATCCTGATAAACCCGATGTTGATTTCCCGGAAGATGCACTGGATGAAGATTTTGCAGAGTTGCGACACTACTATCTAGCACCTGAAAATCCTTCACGAATAAGCGCTGCAGGAATTTCTTACTCAATAACCGCAGATGGCCTCGATAGTAAAAAAGATTTTCTGAAAAAGCTGAGACTTGCTGTGGACGCCGGCCTTTCTCCGGAAGATGCGTTAGCTGCATTAACTGTAAATCCCGCAAAACTACTTGGAATTGATGCAACACACGGAACACTGGCAGCCGGAAAAGTGGCTAATCTCATTGTGGCAGATGGAAACCTGTTTACTGAGAATGCTCATATAAACGACGTTTGGATAGATGGAAAACAGTTCGAAGTAACAACCGAAGAAACTGTTAACCCGCGGGGTGAGTGGGAGATTTCATCAGTCGGAAATGAAATTAACGGCGTATTACTGATTGAAGAATCGCGGACGGGAAGATTTGGCGGAAATTACACCACCGGTGGGACCAAAGTAGATCTCAAAACTGTTTCTGTTGATGGTGCCGGAAGCCGAATCCGGGCCGACATAGATGGAGATTCACTAAATGTTGATGGATTGATTCGTTTGACTGCCTCCGTAACGGATGGTGGTGAGGCTCTTGAAGGCTGGGCAGATATTTCCGGTAGCGATGCGGTTCAGTGGACGGGCACGCGCAAAACAACCGTTGAGAAAGAGAGTGATATTTCCAGAGATCCTGTCGCGCGAACCGTAGACCTCTCGAACATTCGCCCTGCAATGGAATTTGGAAGAGAAAGTTTGCCCGGGCAGCCCGAAACGGTCCTCATCAGGAATGCGACAATATGGACAATGGAAGAAGAAGGCATTCTCGAAAATGCAGATCTGTTCATCAGAAACGGAAAGGTTGAAGAGGTTGGTGAAGAGTTGTCTGCACCCCGAAATGCTGTTGTATTAGATGCCGGGGGTAAACACGTAACGCCCGGACTTATAGACGCGCACATTCACTCGGGGG
>Ga0209949_1001511_pt1 | contig 11195 bp, 11 predicted proteins | sample SalPonC_black_MG_FD_185711 | JGI IMG/M metagenome (GOLD analysis project Ga0209949, IMG submission 185711) | Salt pond soil microbial communities from South San Francisco under conditions of wetland restoration - Salt Pond MetaG... | ecosystem: Environmental > Aquatic > Marine > Intertidal zone... | reverse complement strand
TCGAAGCGGAACATCCCCAGCCTTCTCGCCCCGCCCCGACGCGCCGACTCCAGAAGGCGCCACCCTTCCGACGCGGAACATCCCCGCGACTCGCGCCCCGCAAGCCCCGCGACCACACCAGCCCTGCCGACGCGGAACATCCCCAAGGATCGTACGCCGTCCATCACCCGAGGAAGCCGTACCCTCCACCGCGACACACCCCAACGATCGCATCCCGACGGCTGACCGAGGGAAGCCACGCTCCCACCACTGAACATCCCCACCTTCCGGGCACCGCCCACATCCTCCAATCCCCAACGCCGAAGGCCCCACCCGAAACCGAGCGAGGCCTTCGAAGAAACCCGACGCATCCGGCAACTCCGAACCGTCGTCCGAATCGTCGTCTAGTCGTCGTCCGAGTCGTCGTCGTCGTCATCGTCCCAGTCGTCGTCATCCGAATCATCGTCGTCATCGGAGTCCTCGTCGGAATCATCGTCCGAATCGTCGTCGCCGCGATCATCGTCGCCGCGACCGCCGTCGCCGCGATCGTCGTCGCCGTGCTCGAACTCCGTTCGACGGTCGACGTCGATCCGCACGCCGAGCACCTCGAACCAGACCAGGCCGCCGTTGCCGTCGACCTCGACGCGGGCGACGCGGCCCTCCACCTCGTGCCGGTCGTCGGGGTCGTCGCAGTCGACGTCGTCGACGCGCAATCCGGAACCGTCCGCGCCGACGTAGTCGCCGTCGACCTCGGCGAAGTCGCCCACGGTGAAGTCGAACACCGAATCGAACGCGCAGTCGTCGAGCCAGTCGTCGTCGCGGCTCATGGCGTCGTTCACCGACAGCACGACACCCATCACACCCAGGGTGCCGGCGGAGGCGTCGACGGAGGTCACGGGGCCTTCGAGGTCCCACTCGAAGTCCTCGTGATCCCACTCGACCTCGCGGGCGAGGAAGCGGCCGGTGTCCGTGTCGTACCATCCGTCGACCTCGACGTGATCGCCGACCTCGACGAGCGAACCCGAGCCACTGTCCGACGCCCGGAACCCGAAGTCGGCACCGAGATAGTCGACCACGCCACCGTCGGCATCGGTCGCCAGCAGCACCTGGATCGAACCGGCACCGGTCGACTGCAAGCCCGATCCGTCCATCTCGCGCACGGTGTACGCGCCGGCATCGAGTCCGTCGAAGCGGTAGGTTCCGTCGGCGGCGCTGGTCGTCAGCACGGGGCCGAATCCGTTGCCGCGCAGCTCGACGGTCACGCCGCCGATGCCGCGCTCGCCGCCGTCCAACGTGCCATCCGCATCGCGGTCGGCGAAGACGGTGCCCCCGATGCTGCCTCCGGATTCGGACATGGCGAAGTCCACGCGCGCGACGAAGGCCACGGACACGTCACCACCGGTCTCGAAGCGCAGGGTGCGCGATTCACTGGACTCGCCCACGGCCCACACGGCGTCGCCGTCGGCGAACGCCAGATCGAAGGACGCGCCCGCACCCGTCTCGCCGTTGTCCGCGCCGGCCACGGTCACGCCGGACGGATCGAGGCTCACGAGAGTGAGCGTGGCGGGAACGGGCACGGACGCGTCGCCGTCGTTGATCACGGTGAAGTCGGCGACCAGAGCGCCGCCGTCGCTGCGGACGTCGTCGCCGCGCAGGGTGAAGGCGGTGACCCCGGCCCCGCCCTGCGCGCGCAGGAAGACGGGACCGGAGCCGACATCGCCGCTGCCGATCGCGGTGCGGGCCACCGCGGTGTCGTTCGTGGTGCCGGTCGGCGAGTCGGAATCACATCCCGCTGCGGTCAGGGCGACCGCGAACGCGAGAGCCACAGAAGTCAACGAGGGTCGTCGGAACAACATGGTGCCAGTACCTCTGGTCGGAGTGACCCCGATGCGGTGCACCGGGACAGGGCGATGCTTCTGCACCAGAGGTGCGCGCGGCGCGAGACGATGATACACCCGGATGCACGAAGGCCCCGGTCCAGGTGGACCGAGGCCTCGCGCGCGGGCGCCTCACCGCGTCTACCGCACCAGGACCATGCGAATGGTCTCGGTCGTCGACCCGGCCCGGAGGCGGGCGTGATAGACCCCCGATGCGGCGAGACCTCCCCCGTCACCGCGACCGTCCCACACGACCCGGTGCTCGCCGGCCTCGATCCGGCCTTCGAGCAGGGTCCTCACGTGACGGCCGCGAGCGTCGAAGACGTCCAACTGCGCGTCGGCCACGGCAGGAATCGTGAACCGGACCGACGTCCGTGGATTGAAGGGATTCGGGGCCACCGTCAGGTCCAACGCACGTACCGGTGGCGCCGAGGTCGAGATGTTGGTCGGTGTCAGCAGGACGACGGCGTTCGAGCCGCTCGCACTGTCGAAGGCCGTGGTGTACACACGGCGCTGGTCGTCGATGAAGCCCAGGTCGACCGACCAGTCCGAGAACGCGGGCTCGAGCAAGGACTCGTAGTCGTTCACGAGCGTGTCCTCGGATCGGAACAGAATGCCGCCCGACGCCGACACGTCGCCCTGATCGTTGTTGTCGTAGAAGCCCACGAAGCGCGACGGCAGTTGCGCGGGATTCAAACGGATGTAGGCGTCGGTGTCGTTGTGCAGGTAGGTGAGGTAGTTCTCGGTCACGACCGAGGCCAGGTTCGCCGCGACCACGGCTTCGTCCTGGTCGTTCACGGCGAAAGCGATCACGTCGGTGAAACCCACGGTGCCCACCGGATCGGGAAGGCCGAGTTCGGTGATCTCACCGGTGCCGAGATCCATGCGCAGCCCACCACCGACGATCACGTCGTTGTCGTTGATGTCGCGCACGGTGGCCTGGAAGCCCATGGACCCGAGATCGACCGGATCCACGCTGGTCGACAACAACGTCGTCGGCCCGCCCTGGAAGCCCTGGATGCGCGACCAGCCGACGATGGTGCCGGCGTTGTTGATCGCGACGGCCTGGCCGCCGTTCGTCGCACGATCGGAACCGGCGGCGAAGACGGTCGCCGGGACGGCCAGCACTTCGACCATATAGCCGCCGCCGGGCTGAGGCGTCCACACGGCTGGTTCTCCCAGGTCGAAGGGGAGCCCACCGTCGTGCACCATCCCGACGACCACGCCGGCGTCGTTGACGTCGAGCGCCGAGCCGGTCAGGTAGCCACTGGGAAGGGGCAGCGTGGTCACGCCGTCTTCGAGAGTGGCGAGGAAGGGCTGCAGGAAGCCGGCGACCACCTGATCGCCGACGAAGTGTCCGGCGTCACTCGCTCCGCGAAGGGTGGTCGTGGTCTCGTAGGTGAACACGACGTCCAGGCGGTAGCTCGGGACGACGGCGCGGGCGGAATGTGCCGAGAGGCACAGAAGGGCGAGAAGGAGAAGGGTTCGCGTTCGATTCATGGCGATCCGATCATGGTCTGGGCACGAGGCCACTCAGGGGACACGAGGCTCGGGTCGTCGGGGACGGGCGCGAATGGTCCCGCTCGGACGGGCGACCCGACGGTTTCGGCCGGGAAGAAAAGGGACGACGGAGGCCGGACCGGCGCTTCATTCGGCCAGCGTCATGCTTCGCGAGAGGACGTCGCCGCCGACGATCAATCGTGTGCGGTAGACGCCCGAGGCCACCGGCGCGCCCGCGTCGTCGCGGCCGTTCCACGTGACCTCGTGCCGGCCCGGCGTGCGCGGGCCGTCGACGAGCGTCCGGACGCGCCGGCCGCGCAGGTCGACGATCTCCAACCGCACCGATTCGCCGCGGTCGAGTTCGAAGCGGATCTGCGTGCTCGGGTTGAAGGGATTGGGGACGTTCGTGAGCAAGCGCGCGTCGGCCACGGCCGGCGGGGCGGACGTCGCGGCCGCCTCTTCGAAGGTGATGCTACTGTTGTAGATCCGGTCGCCGGAGGTGGAGAAGTTGCCGTTCGCGGCGTTGCCCGCGAACCACAGTGTGACCGCACCCGTGCCCTCGGCAGGTGCGACCCAGTCGAAACTCCACTCGTTCGAAGCGGTCTGGCCGAGGGCCGTTCCACTCGACGTGTGCTTGACGTACTCGCGGCCCGTGCCCGCGGTCGAGGTCTGGGTGTTGGTGTCGACCGACACGAGATCGCCGGTGGCAGCGTTCGCGGCGTCCAACGACGTCAGCTCGAATCCCCAGCGCGAAGCGTCGGGATCGGACAGGGCCACGCGCAGCCGATAGGTCTGCCCAGGCTCGTACCCCTCGGCGGGGCCGTCGAGCACGGTGAGCGTGCCGGACCCGGAGTTCAACGGGAAGGACGCGTGGCAGGCGGTGCAGGTCCCTTCACCGGGCGCACCGGTGCGACCGTCGGGTGGGCCGCCCGAGAAGGCGTGCACCATCGACGGCACCACCAGGCTCAGACCGAGAAGGGCGAAGAACGGGAATCGGAGATGTCCGGGTACCATGCCTCGTTCACTCCGTGGAGGGGGAGAGAGAACCGGAAGGATCGGGATCGAACGCGCCGTCGGGAGCACCGGCCAGGATCCAGGCCTCGATCAGGGCGATCGAGTCGGCGCCGAGGGGCGGACCGCCCGCCGGCATCAGAGGCCCGTACACTCCGGTGTCGGTGATCTTGTTGAACAGGACGGAAGCGGACGGATCGCCCGGGTCGATGCGCGGCGCCTGGTAGCTGGGCGACGTGACGCCCACCAGGTTCGAGTGACTCTCGCCAGCCCGAAGATCCAGGCCACCGTTGCCGTTGGCCCCGTGACACGCCGGGCCGCAGCTCGCGTCGAAGATCGGCTGGACGTCGTCGGCGAAGGTCGTCTCCGTGGGGTCGGGATCGGGGTCGCTGCCGCCCGGATCCACGGGATCGCCGTCATCGGAACAACCGGCCAGTCCCGCGAGGCCGGCCACGAACAGAACGGGGAGCCATCGATCGGGTCGGAAGAAGGTCATCGGGTCACCTCGGAATCGCCGGGGATCGCCACCAGCTCGAGCTGGACGTCCTGTTCCTCGGCGAGCTTCATCATGAGGAACTTCGGGCGGGGAATGTCGTGCTCGGAGAGCACCACGGGAAAGCGGGTCTCGACGGTCATCGAGCCGTCGTCGCGATGCGCGATGGTCACGGCCAGGTTCCGCTCGCGCGTCACCCCGTGCAACGTGAAGGTGCCGGGCAGTTCGAGGATCGTGCTACCTCCGCTCGGAATCGCCGCGGGCCACGCCGCGCCGTCGCTCTCGCCCTCGAAGACGGCCACGGGGAATTCGTCGGTGTGCAGGTGGTTGTCGCGCATGTGACGGTTGCGCAGGCCGATCCCGGTGTCGAGCGAGGCCATGTCGACCTCGACGCGCCAACGCGCGCCCGACCGCAGGTCGGCCAGGTCGACCTCGATCCATCCCCGCACTTCATCGGTGGAACCGTCGAAGCTCTCGACGGTGGCCTCGGAGTGGAACCGGACCTCGTTCGGCTCACCGGGTTCGATCCGGTAGCGCGTGGCCGCGCCCGTTGCCGGACGGACCGCGACGAACGCGAGGCCGACACAACAGGCGAGATAGAGAAGGACACGGGGCATGCACATCACCGGACCGGGAAGGGGGATCAGAAGAGGAAGTGCAAGACCATGTCGCCCCGGACCCGGTCGTCCTCGTCGACGGCCGGGCCGGAGTCGGGGTCCTCGAAGCGTGCCAGGGCCTGGATGCCGACGAAGGGCGTGAACAGGGCGTCGAAGCCGACCCCCCAACGCTGCCGCGTTCCCGACTCGAGATCGCGGTCGGGGTCGTGGAAGTCGTGCTGGAGAAGAACCGTCCACCCCTGGTGCACGGTCCAGGCGAGCTGTTGCGAGACGATCCATTCGTCCCGGTCGTCGGCCGCACGCACCGCGTCGAGCTGACCGAGCCACGTGGCCGGCCCCAGGTTCACCGCGCCGAAGGCACCCACGGCGGTGCGATCTCCCGCGCGTTGCTGCCGCCGCAGCGCCGAGCCGCCGAGTGCCACGTCGACCGATCCGAAACTCTGCCGCTCGACCGCGCGCACCGCCCAGCTCTCGCCCACCTCACCACCGCCCGCTTGCAACGACGCGCTCAACTGCAGACTTCCCGGTGAGACCCCGAGCTCGAGCCCCGAGTCCTCCCAGGCCACCGGACTGGGTTCACCTTCGGTGGCCAACAGGTGACGGCGCGTGAAGATCTGGTGATCGGCGAAGCGCCACCCGTAGGCGGGAACGAAGCGGCCGGCCTTCAACCATCCCTGCCACGGCAGGACCCGCGCCAGACCCCACGCCTCGCTGCGACGACCGTTGCCGACGTCGACGGCCACCGAGGTGCGTTCGTCCATCTGCAGTACCACGTGCACGTCGGACTGCATGGTCAGGAACCGACTCGGGTCGGCATCGTCGTCCGATCCGGTCGTCAACAGGCGCAGGTCGGCACCCACCGTGAGATGATCACCGATCGAAGGGGAGATCGACTCCGCGGCCGATTCGGGATCGCTGCGCCAGACCAGCTCCGCCGGGACCAGGTACTGCGTGGCGTAGGCCGAGCGCAGCCCTCCTCCCGTGGGATCGTGGTGGCACAGGTTGCAGTCCTGCCCGTAGGCGGCTGCGTATCGAGGGAGGGCCCGGGCCTCGCCGGGGCCCACCAGCCCACCGGCGAGGAACGCCAGTCCGACCAGCAGTCTCCGGACGAGACCGCTGGTCGAGAGGCGTCGAGCGACGAGAGGCATGGTGTCTTCGCTCCCCGGGAAACGAGAAGGCGGACCGCTCGTGACGGCCCGCGGGAACTGGAACGGACCGTCGATCAGCGCGACGAGAAGTCGTCGGGCGCGACGGTGAACCACACGCCGTTCACGCCGTCACCGTTGCGCTGGCCCGGACCCGTGTCCCCGCCGAAGTAGTACAGCGGTCGACCGCGATAGGTGGATTGCATGGTTCCGTCGGACCGCTCGAACTCGCCGAGGTCGTCGGAGTCCAGCAACGACGGCAGGTCGTCGTCGGTCGCGTGGAAGACCGGCCAGTTCTGCAGGCAGGTGGCCGAAGTGCAGGCCGACACCGGGTCGTTCGTCGCGTCGCCCGGGGTGTCCTGCGTGAACCAGTAGAGCGTGAGTCCCGCGTCGTCGGCCAGGTACAGCCCCGGCGAGTCGTCCCCGCTGTCCATGACCACGACGTCGTGGAAGTCGTCGTCGTCGGGCACCGCGTACCAGATGTCGTTCACGCCGTCGCCCCGGACGTCGCCCGGCGCCGCGTCGCTGGCGAAGTAGTAGAGCGGCCAACCCCGGAACGTGGTCTGCATCGAGCCGTCGCTGCGCATGAACCGGCCGAAGTCCGAACCGTCGAACTCCGAGGTCGTGATCACGGGGTCGGCGTCGAAGACCGGCCAGACGTCGAGGCAGCCGTCCACACAGTTGCTCGTGGGATCGCCTCCGGAGCTACCGGGAACGTCGCGCGAGAAGTAGTACAGCGAGCGCCCCTGGGCATCGATCAACCGCCCGCCGAGAGCGTCATCGTTGGCCTGCATCACCGTGTAGAAGGGCTCGGTGAGCACGTACCAGACATCGTTGAAGTCATCACCCTCGGTGTCGCCCGGGGCGTCGTCGTTCGCGAAGTAGTACAGGGGCCAGCCCTTGTACGTGGTCTGCTTCGCGCCATCCGCACGGACGATTTCGCCGAAGTCCGAAGCCGACAGGTCCGCGCCCGCCTCGATCTCGTCGGCATGGAAGATCGGCCACAGATCCGCGCACCCACCGACACAGTTGCTGACCGCCGCGCTCGCCCCGTCGGCCGGCAGGTCGCGCGCGAAGTAGTAGAGCGTGCGCCCGTCGCCGTCGGTGAGGATGCGGCCGAGCTCGGGGTCGTCGGACAGCTCGACGGCGGCCGTCGTGCCATCGGTCGGTCCGGTACCGCCCGGAGAGTCGTCGTCATCGTCGTCACACGCAGCGAGCGTGGTCAGACCTACGGTCAACATCATGACGAAAAGGGCCGGCCGCAGGAGGCGCAAGGATCGTCGGAATCGGGGAGAAGGACACGGCATGGTGGAACTCCTTCGGAAGAATCGTCGGGGATCGTCGCGAACGGCACGACCGGCCCGGGCCCATACAAGGTACCCGGCGACCGGCCGCGTGATACAGATGCATCAGACTCTTCTACGAACTCCCCGCCCGGCCGGGACCACCGCCGGCCTGATTCGTCTGCCGCGGCGCACAGGTGCTCGCCCGGAACGGCAGGTACACGGGACAGCGGCCGACCAGACCCGTGACCAGCGGGATCGCCCCGAGCGCGCCCCACCAGCTGCTGAACGCCACTCCCGCGGCGAGAGCCGCGATCCCGACGACGATCCGAAGTCCTCGATCGATTCCACCGACGTTGCAGTTCATGACGGTCTCCTTCTCCGGTGCTCCCGACTCGGCAGCCGGTCCGGTTCGAGGGGAGAACGGGTCCGCGACCCGACGCCCGCGACCCGACGTCCGCAACGATATGCACCACCCCACGGCTGGACCGTGACCACGGTCACCGAACCCGAGTTTCGGTCGGAATCGTCGGGAAGGGGCCGATCAGGGCTCGGCGCGCGTCCGTAGCCCGGCTGGGTCGGACACGGCGATGCGTCGGCGACCGAGCTCGATCAGCCCGTCGCGCTCCAGCGCCGAGAGCACGCGGCTGACCGGTTCACGCGTGCTGCCGAGCTCGTCGGCGACCTCCTGGTGGGAGAGCGCGAGAGGAGTTCCATGGCGCGCCCCTGCTCGCTCGAGCAGCCACGCGGCCACGCGTTGTTCCAGGCGGCGGAAAGTGACGCTCTCGACCAGCGCCATGACCTCGTGCAGGCGCGTCGACAACGAGGCGAACACCAGACCACGCAAGGCCGAAGAGCGCTGGACCAGGTCCTCGAAGCGGCCCACCGGCAACGCGACGGCCCGGGTGGGTTCCTCGGTCCGGCCTTCCGCCGGATAGACGGTCTGGCCGAGCGCGCAGGTCGTGGTGAAGACGCACAGCTCGCCCGGCTCCACCCGGTAGAGCAGGATCTCACGGGCACCGCCGTCCCCGGCGGTGACGCGAACGCTTCCGTCGGTCAGCCACAGGAAGTCCTGACACTGTGCCCCGGGGTCGAACACCGTGGATCCGGCCTCGAGACCAACGGCTCGGGCCGCCGCGACGAAGTCCGCGCGCTCGCCCGCATCCATGGCGCGCAGGGCCGGAAACCGGTGGATCAGATGCGCGAATTCGGCGTCGGAGATCATGGATGCCCGGCGGAGGGAGTGGACCGTGTGCTCCAGGCTAGACATGCAGGCACGAAACGGTCAAGCACCCCGGCTCGACCCGTCGACGACGCGCTCGCGATGGGCCCCGGAATGGCCTTCGACGACGCCGACGCCGGCCCTATCCGTGCGTCTGCGGCGGTTGATGGTGCGCGGTGCCGGTTCCGAACACCTTGTACACAGGACACCACCGGAACAAGCCCGTCACCAGCGGAATCAGTCCGATCGCGCCCCACCACGAGCCATACCAGAGACCGAGCGCGATGAGCACGATCCCGACGACGATCCGTAACCACTGATCGGTGCGACCAACGTTGGTGCGCATGGAAGTCCCTCCATTCGAGGTCGAGTGACCGTGTCGAGCGGACGCGGCACGCGGAGCCTTCGCCTGGCACGCCGCGCTCGACGCACACGATCGCAGTGACTTCCCCCGGCCGACCATCGGGTGAAGTCCCGAACCCCGTCCCGGGGAACGAGAGCGCCCCGCCCGGAAAGTCCGGACGGGGCGCAGATCCCTTTGGATCCGAACGACGCGCTAGCGGTCGTCGTCGTCGTCCTCGTCGTCGTCATCGTCGTCGTCATCGTCGTCATCGTCGTCGTGCCGGTCGTCGTCGAAATCCGTCCGAGCGGTGACCTCGACACGCAGGCCGAAGACGGTGAAGGCGGTCAACTCGCCGTCGATGTCGCGCTCGACCTCTTCGACGGTGCCGTGGACCTTCTCCTTGTCGCCGTTCCAGCACATGACGCGGGTGGCGTCGTAGACCGTGTCGGTCGAGTCCGTCGCGGCCATGGCCACGCCGTCGCCCCACACGCGGGCGCGCTCGCCGACCTCGAAATCGAGCGCCGGGCGGTCCTGGCAGTCATCGGCCGGGCCGCCGCCGCTGGCCTCCAGATCGGTCACGTCGAAATGCACGCCCATCACGGTGAGCACCGACATCTCGGTGTCGACCATGGTGACCGGGCCACGGACCTCGGACGGATCGTCGTGCTCGTGGCGCTCGCGGTCGACCTCGTAGGCCACGATGCGGTAGGGATCCTCGTAGAAGCGACCGGTGACCTCGACGAAGTCGCCGACCTCGAGCATCCCGCCCATCGGCGGATCGACCTGCCGGAAGACACCGAAGTCGGCGCCGAGGTAGTCACCGACCTCACCCTCGGCGTTCTCGGTGAGCAGGACCTGGATCTCGGTCGCCGTCGTCGGCGCGCCGTGCGGACTCGAGTCGAAGCGAACGGTATAGGCGCCGGTGTCCAGACCGTCGAAGCGGTAGGTGCCATCGAGTTCGGTGCGCGTGGTGCGCGTCGCGATGTTCGCACCGCTCAGCTCGACCATCGCGGCGGGCACGCCGTCTTCCTCGGCGTCGTACACGCCGTCTTCGTCGCGGTCGTCGAACACGGTGCCGCCGATGCTGCCGCCGTCGGCCATCATCTCGACGTCGATCCGTGCGACGAAGGCGATCGACACGCCCTGGTCCACGCCGAAGTCCAGCGTGACGGGCATCGATTCCTCACCGACGTCCCACTGCATGTCCTCGCCCTCGAACGCGAGGTCGAAGGACGCGCCCGCGCCGGCCTCACCGTTGTCGGCGCCGGCCACGGTCACGGTGTCGGGGTCGATGCTGCTCAACGTGAGCACCGCGGGCAGGGCGACGGCCTCGTCGCCGTCGTTGATCGCGACCACGTCGACCGACAGCGTGCCGTCCTCGTAGCGCAGGTTCTCGCCACGCAGGAGGAAGGCCATGTTCGATCCGTCGTGCCCGCTGGCGCGCAGGAAGAAGGGACCGGAACCGACGTCGCCGCTGCCGATGGCGGTGCGGGCGGCCGTCTCGGCACCGGAGTTCCCGGTCGGATTGTCGGAGTCGCAGCCGGCCACCAGACCGACCGCGGCGAGCATCGCGAATACGGTGAATCTCTGGAGTCGTCGAAGCATGAGTCGGGACCTCGGGGTTCGGGCGAACGCGGACCGGCGCGAGCCTGGGGACCGACCGTTCGAGACAGCGCACAGTCTAACAGACTGCGCCGCGGACGAGCATGGAAGATCGGCGCGACC
>Ga0209949_1001510_pt1 | contig 11200 bp, 10 predicted proteins | sample SalPonC_black_MG_FD_185711 | JGI IMG/M metagenome (GOLD analysis project Ga0209949, IMG submission 185711) | Salt pond soil microbial communities from South San Francisco under conditions of wetland restoration - Salt Pond MetaG... | ecosystem: Environmental > Aquatic > Marine > Intertidal zone... | reverse complement strand
TAAAAAAAAGAGTTTACGAGATGGAACAAATAATCGACAATAGAATGCAATCCCAATTATGAGTTCTCCTATTGCAAATATTGCTGAACCAGTTCATCCCGAAAATATCAAGCGGGAACTAAAACATGAGTATCTTATTGGTCCCACTAAGAAAGGGGGGAACTTGATTTATAGCATTACCGCCAAGGATTGCCCTGAAATTATGAAGGAGATTGGACGATTGCGTGAACTGGCCTTTCGATCCGCTGGGGGTGGCACGGGAAAGGCCTTAGATATTGATCATTTAGATACGGCTAATCCCGGTTACCAACAACTTATCGTCTACCAGCCCGAAGAAGAAGTTATCATTGGAGGATATAGATATATCGATTGTAGTCAGTTTTGTCAATTATCCCAGCCCGAGCGACGAATGTCTACAACTCATTATTTCAATTTATCTGACGAATTTGTAAAAACCTATTTACCATATACGATCGAGTTGGGCCGCTCCTGGGTGCGACCTGATTATCAGCCTGCGGCTAATTCGAGAAAGGGCCTTTATGCCCTTGCCAATTTATGGGATGGTTTGGGCGCACTCATTTCCAAAAATGATCATCTGAAATATTTTTTCGGGAAAGTAACGATGTATCCGGATTATAATCGAGAAGCGAGAAACCTGCTTCTTTCCTTTATGAAGTATTTTTTCGAAGACAAAAATGGACTTGTATCCCCAAAGTATCCACCGCCTTTTATTTATGAGGAAGAAAAAATCCAACATCAGTTTGGGCAATTAGATCGTCGCAAGGCTATTTCAGTATTGCGGAAAGCGATTCGTGGGTATGGTGAGTCCATTCCGCCTCTGATTAATCTATATATGGGACTGTCCCCGACCATGCGCGTTTTTGGAACATCTATAAATAAAGACTTTGGTGATGTGGAAGAAACGGCTATTATGGTCACTATAGACGATATAGACCAAGAGAAAAAGAGCCGACATTTACCTTAATTATGTCCTAAGAAGTTGGAGGCTTTTTTTTAAACCCGTATGGGCAATGCCGGCAGCCATTCTCACAGCAGTAGCCCCGCTCTTTTAAATATCGAGCAGTAAAAACGTAGACACCGTTTTCAATGTAATAATCTTTCCCTTCCTTTAGTGTATGTTGCTTAGCCATTTCGACTACTCCAATCGATTCTTTTCAAAAGTAACGATGGTTGATTCTGTGTGATCCACGCATAAGAACCGAATAATAGTGTCACATAAAATGCATCACCGGCTAGCGTATTGTGAAGGAAGGGTATAGCTGCTGCATAACATGCTATAAGGCCTTCAAATGTGGGCGGATACATGGGGGAGGCAAGCCAAACTCCGAAGTTGGTAAGAATAAAAAATATGCCGGAAGCGGAAATAGTACCTATAAGTAAACGACCAACGGTGATCTTTTGAAGTAAATATCTTCCCATGAAAATAATAGCAAACAGGCTGATATAGACGAAAAGGTGCCCACTCCAAACAAAGGAATCATAAAAAGAAGCATATAAAATATTATTTACCAGTAAATCGCTTATATAATAAGCTACTATAGGAATGATCCAAAATAATCGCTTTCCACTTAATACTCCACCGGCAAAAAGAGCCATTCCCCCAATAGGCGTAAAATTGTACGGATGGGGTAATAAACGACTCAAAGCAGCCACAAAAACAAAGCCTGCAAACAACCACCATTTATTCGAAATCAATTTTGACATAATCTTTTCCTAATTTTGTAGTTACAAAGTTACAAAAATTCAATCTACTCTCCATGATGCAAATCAAAAAAACGAGCTCCGCTCAAACCCGATTTCTCCCCTTACTTATGCTTTTCATTGCCATATTTTCCGGTTCTGCGACCCTTGACGCTCAATATTGGCAGCAAGAAGCTCACTATCAGATGGATGTGAAATTGACACCCGTCACACAATTGATTGAAGGGACACAGACCCTACAATATACAAATCACTCGCCCGACACCCTGCATCGAGTCTTTTTCCACCTTTACTGGAATGCTTTTCAACCGCAAAGCATGATGGATGTCAGATCGCGTAACATTGCCGACCCCGATCCTCGCGTGGGCGATCGCATTTCAAAACTTCGGGAGTCCGAAATAGGTTTTATGGAAGTTCTCCGGATGAGCCTCGACGGGTCCTCCTGCACAATTACGGAAGAGGGAACCATTCTGGAAGTCAGGCTTCCCCAAGCGATCCCGCCCCAGACTCAAGTCCAATTTGATCTCGAGTTTATGGCTCAAGTGCCTCTACAGATTAGACGAAGCGGAAGATTCAATAAGGAAGGTATCGATTATAGCATGGCCCAATGGTACCCAAAAATTTGTGCATATGATGAGGACGGCTGGCACGCTAATCCCTACGTAGGCCGCGAATTTTACGGGACTTTTGGAAGTTTCGATGTGAAACTCCAGGTCCCAACAGAATACACGGTAGCAGCTACAGGGGTGCTTCAGAACCCGGAAGTTACTTCCCCCCATCATGGTTACATCGTTAAGATTGGTGGCGATAATGAAAAACCCGCTAAAACTACTAACTGGCATTTTGTAGCCGATAAAGTACACGATTTTGTTTGGGCAGCAGACCCCGATTACAAGCATGATACTTATCGGGCAGATTGCGGAATAGACGTCCATTATTTCTATCAGCCCGACACGGCCTACGCCGAAAAGTGGAAACGACTTCCCCAGGTCATGAATCGAGTTTTTACATATGCCAATGAGCATTTTGGCCCCTATCCCTATCCCACCTACTCCTTTATTCAGGGCGGTGATGGAGGGATGGAGTATCCTATGGCAACGCTCATTACCGGCGATCGGTCTTTCCCCTCACTGGTAGGCGTATCCGTTCACGAACTTATGCACTCCTGGTATCAGGGCGTCGTCGCTACTGATGAAGGTCAATATGCCTGGATGGACGAAGGTATGACAACCTACGCCTCTGCTGAAATCATGAATTTCCTGAGAGAAGAAGGATTAATTCCGGGCGCCCCAAGTGAAGATCCTCATATGCGCCGCATCGCAGGGCATAATCGCTTAATGCAGTCCAATATCGCTGAACCTTTGAGTACACCGGCAGACCACTTTAATACGAACACCGCCTACGGCATTATTAGCTACACCTCAGGAGCTATGGTTGTTCATCAGTTGGGCTACATTATCGGAGAACAGGCTCGCGATGAGGGTTTGCTGGAATATTTTAATCGGTGGAAATTTAAGCACCCCACGCCGCGCGACCTTTTACGTAGTATGGAGCGCGCCTCCGGTATTGAATTACATTGGTATTATCAATACATTCAGTTGATGTCGACCAAAAATGTGAATTATAGCATAGATACCCTCATGCAGGCGGAACGAGGAGCTCAGCTTTCTCTTTCCAATCAGGGGCTTCGGCCGATGCCCCTGGATATCGTCATTCTGACCAGCGATGAAAAGAAACATATGGTTCATATCCCGCTTCGGGTCATGCGCGGACATAAAGATTTGGAAGAACTTGGCTATGACAGTCATCAAGCGGCAAAGCCCTGGCCCTGGACGCATCCCACCTATGATATTATTTTACCCTTTCCCGTTGAAGAAATTGAGAAAATTGAAATCGACCCTTCCCGTCGCCTCGGAGATATAGACCGCGATGATAATATATGGCCGATACCTCAGGAGGAATAGGGCGTGCCCCCCACAAGTGGGGGTCGCTACGGTCGGGTGCTCGCTATTCGCTCGGCTCCCGCGCGCCATACAGGATGGCTTGCGGGATCTCCCGGTCGCCTGCCGACGCCGCTGGCTTCGGCGGCTCGGGGCCACCCTTCCATCGCTCACGCGAAAATATTCTGAAAGGACCACAAATGGAATGAGGATACTAAAATTAGGAAAAGAATGGCCTTAAGTCAGCTGCAATAATCCATCCTGCATGGTTAATGTTCGATTGCCGAGTCTGGCCAAATCCGGGTTGTGAGTTACGATAACGAAAGTTTGATTTAAGTCATTACGCAATTTGAGAATGAGCTGATGCAACTCTTCTGACGTTTCTTCATCGAGATTTCCAGTAGGTTCGTCGGCAAACACAATATCTGGCTGATTGATGAGCGCCCGGGCAATGGCGACGCGTTGTTGTTCCCCCCCGGAAAGTTGGCCGGGGCGATGGTTTGCACGGTCTGTAAGACCTAAAAGGCCTAACAACTCTTCGGCTCGGTTGCGCGCTTCTTCAGAAGTCGTATAGATCAGAGCTGGCAACATGATATTTTCAATAGCCGAAAATTCTTGTAAAAGATTATGAAACTGAAACACAAACCCCATATGCTGGTTTCTGAATTTTGACAGAGCCTTTTCCTTGAATTTGAAGGGGAATTCAGATCGTATTTCAACCGTTCCAGAATCTGGCTTTTGTAAGGTGCCGAGAACGTGAAGCAAGGTTGATTTCCCACTTCCAGATTTTCCAATGATAGACAAAATCTCTCCAGCTTCTACCGTGAGGTCAATGCCTTTTAGCACTTCCAGCTTATTGTAAGCCTTTTTTATTCCGGTCCCTTTGAGTATGATAGACACAATTATTGTTTAGGATTGCAAAGTACTAAATTTTATACAGCTTTTTCAAGTGCAATGGGCATACCAACAGGGCTCGATTCGAGTTATTAAGGGATCGATTGTCAGGCTCATTTTGTCAGGCCTCTCATATCTGAACACCTTAAAACCTCATAGTTAGAAAGTATAAAAGAAATACCACCCAACCCCAAAACACGATTGTCACGTATATAATTATATAAAATGAACCTAAACTGTCATTTATAGTCATTATTTTTGGCGTGGCATAATGAATGAAAGGTGAGATTAGTTTATTTACTATCTGACTTCCAATTTAATCTATGAGATTACTTCAAATCACGAAAAAATTCCCCTATCCTTTACACGACGGGGAAAGTATAGCTGTCACGAACTTGTCTCGCGCTCTGGTTCAATTGGGATGGGAAGTCGATCTCATTGCTATGAATACCAGCAAGCACCCGTTTCACGGGAAAGATAAACCCGATGCACTTAATCATTATGGAAAGGTTGTTCACGTATCCATCGATAATGAAGTGACTTGGAAAGGAGCTCTTTTACATCTGTTAAAGGGCAAGTCATACCAAGCTGAACGGTTCATCGATTTTGAGTTTGAGCAGAAATTAGGGCAGATGCTTCGCAGTGAGAACTATGATGTAGTCCAATTGGAATCATTTTACCTTTCGCCTTACATCGATGCGATTCGAAGATACTCTCACGCCCACGTTTCCATGAGAGCTCATAATATCGAACACCTGATATGGAAGCGTCTGGCTGAAAATACAGGCTGGGGATTGAAAAGATGGTATCTAAACCGTATATCTAAAGAGTTAGAGCAATTGGAATCCTCATTTTTTTCCTCTTATGATTCGATTTTGGCTATTTCAGACTGTGATGAAAAGAAATTCTCCCAACTAGGCTTTTCAGGACTGATGAAAACGATACCTATAGGTTTGGATACCCAAAACTATGATCGCGTTTCCATTGAAGAATCAAAGGATATGGGCTTTATAGGTACATTGGATTGGCGTCCAAACGAGCAGGGACTTCGATGGTTCCTCGATGAAGTTTGGAGCCAGTGTCTAAACTTTATAGGGCCTTCACGCCTTAATGTAGCCGGACGGGGAGCATCAGCAGCTCTCAGAGGAAAACTGGAATCTACACCCTATTGCACTTTTCACGGTGCCGTACCATGCGCAGATCAATTTCTACAGCAGAATTCGATTATGATTGTACCTCTACTTTCCGGTTCCGGAATGAGAGTGAAAATCATAGAAGGTATGGCCAAGGGGATGCTCGTCATTACCACTCGCTTAGGTCTGGAAGGTATTCCCGCTCAACATGGAAAGGAAGTTTTAATTGCGGATTCCCCTAAAGAATTTGCAGCCTGCATCCAACAGGCTCTTAATGAGCCTCAAAAAGTAAAGGCCATTCAAAAGAATGCAATATCTTTTGTTGGAGAGAAATTCGATATGCTGCTTCAGGGACAAAGACTGCACGAATTTTACTGCGAAAACTTACCCATTAGCGATAAGAAGCAACAATCAATGATTACCTTTGACGCCTAACAAAAATATTGTCTTCAGGTGCGTAAATTATGGGTATTTACTTCTCGTTTTCCCTACCCCATTGAGAAAGGAGATAAGCTCAGGCTGTATTTTCAGTTAATTGAACTTAGCGAACATTTTGATATTACTCTCTTTACTTTGGCTGATGTAGAACCTGAAGCAGACCAAAAATTAGAACTCGAAAAATATTGTTCGGAGATCGTCTATGTCCGACTGTCTTTGTGGGCTCGACTTTACCAGACCTTTTTAGCTTTCACCCGAAAACAACCACTTCAGGTCGGCTTCTTCCGCTCCTTAACCCTACAGCACAACATCAATCGAAGGTTTATCGAAAACCCGCCGGATTTGATTTATTGCCATTTGATTCGGATGACTGAATATGTCCGCCACTTACCCGTGCCAAAGGTGTTAGATTATATGGACGCTTTTTCACTTGGTATGTACCGGGCTTCGGCCAACAGCAAGAACTTGTTTTGGAAATCTATTTATCGAATTGAAGCTGCCTTGTGTGCTCATTACGAGCGTTTTGTTTTTCCCGAGTTTGAAGGAAGTACTATTATTTCGAATCAAGACCAACAGTCATTAGAAATTCTACAAGCTGATCGAGTAACTGTTGTTTCAAATGGTATTGATATCGATCAGTTTTATTTTGAGGAAGAGTTAGAGCAAAAAGAACAAATTTTATTTATTGGCAATTTGGGATATGCGCCTAACGTGCGCGCTGCACAATATCTCGTATATGAAATAATGCCGCGACTATGGGAAAAAAGGCCTGAAGCTCGCTTAGTTCTTGCGGGTGCCCGTCCTGCTCCCTGGCTAAAGCGACTTCGGGATCCGAGAATCGAACTCTTGGGATGGGTGGAAAATATACGCGATGCCTACAGTATGGGGTCTGTCTTTGTAGCTCCTCTCTTTACGGGGAGTGGGATGCAAAATAAAATCCTTGAGGCTATGGCTGTGGGAGTTCCTTGTATTACAACAGAAATTGTAAATGACTCTATTTTAGCAAAACCCACACAAGAAATATTACTGGCCGAAAAAGCGGATGATTTTGTAGAGCATATTATTCATCTTTTTGACAATGAAGTCTTTTTTAGAGAGCTTAGCGAAAATGGCAGGACTTTTATTGAATCTAATTTTCCGTGGGAAAAGGCAACTCAACCTTTGGTGAACTTGTTACACAAAATAATTCATACAGATAATATACACTCCTATGCAAAAAAATAAGACGGATCGTCGTCAGATGCTTGATACTATAGATGAAGCGATTGCAGACTTGAAATCCGGCAAAGTTATTATAGTTGTCGATGATGAAGATCGAGAAAATGAGGGCGATTTTGTAGGAGCTGCTGAAGCAATCACTCCAGATATCATCAACTTTATGTCGAAAGAAGGTCGGGGGCTAATTTGTACCCCAATAGAAGAGGACCGGGCTAAAGAATTAGGTTTGAACCGGATGGTTAATAACAATACTGCCTTGCACGAAACCGCTTTCACAATATCCATCGATCTAAATGGCTACGGTTGTACCACGGGTATTTCAGCTTATGATAGATCACGTGGGATTAAGGCAATGACGGAAGAGAACATTACGGCATCCGACTTCGCCCGACCCGGGCACATATTCCCCCTTATAGCCAAACCCGGTGGAGTATTGAGAAGAACCGGACATACTGAAGCATCTGTAGATTTGGCTCGTTTAGCTGGATATTATCCCGCTGGGGTGCTTGTCGAAATCCTCAATGAAGATGGATCTATGGCGCGTCTTCCTCAGCTACGTAAAATTGCTGATAAATTTGATCTCAAAATCATTTCCATCGCAGACTTGGTCGCCTATCGCATGCAGCATGAACGAATTATCAGTGTTGCCCATGAGGCAGAGATTGAGACGAAATATGGAAAATTCAAAGTAAGGGCATATCGTCAGGACTCTACCGATGATATTCACTTAGCCGTCTACACTGGCGATTGGAATGAATCCAATGAGCTTTTGGTACGTGTGCATAGTTCCACTGCCACTGGAGATATCCTTGGCTTTCTTTTTAATGATTATGGGGAAACGATTACACGTAGCTTAAAAATGATTCAGGAAGAGGGTAGGGGAGTGTTACTCTTTATGCGGCACTCTGAGAAAAGTAATTTACTGACCACTCTACAGACGATCGAGGAGGAGGGCAGTTTGAAGGCCCTGAAACGAAGTGGAGATCAACGAGACTTTGGCATCGGAGCACAAATACTTCGGGACTTAAAAGTCAAAAAAATTCGTCTGATAACAAGATCCCAACGTAAACGAATTGGTCTGATTGGATATGGGCTGGAGATCGTTCAGAATATCCCTCTTAATATTGACGAAAGATAGGATCTGTATTTGCAAACGAGTTTTTCTTCAATTTATCGGAGGAAAAGATAATTATAAGCTGACGAGCTTAGGCATTTTGATAAAAACAGCTCCATTCAGCTTACATTTTCATGGATCCAAACTAAAAAGTTGGGCAGAGGTAGCTCTCGTTTGCGTAATTTCCAATGTAGATCAGAGATAATTCTATCGCATTCCTGTTGGCTAGCTTTCCTCCGATTACATTAATGTCATAACTAATGCCCAACTTTACATCCTGTAGTTCAACTCCAGTCATGAGCACAACCGCGTTGGGTTGAAAACTTTCAATGTAGTTGTTCAGGCGCAAATAGCCACCAATCATAAAGTTGTTTCCTGAAACTCTGGCTAACTTATTTTTCCAATGACCACCTATCACCGCTTCTTGAAAGGGGCCTTGGGTTAAAAAAGCGCCTCGGAGAGATAGAAAATGATCTGAATAAGAGTTTAGAGCAAAACCGTAGGCCACATCCGCAGCGTACCTTTGATAAATAGGGTTTTCCGGAAACTCAACGGTTGGATTATTGGAATTTCCATCCTGATAAAAGGATAAGTCTACCGGAATGACGTGATCCATACTAAACCCTGCATTGAAGTGCGATGTAGATGTGGGTCGGGTAGAGAAATTTAGACCGATGGCTAAGTCTGGGTATGAAAAATTATTTCGAGGAAGAGTTTCATTGGTTGGTAGAATGAACTGGTCAATCCCATTAAACTCGTCCTGAAAGTTAATCTGTTCGTAGTTTACATTTTTTTGAGCTATACCAAACCGAAACCCAAAAGATAAATACGTTTTCTTTTTATTGTTTAAGTTCTTGTGGTAGGCTCCGGTAAGTGCTGCAAAAGTAGTTGTAAAATCCACAACATCCACTTGATCGCGAACGAAAACAATACCACCTGCAGCCGCATCTCTATTGATGGAGGATTTGGGGCCGATATCAAATCGAACATCTCCACTCGCGGTATAAGAAACAAAAGTATTATCTGCAGCTCCTCTCCATTGATCTCTGTAAACTCCTGTTAGCCTGAAATTGCCATCATAGGCCCCTGTTAAGGCTGGATTAAAATATGAGGGGGCAGCATAATACTGTGAAAATCGTGGATCCTGAGCTTGAGCTTCACGGGGTGAAAAAAGACCCCAGGTCATCAAGCATGCCAACGTTAGAAGGGAGATTGTATACCGACTCATAATTATCTAAACGGCTTTGAGTATATCGTATTGCGACACCATATTAAATTGTCCGAACTGGTCTTTTGAAATCACAGAAAAATTCTGGCCTTTTATCTTTTTCAGCACATCTTTTACTTTCGCGTCTCCGGGAAACTGAGGAATAGCGTCTTCCATGATTTTCGAAACAGTTGTAGAATATGCTGAGAGCCCTTCTGAAATAATATGGCTTAGTACCTGCTTTTCATAAACAGTACCTACTATTTGGTCACCTTCCATAACGGGCAATTGAGATATTTCTTTTTCTTTCATAATGGCCAAAACCTCATTTACGGTAGCTTCAGTATGAGTAGTGATCCATTCTCTATGTTCTTTTTTCTGCAAGACCTGTTCTAAAGTGATATCCTCTTCTAGAAATCCCCGGTCTCTCATCCAATCATCATTATAAACCTTTCCCACATATCTACTGCCGTGATCGTGAAAAATAACTACTACGACATCGTCCTTTTTCAGTTGATCCTTGAGCTGAAGTACGCCTTTTACTGCGGAACCGGCACTGTACCCCATTAACAAGCCCTCTTCGCGAGCTAATTTTCGAGTGTAGACCGCACCGTCTTTGTCTGATACCTTTTCAAAGTGATCAATCAGCGAAAAATCCACGTTTTTGGGAATAATATCTTCACCGATGCCTTCAGTAACATAAGGATATATTTCCTTTTCATCAAATTCACCAGTTTCGTGATATTTCTTAAACACAGAGCCATAAGTGTCTATCCCCCAAATTTTTATCTCTGGATTCTGCTCCTTGAGATACTTTGCTGTCCCAGATATCGTGCCTCCGGTGCCAACACCAACAACGAGATGGGTGATTTTCCCGTCTGTTTGCTCCCAAATTTCAGGCCCTGTGCTTTCATAATGTCCTAAACGATTGGCCAGATTATCATATTGGTTGAACCAAAATGAGTTTGGAATCTCCTTGCTCAATCGCTCTGCTACTGAATAGTAAGATCGCTCATCATCAGGGGTAACATTAGTAGGGCATACGATTACTTTTGCTCCCAACGCCCGCAATAAATCAAGTTTTTCTTTCGATTGCTTATCACTCGTGGTGAAAATACAGTCATAGCCACGAACAGTGGCTGCTAAGGCTAAGCCCATTCCCGTATTACCCGATGTGCACTCGATTATCGTTCCTCCGGCTTTGATCTTTCCTTCTTTTTCTGCTACATCGAGCATTTTTAGAGCCATCCTGTCCTTTATGGAATGGCCAGGATTGAAGGTTTCGACTTTTGCCAATACTGTCGCAGGAACCTCTTTTACGAGTTTATTGAGTTGAACTAATGGGGTGTTCCCAATAGTTTCCAGTATATTTTTATAGTATTTCATCTTACAGTTTTCCAGTTCTTGCATTCTGCTGCAAATATCTTATTTTTACGAAGAAACGTGCGTCTTTAGCGCGTAATTCCTCGGCCGCTTCAAAACTTATTATTGTCATAATTTCCTTTGGATAGGAATTTTCAGGGATTTTGCCGAT
>Ga0209949_1001507_pt1 | contig 11220 bp, 6 predicted proteins | sample SalPonC_black_MG_FD_185711 | JGI IMG/M metagenome (GOLD analysis project Ga0209949, IMG submission 185711) | Salt pond soil microbial communities from South San Francisco under conditions of wetland restoration - Salt Pond MetaG... | ecosystem: Environmental > Aquatic > Marine > Intertidal zone >... | reverse complement strand
TCTGTTTGATGGCGATCCGTTTGAATACGTTACAAATGTTCAGGCCGTGATTGTAAACGGTGAAGTAACATTTGCGAACAACTAGAATAAAATGAGAAGAGGTCTTTAGAATACGATTACGCAATCCTCCTTTCTGAATGATAAGAAAAGGCCAGGAAAGTGAAATCTGAAAGTATATCAGAAAGACTGTAATTAATAGTTAAACCTCCGGCATGTTTTAATATGTGTCGGAGGTTTTTTCTTGGAGGGAAACGGATCAATGGATAAAAAACAACCTGCTCGTGTTGCGATAACGAGGCCGGTAAGTAACTCAATTACTGAGTGTGAGCTCACACACCTGGCTCGATCACCGATCGACATCAAAAATGCCCAAAAGCAGCATAAAAACTATGAGCAAATGCTGAAAAAATTGGGCTATTCCATATTGCAGCTTCCGGCAGCTCACAATCTGCCTGATGCTGTGTTTGTTGAAGATATTGCGATTGTTCTGCCCGAAATTGCGATTATCACAAGGCCCGGAGCTGTTTCGCGACGGCCCGAGCTAAAGTTGATAAAGCCGGCGCTATCAAAATTCCGTGAACTTACCGGGATAAAATCACCCGCTACGCTTGATGGAGGGGATGTTTTGGTTAGCCAACAAACGATTTTTATAGGTCTTTCAAATAGAACAAATAGTGGCGGGTTGGCTCAGCTTGCAGACATAACCAAGCCGTTTGGATACTCCGTGACCGGGATCCCTCTTAAAAAATGTCTTCACTTAAAAACGGCTGTAACCAAACTATCAGATAAACATCTGCTCCTGAACCCGCAGTGGGTGGATGCGGAGCTTTTTGATGGTTTTCGGATAACAGAAATTCATCCGGATGAACCGTTTGCGGCCAATATTATATCTATCGATAATCACGTAATCTGCTCTGCATCCTGTCCGAAAACGTCTCAAATTATCAGAGATTCAGGTTTCGAAGTTGTGCTGGTTGATCAGTCTGAACTGGCCAAGGCAGAAGCAGGGCTCACCTGCTGCAGTATCCTTATTAACTAAGTACTGACTCTCTGAGTTAAAACTGATGTAAAGCAGGTTTAGGTCTCCTGAAATTCATCCTGCTGCAGGAGCACCTCTCCAAAAGAGAGATCTTCTCCGGCCAGGACAAGTGCGGTTGTTGGCAATCCCTGTAAACGGTCCTGGATTGTGTCGTAATAGCTGGCAAAATCATCGCCGGGCGTGGCCATTCCCAGCAGTATCAGGTCGGCCTCGTTCGAGGAGTCGTGCAGAATATCCTTGAACGACCGCCCTTCGGAAACAATCAGCTCAATGGACGCCTCAATTCGAATTTTATCCAGAATTTGTTCAAGATTTCTTCTGATTCCCTCCACGGCATTTTCATGTTTCACAACCATTTTAATAGTTACATCTGCATCGTACCATCGTACACTGCTTTGCAGCATAAAGGTTAAGAGAATCATGAGGCCTCCGTTTTTCTTAAGGCCGCCCCACCACACGTCAATCTGTTTATAGTTATTAAAGTGCAGCTCTTTGTTATCGTGTATTACAATTACGTTACGCTTTTGAACGTAGAAATAGCGAATCATGTCGCAGTATTTGTCGCGAATGTCGAGATTTTCACTGTCGCCCAGTATAATGGTATTGGGAACCAGTGCGCCAAGGCCGTAGGAATCGACGAGCCGTTTAGCACCTTCGAAGGAATCGGGTGCGGAAATGACGCGAACAAGTCCCTGAATACTTCGTTTGGCAAGATATTCCCGAACGTTGTTTTCCATGCTGGATCTCTGCTGTGCACGGACATTGTCGCTGGTTAAAACGGAAGAGACGGTTAAAATGCCGCGTCCCTGAGTTAAAGAAGAGGCAAACTCAATAAGGTGCCAGCGCCGGGTGGGGCTTCCCGAGAGAACCAGTGGATGAGGCCTCCAGGTTTTTTCTTCTTTGTTATCATCAATTCGCATTAAACCGGCACGTACCAGCGCCATCCAGATACCCCTGCGCACATCACCCCATGTGGTTTTTAACTCCCTGCTTTCGAGCCATGCGTAGATAACGGCGACAAACACCAGGGCAATGCCCGTGGCTACAGGATTGATTAAAAACATCACGCTGATACATCCAATGGCTCCCAGAAGCGAAAAAATCCAGTGTACTTTAAATTTTGGTCGGAAGGATGGACTGCCAAGAAGGCGCTCCGTGCCGGCTGCGATGTTCAGTACGCCATAGGTGGTAAGGAAAAACATCGTAAGTATGGGGGCAATCAGGTTAAGGTCTCCCATGGCAACGGCACCAAGAGCTATGGCAAGTGTGAGTATCGTACCAACCCTTGGTGTGTCATCTTCACCTTCACCGCGTCCCAGCCAACGAAGCCAGCGAGGCAATACCCCGTCGCGGGCGAGCGCTTGTAAAACCCTCGGAGCGCCCAAAATACTGCCAACAGCACTCGAAAGTGTCGCTCCCCAAACTCCGATTAAAATCGCGTCCCCCCAATAGGATATTTTTCGCATAATCAGCGGATCTTCGATCAGGGTGAGGGCATCGGCGCGATTTGCCAGGATGATGGGCAAAAGCATGTAAATTACATATCCTGCCCCGATGGCATAAAATGTACCCTTTGGAATCGATTTTGCCGGGTCTTTCAAATCGCCCGACATGTTGACTCCGGCCATGATACCGGTAACGGCAGGGAAGAAAACAGCAAATACAACCCAAAAGCTTTCAGAGTTTCGTTCTGCGGCTCCCCACATTTCGATCGAAGACTCCTCAAGCGGGCTTCCAAAAATCAACGAAAGAAGAGATAAACCAATCCCAAACATGATAAAATACTGAGCCCGAATGGCGGCTTTGGCAGAAATAAGCGCGAGCGCGGCAACGCCAAGCGTAGTAATAATGCCCACCAATTTGAAGTTTAATCCCGGGAAAACACTAACGATACTCTCAGCAAAACCGATTGTATAGAGAGCCACCGACAATGCAAGGGCAAAAAAGAGGGGGATACCAATAGCTCCGCCAGATTCAATTCCCAGCGACCTGCTGATCATATAGTAAGCTCCTCCAATTCTTACCCGCTGATCAGTTGCTATGGAGGCTATGGAGAGGGCAGTAAGGAAGGTGATAGATGTGGCAATGGTGACAATAATGAGCGTACCAATGAGACCCACATTACCCACAACCCAGCCAAACCGGAGATACATGATTACACCAAGAATAGTAAGAATTGACGGTGTGAATACACCACCAAACGTTCCCAGTCCGGTCTCTTTTGGCTCTATTACGTGTTCCTGTTTACCTGTCTTGCTTCGGAAAGGATTTTTCATCAAATGGTATTGAATAGAAAATTTGAATTATAGAGAGCGCTCTGTGCTCATTAGCAAGTTAATACCTGTGAAAGATAAAGAGTTGAGGTTAAGCAATTTTTTTATGAGTCTCAGCTTCTCATTTGATATTGACCTACAGGATGTTCCTGTTTCAAATGATTCGGTTACATACAGCCAAAAAGAGAAGAACGATATAAGCTTTTAAGTTTGTTTAGAAGGTTGTAATGAACGATCATACGCGATTCGTCTCCTTTTTATGTATATTTAATGTTTTTGAAGGAAAACTCATTCATGCCAAAAACAGACACAGCCGGTACTGACAAATCTTCCCAAAACGGCTCCATAGCATCCGACCGTCCAATTGTTATAAAAGGAGCACGGGTACATAACCTTAAGAATGTAGACGTAGAAATTCCGAGAAACAAACTCACCGTCATCACAGGTGTGTCGGGGTCGGGTAAGTCGAGCCTGGCCTTTGATACAATTTATGCCGAGGGCCAGCGCCGGTATGTCGAGAGTTTATCGAGCTATGCGAGGCAGTTTTTGGAGCGTATGGACAAGCCCGACGTTGATTTTATGCAGGGTATTTCGCCTGCAATGGCTATTCAGCAAAAAACCACCAGCAGTAATCCGCGCTCCACGGTTGGAACCACTACCGAAATTTACGACTATGTTCGACTGCTGTTTGCCAGAATCGGAACAACCATTTCACCCATATCCGGGAAACAGGTGCGGAAGGATACACCCGATTCTATTATCAGAGAGTTGTTTGAAGAATTGGATGAGAAAACGAAATTCTTTGTACTCTTTCCCTATGAGCTTAGAGAAGGGCGAAAGCCGGAAGAGCAATTTGCCGTGCTAAAAGAGAAAGGGCTGACCCGGTTGCTGGATATTACCGATGAATCGATTGTGGATCTTACCCGTGATGACCCTGATCCCAAAAAGATTAAGCCGGAAACCCATAGGATTCTCATCGACCGGCTTGCCATTAAAAAAGATGATGCGACCCGCAGCCGAATAGCCGAGTCGATCGAAACGGCCTTTCGGGAGGGGAATGGCCGGTGCATCATAAAAATCCGGGGTGGAAAAGAGTTAAGATTTAGTGAGCGTTTTGAGCGCGACGGTATGGAATTTCTAGAGCCAACACCTCAAATGTTTTCCTTCAACAACCCATATGGGGCCTGTGATGAATGTGAGGGATTTGGAAAGGTATCAGGCATTGATGAAGATCTCGTAATTCCTGACCACGATAAGACCATCAGGGGCGGAGCTGTGGCACCATTCGATTCGCCCAAGTTCAGTGTATACCTGAAGAAGTTTATCAAGGTGGCTGCGAAAGAGAGAATCCCGATTGATGTTCCCTATAAGAATATGGATAAGGAGTCGAAAAGAGTTCTATGGAAGGGTAAGGATGGATATCCGGGTATTTACGGATTTTTTGAAGATGTGAAGAGTCAATTTTATAAAGTCCATATGCGTGTTCTCTATTCGCGATATCGTGGATACAGCCGATGTCCTGAATGTGAGGGGTATCGTGTACGTAAAGACGCTCTATATGTAAAAATAAACGACCTCCACATTGGGGAGGTAACCGAAATGACGATTGGCCACGCACGCACGTTTTTTGAAGAGATTTCGCTTACGGAGTTTGAGAAATCCGTGGCGGGTCAGATTCTGTATGAAATTCGCAAGCGCCTGAAATATCTGGATGAAGTGGGGCTCGACTACTTAACGCTCGATCGCCTGGCAAACACACTGAGCGGTGGCGAGTCGCAGCGAATCAGCCTTGCAAATTCCCTGGGCAGCTCTCTCATCGGCAGCCTTTATGTGCTGGATGAGCCCACGATTGGGCTGCATCCGCGGGATAACGACCGCCTGATCAATATTCTTAAATCCCTACGCGATATTGGAAATACCGTTCTCGTGGTTGAACACGACCCCGAAATGATGAAATCTGCCGATAACATTATCGATATCGGACCATTTGCCGGGACTTACGGCGGGGAGATTGTGTTCACCGGCACCTACGAAAAGCTGCTGGAAGCGAAGACGCTGACGGGTAAGTATTTGAGCGGAACAACGGAGATCCCAATTCCCCGGAAACGGCGAAAAGGAAATGGAAAATCACTCCTGGTTGAGGGCGCATCAGAAAATAACCTGAAAGATATTGACGTGGAATTTCCACTTGGAAAACTGGTTTGCGTAACCGGGGTTTCGGGGTCCGGCAAGTCTACCCTGGTGCACGATACGCTCTACGCCTCGATAAAAAAACGGTTTGGAACGTGGAAAGAGAAGGTTGGGCGGCATAAAAACGTATCGGGAACCAAGCATATTGAAGCGGTAGAGATGGTAGACCAAAGCCCGATTGGACGTTCAACACGATCGAACGCGGCAACCTACACCAAGGCGTTTGATGGTATCCGTGATCTTTTTGCGAATACCCGCCAATCGAAAATTATGGGGTATACTCCCGGACATTTTTCCTTTAACGTTCCCGGCGGACGATGTGAAGCGTGCCAGGGCGAGGGCGTCCAGAAAATTGAGATGCAGTTTATGGCCGACATCGAATTGGTGTGCGAAGAGTGTGGCGGAACCCGGTTCAGAAAAGATATTCTGCAGGTAAAATATCGGGGCAAAAGCATACACGATGTGCTTGAGATGAGCATTAGCGACGCCATCGACTTTTTTGTTGATGAGCAGTCAATCATCAATAAACTGCAGCCTATGGATGATGTTGGCCTGGGATATTTAACGCTTGGACAAAGCGCAACCACGCTTTCGGGCGGAGAGGCGCAACGTGTAAAGCTGGCTAAGTTCCTCTCTAAAACGAACACTGAAAAAACACTCTACTTTTTTGATGAGCCTACAACAGGCCTCCATTTTGAAGACATTTCGAAACTACTGAAATCGTTCAACGAACTGGTAGATAATGGGCATTCCGTTATTATCATTGAGCACAATCTGGATGTGATGAAAGCCGCCGACTGGATTATCGACATCGGGCCGGAGGGAGGGTTTGGAGGCGGACAAATTGTAGGTACCGGTACACCCGAAGAGATTGCCGCTATTGATGAGAGCCACACCGGCCGGTTTTTAAGAGAGATTTTGCCAAATGGCTGACACCCCAAAATCTTACCATAAAATTGCAGATATTGTGGAGATTCACCGGGCAAAGTTAACGATTACCGCCAACAGAATATGAGGATACGACGGGTACTTTTTTTAATGTGCGTGCTGCTTATAGCGGTAGGTTCTGTAAATAGCGAACTTTTTGCCCAATCGGAACTAACACGGGTTTCCATCGCTGAGCGGTCGGACGGGGAGGGATTCGTGCTGCGGTATCATTTAACCGAGGCGCCCGATTCATTCCGCGTAGCAAGGCCTTCATTAAATCTGGTTCAGATAAATATGTATGGCAGCCGGATTATGGCTGATGAAATTTCCGTGGATCAAAATGAGGAGATCACAGACATTCGCCTTTTTGATATCGATAACGGAGTTGGAGCGGATATTTCTCTCAATGAAAGCGTCTTTTTTAATACCGCTGCCTATCCCGATGTAAATGGCAGAGACCTTCTGCTTTCTCTGGAATATGGATCCGAAGAGAGTGTGCTGGCTTCAGTAAATGAAGGGCTGGAATTTGGCCGAGATAGAGAGGGAAGGGCTGAGACGGATCAAAACGAACAAGGAGAAACCGCAGAAATTATCGATTTCGGTGCCGTAGAGGATGAAGGCGATACGGGTGCGGAGCCTGCTGAGGCCGGAACAGGGGAAAATAGAGTAACAATCGGGGTGGTGGCTGGTTTTTCGGTTGCTGATGTAAAGGGAAACGCTTTTGTGAGTGAGCCCCGGCAGGGTATATCATTCGGACTGGCGGTAGGTGTTCGCCTTCCTTGGGAGTTGCCCTTTAACATTGGGACGGGTATCGAAACAGGGATCTATTTTGCACAGAAAGGGTTCGAAAATCCATCACCCGATTTTTTGAACGCCGAAACGGTAGAGTTTGATTACATGGAGATGCCCATACTTGCAAAATTCAGCTACCCGCTTATTGAAAGGGTTTCACCATATTTGTTAATCGGACCATCACTGGGATTTAACGTGAGTGCGGAACGGGTGCGGACAGACGGATCGCGATCCGACCTGGACGACCAAACGACTTCTGCAGACCTTTCGCTTATTCTTGGCGGAGGTGTGGACGTGAAGTTAAACAGGCAGGTACTCTCATTTCAGGTAAAGGGAGGGCTCTCTTTTTCTGATGTGTTTGACACAGTTGAGGAGAGTCCCGCCACGGATTTTTTCAAACACAGGTACGTAGCCCTGGAACTGGTTTTCAGGTTATAGATATTCACTTTTTTTAGGCGATAGCAGACGATGTTTAAACTTTTCTCCGTAATGAATGCCCGCCTGTGGTGGCGATCTTTGCAGGGGCTCGAAATAGCCGCCATTCTGTTTTACGGGCTTTTTATACTGCTCATTGCGGGACAGTTTACCGGAGTTGTTGTACTGCTGCTTTTTACGGACGACATTGAAACGGCACAGGCTTTTTATCCCTGGATAACCATGGACATCCAATATTTTGTGCACCTTCTTTTCGTGAACATTCTTTGGGTTAACCAGATATTTTTCACGAAAATTAACCGGCTCAAAATTGGTGAAAACAGAAAACTTCTCACCTTTGGGATGACCGTGAGAAAGCTATCTGTTTACCTGAATATTGCAGGGTTTCTTCATCCCATTAACGCCCTTTTCCATTTCTTCTGGATTCTCTATGCATGGTTTCTATCTGAGACATTTGTTCAGTTTGCGACGGGGATACTTCTTGTTATTGCAAACTACGCACTGATCTACTCCCTGAAGTGGAGATTCAGAATTTTTACGGCAGAAAAGTTTAAACAGGTTGGGGCGGTTGTAACCACCTTTGTACTGTTTTTTATCCTGGTGGCGCTTTATCTCGATGTAACACCCTTTTTCGGCACCATGGAAGAGGCAGCTGACCTTTTTTCGGGCTGGCTTATTTATACTCCCGGATACCTATTTTACTATGTATTTGGAGTAATGAATTCGTCTGCGATTGCAACAATTATAATTGTGATGCTGGGAGTGGTTCTTGTTACAGCAACCGTAGATATGGTCAGGAATACAAAAATGGCGCTGCTAACTCCGGTGCAAAATACCAGCCATACCGTTCAGACTGGCCAGCTTGCACTTTTCATAAAGTGGCTGGGACACGAAGGAGGTAAATATTTCTACTCGGTCTGGAATCATAAATACAGTAAAATACAGCTGATGATTACCTACGTTTTCGTGGTGCCCTATATCATATTTTTGGGCGATACGAGCTATATTATCGGGGTATTTTTAACGCTGTTGCCCATCATTTTTCTTCTGGTGATGCTTACGAACATGTTCGGTTTCGAAAACCGGGAGCTGCTTCTTTCACTTCAATTTCCTATTCGAGCCGAATCCATCGTGAGGCAGCGGGTACAAACGGCAATATTGGTATGTCTGGGCGGTTCGAGTATCGTGTTTATCCTGGTGCCGGTTTTTATCACAGGTATAGCAGAAATGGTTCAGGTTCATCTTGGTATTTTGTGCATTGTTCTGGTGTTTCTGCACTACATTCTCAAGAGCAGTATTCAAAACTATAAAAAGATAGAAGAAGTAAGCGTTATGTCGGTTTCAAATCCCGTTTTGCCAGCATCTATTACGTTTATTGCTGTGTTTATCGTCATGATTCTGGGTATCGGCACATTTATCTTTTTTGATAGCATACTCTATTACCATATTGCATTTTTAGCAGTGGCCAACCTTATACTCTTCATCAGTTTCAAGCGAAAACTCAGCCGTATTGAGCAGCCTTTCATTCAAAAAGTGATACCTAAATTATGGAACGAGCTTTAGTCATCAACAATCTTACCAAATCGTATGGCCGGGAACCCGTTATTAAAGAGCTGGAGCTGGAGGTGCCGCCGGGTACCATTTTTGGTTTGATTGGACCGAACGGAGCAGGCAAAAGTACTCTGATTGGAATTTTGACGGGAATTTTACCTTTCGACAGTGGTCAGATTATCATGAACGGGCTCGATCTGCTTCCGGCCAACGAGCTGGTTATTAAGAAAGATATCGCATCGGTTTTACAGCCGCCGCTTTTGTTCGAGTCGTTTACAAGCTATGAGTTCATCAACTATGTGGTTGAGATGTACGGAGAAAAGCATGACGATCTGGATCATAAAATCGACACTCTCTTCTCCTATTTTGAGCTGGAGGAGTTCAGGCATGTTCAAACAAAACAGCTGTCATCCGGCAGCCGAAAGAAGCTGGCGTTCAGCACCGCGATACTTGTAAACCCGAAGCTGTTATTTCTGGATGAACCGTTTGAAAGCGTGGATGTAATTTCCATCAGCAGGATGAAAACCATCATACGAAAACTGAAAGAGAGGGGAACTACCATCTTCATTACAAGCCATATCCTTGAGGTTGTGGAAAACCTGTGTAATGATATTGCGATCCTTCATAAAGGAAAAATCGTAGCCTATCTCGATTCAAAAACCCGCAATGAGTTGCAGAAAGACTCCACGCTGAGCGAAATATTTGAGCAGTACGTAGGCATGGGTTCGATGAAAGATAAAGCCCCGGACTGGCTGTAAAGGCACAATGTTACTTTCGCCAAACCATGGTGAGGTTAACAAGGATGAAGAGAACACCGGCACCTGCGGCAAAAAAGAAGGTCCCCTCAATCTGGTAGTATAGATAAACAATGCCCAGCAGATACGGACCCAGGGCCTGCCCGAAACGCATCACCATCCAGTTGATGGAAAGAAAAGCCGCGCGATACTCTTTTTTTGCGTAACCCGTCAGCAGGTTTAAAATACTGGGAATATTGATACCCTGGGCAACACCAAACATCCCAATGGGCAGAATAAACCACCAGATATTATCGATGAAAGGGATGGCAAGAAATATAAGCGTGTAGAGAATGGAAGCGATGAGGATGAGCGTTTTTTCGTTGAAACGAAGGGTTAATTTACCGAGCTGAGACGATGTAATGGCGGTAATCAGCGAGGAGCTCGACAAGATGATCCCAATCATGAAGGCACTTTTTTCAAACTTTTCATCCAGCAGAATAGTAAAAAAGGTGATATACCCTCCATAGAGCATAATAAACGTGAGGAAGATACCTGCAAATAACCCGATCACCAGCTTTGATTTAAGAGCCGATCCAATTTCGTTAAAATAGAGATTAAGACTGCCGCCACTCTGAAGAGCCGCAGGCTGCAGAGAAACAAGGGCAAAAATGCCAACGGGGATGGCAATGAGGGTTAAAAAGAAGGGGAAATGCCAGCCGAGTACAGCCAGTGCGCCTCCCACAGCAGGGTACAGGGCGGTTCCCACACTTAGTACGCTTCCATTGTAGCCCATTGCTGTTGCACGGGTATTTCCTGAATAGAGATCGCCAATAAGGGTGAGGTTAAGAGCCCCAAGGGATGCACTTCCAATTCCCTGGAAAACCCGAAAAAGGAGCAGCTGTTCAAACGATGTGGCAAATGCACAGGCAGTACCTGCAATTCCAAAAAGAAACAGAGAAGGAACCAATACCCGTTTCCGGCCGTAGCGATCGGCAATAATTCCCAGAATGGGAGTAAAAATGATGCCCGGGAGTGTAAAAAAGGTAATCAAAAGACCAATCTGGTCGGTAGATACAGAGAGTGATCGTGAAATGGATGGCAGGGCCGGAGCAATGCTTGATACCCCCATTACAGCCGTGAGTGTAATCCCAAAAATTACATAGAGGTTCTGGTCTTTGAGAAGCCCGGAATTTTCTGGTTTGTTACTGATATCGCTATTCAAAAAAGTCTGTTTTGTTAAGTCGGCTGATAAGGTAAGAATTTTACAGCCGAAGAT
>Ga0209949_1001504_pt1 | contig 11229 bp, 4 predicted proteins | sample SalPonC_black_MG_FD_185711 | JGI IMG/M metagenome (GOLD analysis project Ga0209949, IMG submission 185711) | Salt pond soil microbial communities from South San Francisco under conditions of wetland restoration - Salt Pond MetaG... | ecosystem: Environmental > Aquatic > Marine > Intertidal zone >... | reverse complement strand
CGCGTGGCGGCGACGGGTGGACGCGTCCAGTCCGCGGGCACGGTCGCGTCGGGTGCGTCCGCGGCTTCGGGCAGCGTGGTCTGGAACGACGACGGCACCATCCTGATCACCAACGGCAACAGCGGTGTCCATCGGATCACCGCGGCGGGCAACGATGCCGAGGTCTTCGTCGAGGTCGGCGAGGACGAAATGGACTTCCACGAGATCACCGCCGTGCCCGACGGGCGTGGCTGGGTCTTCGTCGTCCACGAACCCAAGGGCCGCTTCGGACGTCTCGATCTACTGACTGCCGACGGCGATCGACGCACGCTGCTCGAACTCGAGAACGACATCTACGACGTCGCCGTCGACCCTGCCGGTTACCTCGTGGTGCAGCAGGCGGGCACCAACGCGGGAATCTGGGCCGCTCCCTTCGACCTCGGAACGCTCGAGCTCACGGGCCGCCTGGCCCTGTTCGCCGCGGGGGGGTCGCGCGCGACCGTTTCGTCCAACGGCACCCTCGTCTACACGCAGAGCGGCGGCGACCTCGAGGGCGAGCTGGTCTGGCTGGACGCACAGGGCAACGAACTGCGGGTGCTCACGACGGTAGCGACGGAGCGACCCTTCCCGCGCCTCTCGGCGGACGGCGGAGAGTTCGTCCTGCCCGTCACCACCGATCGCGGCCGCGATCTCTGGACCTTCGACGCCGACTCCGGAACCGGCCGGCTCCTGCAGCAGACCGAAGCGCTCGAGGATTTCGCCACCTACGCCGAGAGCGGCGACCGGATCTACACCTACGGTCCCACCGACCGCGGCTTCATGATGTCGCGTCTCTCGCCACGGTCGTCCGAACCGGCCGAGGAGCTCACCATCGGCGTGCTCCCCGTCGCGCGCGAGGACCTCGGTCTGCTGTTCCATTCGCGTCCCCGTCCCGGTGGCTTCTTCTTCGAGATCTGCGTGCTCCCGCTCGACGAGCTCGATGCCGAACCGCGCGTCCTCGTCGCCACCGACGACGTCAACTGGGGTGCGGCGCCCTCACCCGATGGACGCTACCTCGCCTACAGCTCGAACGAATCGGGCTCCTATCAGGTCTACCTGACCGACCTACCGAACGCCGACAGCCGCTGGCAGGTGTCGGTCGAAGGCGGCCACTGGCCCCAGTGGAGCGCCGACGGAAAGGCCCTGTACTTCGCACTCGACGACGGCGTCTACCGCGCCTCGTTCGACGGCGACGACGGAGTGCGCGTGGGTCCGCCCGAGGTCCTCTTCGAGTATCCGACCCTGCCTTGGGCTCCGGCCTGGTCGAGCGGCTTCGCGGTCGACGGTTCGGGCGAGCGCTTTCTCGTGGTGCGCAACCCGCGACCCGAGGAGACGGACGCAGTGCGGGTCGTGGTCGTGGAGAACTGGGCAGCGGAGTTCGAGGCGGGGCGGTAGGGGGCAGGGGCTCAAATGTCTGCAGTACTACGGACTCGAGCGCTTCCTCTATCGTCTCTCCCGAGCGCTACACGGAGGACTTCGAGTTCACGAAAACGAGCACCGTCGTTCGACTCTTCTCGATCGGAGTCCGCTTCGTGTCGCGTTCCGAGGCGAAGCGCCTGCTCCACGGCCTCGACCGCTTCCGCGAGGTCGTTCTCGACTTCCGCGGTGTCGAAGGAGTCGGGCAGGGCTTCGCCGACGAGGTGTTCCGCGTATGGGCGCACGCGCATCCGCAGACGACGTTGATCCCGGTGCACATGAATCGGGCCGTGGAGTTCATGGTGCGCAGAGCGCTGTAGGTGCACTCAGACCCCGACCCTCTCCCAGGCCACCCCCTCCCGACCGAAGTGCCCGCCGCTGGCGACGGACTCGAAGCCCGGGACGTCGAGTCCCAGCCGTTCCACGATCGCCGCCGGCCGGAAGTCGAACTCCTTCTCGATCAGGCGCATCGCTCTGGCGGGTGGGCCCGTCCGGAAGGTCTCGACGGCGATCGACACCGGGCGGGAAACGCCGATCGCGTAGGCGGCCTGCACCTCGCAGCGTCGAGCGAGGCCGTGATCGACGACGGTCCGTGCGGCCAGCCGTGCCATGTACGCCGCCGAGCGATCGACCTTCGACGCGTCCTTCCCGCTGAACGCGCCGCCACCGTGACGGGCCAGACCGCCGTAGGTGTCGACCATGATCTTACGGCCGGTGAGACCGGCGTCGGCGGCCGGGCCGCCCAGCGTGAACAGACCCTTCGCGTTGACGCGGACGATCAAGCCGTCGCGATACCAGATTCCCAGTTCCTGAGGCAGCACGACGTCCTTCACGTACTGTTCGAAGGTCTCCCGCTCGCAGTCGTCTGAGTGCTGGACGGCCACGACCACGGACTCGACGCGCACAGGATCGTCGCCTTCGTAGAGCACCGACACCTGGGCCTTTCCGTCCGGCCGCAACCATCGCGGGTCTCCTGCCGCACGATCGCGATCCAGCCTGCGGGTGATCCGATGCGCCAGGGCCAGCGGGAGCGGCAAGCGTTCCGGAGACTCCGACGTCGCATAGCCGAACATCATGCCCTGGTCGCCCGCGCCTTGATCCATCGGGTCCTGCCCTGCGGGCGTCACCAGGTGGTCGATCTCGTGCGACTGCTGGAAGACGATCGGCCGGACCTCGACTCCGTTCGCATGGAAGGGATCGTGGGGATCGCGGTAGCCGATGCGATGGAGGACGTCGCGGACCACGCGCGCCGGGTGGACCTCGGCCTGGCTGGTGATCTCGCCGGCGATCACGACCTGGTCGTGTTTGACCAGCGTCTCGACGGCGACGCGGGCCTGCGAGTCGCCGCGCAGGTGAGCGTCGAGGATCGCGTCCGAGATCTGATCGGCCACCTTGTCCGGATGACCCGCCGTGACGGATTCACTGGTGTAGATCCTACGAGTCTTCGCCATGACGATCCTCCTCGGAGACGTTCTTCCAGGCCGGGGCGGTTCGGTCGAGCACCGCGAAGCATTCCGACAGGCGCACGAGCGCACTCCGGTATTGCTCGCGCGCCAGCTCGAGATCGCGGGCCAGCGGAATGGAGAAGCCGTTGTAATCCTCGACGCGTACGTCGGGACATGCGTGACGGCCGAGCTCGAGGAGCAGGAAGGCCTCGCGTGGCGGGCGGTCGACTCCGTTCTCGTAGGCCTCGACCAGAACCGGGTAGAGGTCACCGAAGATCTCCCGGAGCGTCGCGTCGTCGAGCCCGTCGAGTCGATCCGGATCGCACTTCGACATGGGCGGGTCGGACAGATCGATCCTCCGGTGGAAGAGACCGCCCTCGACGACGGGACCCAGACTGTGGGCACATCCGATTCCGCACTCGACGGAGTCCAGACCGCAGCCGTCGAAGGGGCACTCGTAGGCCCCGCAGTAGCTGCAGCTGTAGAGCTTGTCGGCCACCGTGGCGAACGTCGGCTCGTCGCACATCGGACAGACGAGTTCGCCGACGTGAGCCCGCACCGATTCCCCGACGTCCTCGATGCGGCGGGACCACTCCTCTTCGAGCTCCTCGCCCGCCGCGAGGACGGCGTCGCCCTCGGGTGCGTACCAGCGCCGATACCGCGGAGACTGCGGACAACGGCCTCCCACCGGGATCCGCTCGACGGCAACGAGCGCGGTCCTCGCCTCCCTTGCGGCACGGGTCCAGATCTCCTCTTCGAGGCGGCTCGCGAGCCGCGGGTCGTGGACGAGCTCGTAGAGGACGCGTTCGTCGCACAGAGGATCGGCCACGCCGAACATCCAGTTGCCGTGCGATCGCACGAGGTCGTGGAGGCGGTCGAACGTCAGGCCCGACGGACGCGGCTGGGCGCGTTCGGCCTGCTCGACCACCGGATGGACGGTGACACTCCAATGCCTGGAGAAGGGTGCGACGGGTCCGCGGGGCTCTTCGTCCCCGAGGACGTCGTCGTCCTCGTACTCGTCGTCGTCCTCGTCCTCGTCGGGATCGAGGTGGCCGGGCAACGGCGCCGTGTGGCATTCGATGCAGGGGAGGAGGTGCTCGCAGTCTTCGTGCGCCCCACAGAGAGGACACCTCGTCCAGCCGCAGAACGAGCAGACGCCGCTCGCGAGCGGATGACTGCAGAGATGGCAGAAGCCGACCTCCAGACGGATTTCGGGCTGGCCCCAGGACTCGACGACGCCTTCGAAGACCGGGCGCATGTAAGGGCTCATCGCACGACCTCCGTCGAGAAGGGCGCATCGATCGTCGCACGATGGCGGTGGAACGGCTCAAAGAGGAACACCATGCCAAGACCTCCAGGGTCACGGGTCATGGTGCCGAAGCGCGGCAGGAGCGAACGAGGCAGACGTCGGTGGACACCGCGGCAGGAAACGAAAACGCCCCACTGCGGTGCACAGCGGGGACGAGCCGTTCGGCGGACTGTCCAACGCTTTAGCACCTTGTTTTACGTGGCGGCAAGCTGATGATCAAATCACCACGTGGCATGTATGGTAAGCGAACGAGGCCGAGTCGACAAGTCGGATTCGTGATGGTCGGCCATCTGTCGGGTGACGACCGGCGGGGTGTCGAACGGTGGGCGGAACGTCGTCGCTCGTGGCCCATGCCGCGCGACCACTTCCGCCGCGGAAGCCGGGATCCCGGAAGTCTCGTCGGGGATGTTCCGCGCGGGAAGACTTCGCCCGCGTCCCGCGACCCGACCCGCCGACACCATCTCTGCTGCCGCGTCATCGATCCCACTTCTCGCGGAACCGGACGTCGTCGTGGCCGTGAGTCCAGACCGTCTGCAGCGCTTGCGTGGCGGCTTCGTACACTTCGCGGGCAGTGCACTCCGGATGCTTCGGGCGCGGCGCGCCCTGCTTCGATCCGTCAACAACGGCCTTGCGCCCGTCTCCATCGAAGGCTGGTCTCACCAGGCGGAGATTCGCTCGAGCCGCCTTGGCAGAGTCGCTGAACCGTCCGACGAACGGAGTCCGCCACTCACGTCAGCGGAAGCGTACGAGGCGCCTGACTTCCATGTGTTCTCCGGTATCGACCCGCAGGTAGTACACACCGGAAGCGACGAGCGCCCCGCCATCGTCCCGCCCGACCCACTCGATCGTGTGCCGTCCTGCCGAGAGCGAACCGCTGACGAGACTTCGGACCCGGCGACCGCGCGCGTCATGAATCGTGGCCTCCATCGTCCGGGTCCGGTCCAGGGAGAAAGTGATCGTCGTGAAGGCCCGGAACGGGCTCGGACGAATGCTCGAGATCGAGACGCCCTTGGTACCGTCCGACGGTTCGGGATCCACACCTACCGCCGTGTTCTCCTGGAACACAGTCATGATGCGATCGACGGGGACGTCGAACATCAGACTCTGACTCTCCCCGCCCGGCCAGATGACCTCGAGCCTCTCGACGGTTTCCGCTTCGCCGAGGCCGAAGTGCAGGAACGGGGTCGATTGCACGCCATTCGACGCAGTGATCCAGTGCTGACGACGTTGGACGCGCCCATTGGCGACCAGTTCGACTGTCGCCCCGATGCCGAGCGCATTTCCGGTCGCTGGATCGCCGCGCAGGTCGAGCTGCAACCAGTGCCGGTCGACGAACGGATCGGCGATCCGGCCCGATGCGCCACCCATCTGCCGGAACACGTCGAGCCAACCGTCGCGATCGAAATCGCCGACGGCCATCTCGGACGACGCGAGTTCCTCGCAGAGCTCCGATCCGTCGCAAGCGTTCGTGAATCGATACTTGCCGTCGTCGTAGGCGAAGTACACGGCGACACCTCCGTCGCTGCGATTCACCACGATGTCGCGACGGCCGTCGTTGTCCATGTCCGCGACGACGAGGTCGGTCGGCGTACCCGCCGGGGCACCCGAAGGAAGACTGCGGGCGACGTCCCCGATCGTCAGCTCCGGAAGAAAGACGTATCTGCCGGGCTCGTTCGCGAAGATCTCCACCGCGTTCTCCCAGGCCAGGACCACAGCGGGGCGCTCATCCGACCAGAGGTGGGCCCACTTCGCGACCGGCTCGAAAGCATAGAACTCATCGTGGATGTTGCTGCGGGGATCATAAAACGGCAGGTCGGAGTACGCCCAGAGCGAGGCCTGGAAGAACCCGAAGTTGTCCGAGAAGGCGTTCTCGAGAACGATCGCGCCGAACTCCTGTCCGACGAGGAGATCCGGGTCGCCGTCGCCATCGTGGTCCGCGATGTCGATCGACCGGATGCTGCCCGAACCGATGTCGTACTTCGATCGCAAGAGGACGCTTCCGACACCAGCTGGATCACGGGTAACCACACAGAGCGAATCACCCTTCGTGGCGAGAAAGTCCAGCGTCCCGTCTCCGTCGAAGTCAGCCCAGCCGTTCAGACTGCTACTCCAATCCGCGAGTTCGGCCGGCCACGCACCGTCGACCTCGACCAGGGTATCCGACGTCGTCTCCACGAGAACCCGCGGCCCCTGGTAACCAGCACTCGCGATGAACCAATCGCGCCGCCAGTCGCTGTTCCAGTCTCCGAAACTCACGCGCTGCGCCTCGAAAGGAGCGCCGGTAGGCGTCACGTCGCGGACTCCCCCGTTTGCGGACGGTTCGACGACACGGCTGATCCCACTTCCGAGCTCCTGGACGAAGTCCCCGAAGAAGAGCTCGATCGACGGCTCTCCGGCGACGTTCGTGAAGGCGGGATGGTACGTGAAGGAAGGGGATGATCCTTCGGACGTCGGATCGAGACTCCAGTAGGTCATCGCGGGCGCCCGTGCGCACGTCTCGTCGGCAAGGGGCGTCTGGACGAGGCCGGCGTTGCGTGCACGAAGGCCGAAGCACGCGTCGACGCCTGGAGCGCGCGCGGAGGCGACGACGACGCTGCCATGCGTCGGGCTCCACCAGCTCGAGCCTCCGGGACCGGCAAGGATCGAGCCGTCGGTCAGATCGACGATCTGGACCTCGGTCCCGGGGGCGTTGTCTCCCAGGTCGACCTCGAGCTCGACCTCACCGGGCCGGTCGACGACCGATGCGAAGCGCGGGCGCTCGGCGGCGGTCATCAGTGAAACCATGTCCGACGTCGCGGTCTGCAACGAGGCGGCCGACATCCTCAGGTAGAGGTCCACGGCGGTGTTTCCCGTGAACTCCGAGGGCGGCACGGCGATCTCGACCTCTGCTTCCTCTCCGATCGTACCGAGCCCTTTCGGATTCACGCCGTCGGGCACGACATACGAGTCACCGGGCGGAATACCGCTGGGAGCGATCAACGTTTCGAGTTGCGCCAGGGGAGATCCAGGGACGAGTCGACTCGTGACCACCACCGAGTCGTCGCGAGCGACGGCCTGTACGGACACGAACTGCGGATCGTCGAAGTCTGTCGTCACCTTCGACGGGAGAAGGTAGAAGCGTCCATCGTCGGTCAGTACGCCGATGTCGGCCTGGCTGTCGGCGTCGAACGTACCGACAACGACGTCCGCGACATCGCTCGCGGTGTACCAGGTCTCGTCGTCGATCCAGGACGCACCGTCAGCAGACCCTTTCGACCACTGGACCCAGTCGGTCGTGCCGTCGTGGGACACGCCGATCGCGTCGCGCCGGCCGTCGGTGTCGAGGTCACCGGTGCCGTAGAAGTCGCTTGATCGAATCGATTGGGATCCCGGCTCGCCCAGTCGATGAAAGCGCCCGAGGGTATCGACGACGGCGGGAACGTCGCGTCCGAGGTCGTCGTCGAGCACCAGGACGGAGTCGAAGCCGAACGGATCCGAACTCTGTGGCACCGGATCGGGATACGCCGGGTTCGGAACGGCAGACGCACCGTCGTAGAGCCACCAGGTCTCCTGCACGCGAGAGTACAGACCGAGGTCGTCAGCACCGTCTCCATCCCAATCACCGATCACGGGAACCAGGTCGAGCCCCGGCGAGACCGGCAACGAGGAACCGTCGGGCCAACCGGCCGGCGCGGTTCCGTCGGAACTCTGCAGGATCCCCCATTGCCCGTTCGAGGTGTCGAACCAGACGCGGTCGGGGATCTGATCAGCGTCGAAATCGCCGATCACCGGTCGAGCGGTGCTCGGCATCGAGGTCCATGGGAACGAGTCAACGATGCCATTGGTGTCGACGAGCCACGTCCACGTGCTTCCGTCCCATCCCGCGTACGCTGGATCATCCCATCCGTCGGCATCCCAGTCGGCAACGGTCGATACGATCGACGTCAAACCCGAATCTGCGAGCGAAGCATCCGGCCAGGATCGAAGTCTCGGTTCCAGCACCTCGTCACCGTCCCAGAGCACGTACTCCAGGGTCGTCGTCGCGAAGCCCAGGCCCTCGGTCCTCCCATCGACGATCAACCAGTACTCCGTACCAGGGACGAGGTCTTTCGCGACGATCGTGTACGCGAAGGATTGAAGCTCACGGTCCAGCTCGATCCATCCCGGAATCTGGATCGCCGACTTCCGTCGACTCACTTCTGCACTCAAGAGTTGCGTGTGCATCGGATAGTCGTAGGCCGCGCTGATGTCGGCGGGCGGCTCCTCGGGGTGGACGCCGACGATTCCTATGGTCGCACTGCGCAGTTCGTCCGGAGGGATGTCGCCATCACGCCCGCATTCGCTGCAGCGATCGACGCCGTAGAGGGCGAGGACCACGCTCGAAGACGGAGCGACGAAGCGAATCGTTGGCAACTCTGTGACGGCTACATCACCCGAGGCAGTCCTCGTGACGCTTCCTTTCGACAATCGCGCCGCGTGTACGGACCCGTGCGGAAACAAAAGCAGGCCGAGAATCAACCCGACCATCCAAGCACCGCGAACCATGACCGACCCTTCGATAGACTTTCGACGTCAGATCGCGCGCATTGCGAGACCGTCCCGGATGCGGCTGGACAGGCGATACGCCTCTTCGCGAGAGAGGCCCATGGCGGACGCTCGAGGATCGTTCGACCCGAGCCTTTCCGTTCCGACGAGGACGAAGGACCTCCAGCCACTGATACCCCGTCACTCATACAAGCGACGTTCGAATCCCGATACGACACGGTATCCGCCGGGCGGCGCCTCCCGGGCCGGGATCACGGCACCCCCACCAGGACGAAAGGCGCCCAGCGCGCACGATCGTGCGGTCCGCGACGCTCGGCCAGGGCGCGTTTGGCCTCCCGGAGGCAGTGGGCCAGATCCGGGCTGCGATCCGCGCTCAGGCTCTCCGCGATCTCAGCGTAGAACGACTTCATGAGTTCCTGGGTCGATCGATCCCCGACCGGCCAGAGTGTCGCGACCACCCGCCGGGCTCCTGCTGCGAGGAATTCACGCGAAAGTCCGACAACACCCTCACCGGCGACGGTGCGACCCCGGTGGGTGTCGCAGGCGGAAAGGACCACCAGGTCCGAATCGAGACGGAGAGATCCGATCTCGTGCAGATCGAGAAATCCGTCGTCCGCGCTCGTTCCCGCGCCAGGACTCAGTACCAGGCTCGCGGTGACGTGGTCTCCGATCTGCGCGACGAGACCGTGGGTTGCCAGGTGAAGGATGCCGGCCTCGGGAGCACGCTCTCGCACGACCGACTCCGTCGCCCTCGCACCGGCGTACAGTTCGACCTGGCGAAGCGACCGGCGGATGTGCTCCCCCTCGGCGCGCGTGCCGGGCAGTCGTTGGAGCGGCTGGTTCATGACCGAGCGCCGAGCATCCCTTGATGGACGACCCTCGAAAGCCGGATCGGCCACGACCACGACGGGCCGGTCCCATCGCTCACTCTCACCTCTCAGACGCAGGAAGACCGAAGCCGATGGGCAATAGGTCACGGCGGGACCACCCTCGAGAAGCGTGATCGGCTCGGGGTCCCTGGACCAGGTCAGAGTCTCGAAGGGAAGCGCCTGCAAGGGGGAGTCGAGGACCAACACGAGAGACCGGACCGACCGGAGCCGTCGAAGGAGATCTTCGGGGAGGAGCACTCGACTGAGGTCGTCGATCGCGGAGCGGAGTCGCGGATCGCGCCAATGACCGGCGCGAAGCGCGGCGATCAACCCGCTGGTCTCACCGAGACCCGTCGCCGTCGAGTCGAGTATCGGATCTCCCGGACCGACCAGGCGACGCAACTTGGCCCGCGTCAGCGGCCCTTGCCGAATCCCGAGCCGATCCGCGTCCTCCGGAGACACGATCAATGAAGTGTGGTGGATCCGGTCCTCCAAGGGGTCCACCAGGTAGGCATCGCAATGACGAGTGCCAACGTGATACATCAAGAGGGCCTGTCCCGGAGCCAGCGCTTCGCGCAGTTGCGACAAGGCTGGCAACCGGGTGCCCTTTCCCTTCGCGTCTGCTGGGGATCGATACAACTCTCGCCGCCAGGCCTCCCGCGCCTCCTGGATCCCTTCGAAGGCCGCCGCGGTCTGCTCTTCGAGTCGCGTAAGCGCAGAATCCTGCGGATCCGCGTGCAGGGCCGATGCATGAGCCGATCGCAGCCGACGCCGAAGCGCGGAGTACTCGCTCTGCGCGGCACGTACCCGCCGATGCAGAGATGACAGCCGATCAGGGTTCTTGCCCTCTGCAACCCGGTGCCGCTCCGCCATGGACTCCTCGAGCGAACGAGCCCGGCCTCGCTCGATCGCCCTCAGAGCCGCCTCGTCCTCGTCGAGCGCGTGGTGCCAGCGCGCCAGATCGCCATAGGCGTCCGCGTGACTGGCCTGGTAGACCGCACGAACCAACCCGTCGGCTGCGATTCCGCGCCGCAGGACCTCCACGTCGGCCAGACCACTTTCCATCAGCTCGATGGCCTGACGAGCGTTCCCGCGGCGTTGCAGCAACTCTGCTCTGGCCATTCGAATCCTCGCTCGCTCCGGCAGGAAGGCGCTCGAGCGCGAGAGAACTGCGTCCGCGTCTTCCAGCCGACGCACCTCGGCGAACGTCGCATCGGTCCCGAGAAGGACGAGATCGGAGGCGACCGTGGCAGCCAGCGGATGGGGATCGCCGCGATCGAAGGGAAGCAGAGCGGCGGCACGTTCCAGGTCTCGCCGAGCAGCATCGCGATTGCCTGCGTCGTTCTCCAACCACGCGCGCCGCTGCAACAGGAACGGAAGATGAGCTCGACCATAACGCGGGACAGCTTCGAGCCTTCGGATCACGGCGTCGTAGTGATGCCGGGCGGTCTCGACGTCTCCGGTCTCGGTAGCGAGCTCGGCGAGGAAGGAATAGAACGCCCAGTTCTCCGCCGATCCTGGTGGGAACGCCGTCTCGGCCAGCTCCTCGACCATCGGAGCCATCTCCTGCGCACCCCTGTAGTTCCGTCGCAGTCTCTCCAGGTCGGCCAGACTCATCACGGCGACCGCATGGCGCGAGGCCAGGCCC
>Ga0209949_1001503_pt1 | contig 11232 bp, 10 predicted proteins | sample SalPonC_black_MG_FD_185711 | JGI IMG/M metagenome (GOLD analysis project Ga0209949, IMG submission 185711) | Salt pond soil microbial communities from South San Francisco under conditions of wetland restoration - Salt Pond MetaG... | ecosystem: Environmental > Aquatic > Marine > Intertidal zone... | reverse complement strand
CAGCATCAGGGCCCGGATCTGGGGATGGGCTTTTTTGGAACACCGCAGGGCAAACATGTGGCGCCACTCCCGGATATTGCCCTTGACCACGATCTCGGTCTTCAGGGAATTGGGCAGCACTTCTCTGGCCTGTTCCGGCCGCCACCCGCTTTTGAGAAGCTCCAGATAGTATTTTTCCGCATCTTTCATGGCTGCTTCCCAGGTTTCCTGCTGGGCTGGGGTGCTCTCTTCCCACCAGCAGGGCCGGATAAATTCCATTTTCCCGTCGTACCGCACATACCGGGTGGATTCCTGGGCAAAAGAAAACAGCCGGTGCCGCACCAGTTCATGGGTTACCCCCCGATTGGTGACAAACCGGACGATGATGTCACCAAACTCAATCATGGCATGGTGGCCCCGGTCCCGCATCCGGGACACAAACCCGGCAGCAGAATCGGATGTGATTTTGTCCTCTGATTTGTAACAGGTGCGGCCTGCCGCTTCAATGGTCTGCAGCAGGTCCTCCGGCAGGCTGACGATCTCATACCCCTGGTCAATAATTTTCATAAAAGCCCTCCTTCAATCTTAAACCCTGCCGTCAAAATAGCATACCTGAAACAAAAGCCCAACCGGTATTTTATATGGATGGCCCGGCTGCACAGGGCGCTGGATGTGGATATCTGAAAAATTTAAAAAAATGATTGACATAAATTAAAAAACCTGTATTATATAAAGATGTTTCATTCTTTTCGGTGTTTATCAAGATCCAATCTCTGATTTATCCCTACAAAGTGCGAAGCGAATTTTTTTTATTTTATTTTTTTAGGAGAATGCCAACATGGCGAATGGTACAGTAAAGTGGTTTAACGATGCAAAAGGGTTTGGATTTATTGAACAAGAAGACGGTGGAAATGATGTGTTTGTGCATCACTCAGGCATCAATGCCATGGGTTTCAAATCCCTCAATGAAGGGGACAGCGTTTCTTTTGACATCACCGAAGGCCAGCGCGGACCCGCTGCAACAAATGTGACTGTAAGATAACCAGGGTGTAATCACCCAGTTTATATAGTCTGACCCAAAGCCCCTGGATGGTATACTGTCCAGGGGCTTTTTTTATGCCCGGCCCGGGTCCTGTCCCTGGAAAACAGCACCATCTTTTTTGACGGCACGGTCGACGACCTGACCGCTGACAGCGAGCCGAGAATCAGACAATTTTTAAAAAAAATTTACCCGTGACCACAAAGATGGTATAACCCCGACAGAAAATCACAACCAGTTCCATTGCCGCCTTGGGCAACCGGAATTTCAGCATTCGGGAGTAATACAGCCATGCCGGACACAGGAAGAGGGCAACAAATACAGCAGTTTCTCTCCGATACAGGCTGGGTATCCCCCCCTTTTTCTGTTACATTTCTGGCCGCCGGGGAATACAATGCCAACTATCTGGTTGCATCCAATGAGGGCCAGAGTGTACTGCGCATCAACCACGGCAGCCAGCTGGGCCTGGGAGATGATCAGATCGCCTATGAATACCAGGTGCTCACGGTCCTGGCAGATTCCGGGGTCACCCCGAAACCCCTGGCCTGCCACCCCCGGCCCGACCCCCTGGGAGGGGGGGCCCTGCTCATGGAATTCCTCCCGGGCATTCCCCTGGATTACCGTTGGGACCTGGAAAAAGCAGCCTGCATTTTTGCCCGGATCCACTCGGTTCCTGTGCCGGACAGTCTTATTGTCCAGGCTGATCCTGTTACCGCCATTGCAACAGAAAGTTTCGGCCTTCTCCACCGGTTTTCCGATCATCCCCTGAAAAAAGAACAGGACCAGATTCTGTCTTACCACGACACTGTCCAGACCCTGGCTGCAGAAACCCAAACCCTGTTTGCAGCTGAACCGTTATGCCTGGTGAACACCGAGGTGAATTCCGGCAATTTTATCATCAGCCCGGACCGGGCCTGCCTGGTGGACTGGGAAAAGGCTGTGGTCTCCTGCCGGTACCAGGACCTGGGCCATTTCATGGTGCCCACTACCACATTGTGGAAAACCGACATCCTTTTAACGCCGGCAGAAAAAAAAACCTTCCTGCAAACCTATCACCGCTGTGCCTGCCCGGACATGCCGTTTTCCGAGCTTATGGAAAAATCCCGGGTAATGGAAAAGACCATCCTGCTGCGGGCCCTGTCCTGGTGTTTCATGGCCTGGTATGAATACACACAGACAGACCGGCCCCTCCAGAACCCTGAGACCTTTGCCAAAATCAAACAATACCTGGCTGATATTCCATGGATCTTGCAGTCTGCAGCGTAAGCAAACGCTATAAAAACCATACCATACTGGAAGACATCAGCTTTGATGTGGGTCCCACGGAACTGGTCTCCATTGTCGGCCCCTCAGGGGTTGGCAAAACCACCCTGCTCAAGATTATTGCCTGCCTGGACACACCAGACACAGGCCGGGTGATATATTCCGAACCGTTGAGCAAAAAACATCCGGTGATCATTGTTTTCCAGGATTATGTGCTGTTTCCGTCCATGACGGTGAAAGACAATGTCGGGTTCGGCCTGAAGGCCCGGCATGTGAAAAAAAAACAGATCACCCAGCAGGTGGACCAGATGCTGGCCTATTTCCAATTGACCAGCCAGGCGGACCAATATCCGGCACAGTTGTCTGCCGGGCAGAAACAGCGGGTGGCGATTGCCAGGGCCATGATTGTCAACCCTGCCGTACTTTTGCTGGATGAACCCTTTGCCAACCTGGACCGGAACCTGAAAATGGAGACCGCCCGGTTTATCCGCAGCACCCAGCAGGAATTCGGCATTCCCACCATCAGCGTCACCCATGACCTGGAAGAGGCCTTTGCCATGTCCGACCGCATCGGGGTACTGCTGGACAGGCGGCTGCAGCAGTTCGACACCCCCAGACAGGTGTACTTCAACTCTGCTTCCAGAAAGGTGGCACAATTTCTGGGACCGGTGAACCTGATTCCCGACCAGCACCTGTCCCTTTTCGGCGGCAGCCGGAATCCTGCCGCCCCGGCATCAGACACTCCGGTTATGGCCCGTCCGGAAAACCTGGTCATGAGAGAAGATACCAATGGTCCCGGCCGCATCACAGACAAGACCTTTTCAGGTCACTACACCGTATATGTTGTGGCCATAGAAAACCATACCTATACGGTATACAGCCAGGACGACCGGTTTGCAGTCGACCGGCAGGTGACACTGGAAATGATCCCCTATTAGCAGACTGTGTTACCACAACCATTGTTAAATACCGATTTTGCCGGGAGCAGATACAAATTTACTTCATACTTTTGCTGTGATAATGTACCGGCACGGCGCTTATTAATTGTTTCCAGGCTGACATTTTTCCCAACTTTAAGGAGAATATCCCATGAAACTAAAAATCGGGGCAAAAGTAAATCTTCTTATTATCGCGGCATTAATCCTGGTGGGAGGGGTATCATTATTCCTTTTTGGCCGGGCATTAAAAAGCCAGGGAACTCTGGCGGTGCAAGAATACAGTACCAGCATGATGGGCGAAAAAAAATCCCAGATCAGGGATTTGACAAACGCAGCCTATACTATTGCCAAGGACCGCCTGGAGACTTCCCGGGACAAGGAAAAAATACGAAAAGAATACGGCGAAGAGGTGATGGAGGTCGTAAACCTGGCTGCAGGGGTGTTTGAAGGGCTTGCAGGCAATGAGGATATAGCGGATGAAGCCAGCCGTAAACAGGCGGCCATAGACATTATTGATACAATGCGCTGGGGAATAACCGGCGAAGACTATTTCTGGATCCAGGACACAGACGGAATTATGGTCCACCATCCCATTAAACCATCCTTGAATGGAAAATACCTGCTGGAAATCAAGGACCCTGACGGCAAACTGCTTTTCCAGGAAATGGCTGATATTGTCGAACAAAAAGGGGCGGGATTTGTCGACTATAAATGGCCCAAACCCGGATTTGAAGAACCGGTGGACAAAATTTCCTATGTAAAACTTTTCAAACCCTGGAACTGGATCATCGGCGGCGGGGTCTACCTGGAATACACAGAAGACCGGATGCAGCAGAACGCCCTGAACAGCATCAACGCCATCCGCTACGGCACGGACGAATCCGGATACTTTTTCATCTATGATTCCAGAGGAACCTGCATCCTGCAGCCTTCTGATCCTGAGCAGCAGGGAAAAAACCACTGGGACCTGCAGGATAAAAAAGGCAATTATTTTGTCCGGGACCTGATCCAGGCAGGGGACAGCAGCCCTGATGGGGGGTTTTTCACCTATTATTATCCCAAACCCGATTCAGAGGAGCCTCTGCCCAAAACTTCCTTTGTCAGAAAATTGGAAGAATGGGACTGGTATATCGGTACAGGCATTTATACCGATGACATAGATGCTGTGGTGGCTGAACAAAAACAGATGATCAATGAAAAAGTAACTGATTCCATTATCTCGGTCATCGCCGTTGTAGCGGGCATGATACTATTTTCCTTGATAATTTCATATTTTGTCATCGCCAAAGGGGTGGTGGCCCCCATTCAGCGGATCATTGACATGCTCAAAGAGATTGCCCAGGGCAAAGGCGATCTCACCCGGCGCATTGTGGATACATCCCATGACGAAACCCGGGAACTGTGTGATCATTTCAACCAGTTCATTGAAAACATGCAGTCCATGATCAGCAGAATCAAATCAGAAACCAACACCCTCACCGATTCATCCGGCGAGCTGGCTGATATTTCAGACCAGATGAATGCCGGGGCAAAGGACACCTCTGATCGTGCCGGCTCTGTGGCAGCTGCATCAGAAGAGATGAGCACCAGCATGACCTCCATGGCTGCCGCCATGGAAGAGGCAGCCACCAATATCAACATGGTGGCATCAGCAGCTGAAGAGATGAGTGCCACTATTGAGGAAATTGCCCAGAATGCGGAAAAAGCAAGGGGAATCACCAGGGAAGCCGTGAACCAGACAGAGCATGCCACAAGCCAGGTTGCCGAACTCGGGGTCTCGGCAAAACAGATTTTTACCGTGGTTGAAACCATAACAGACATATCAGAACAGGTCAATCTGCTGGCCCTGAATGCCACCATTGAAGCTGCCCGGGCCGGAGAGGCCGGCAAAGGATTTGCCGTGGTGGCCAATGAGATAAAAGATCTGGCCAACCAGACCGCTGATGCATCCATGGAAATCAAAGAACGGATAAACAGCATCCAGAATTCCACGGACGGCACCACCAGGGAAATTTCCAATATCACCCAGGTGGTAACCCAGGTCAATGACATTGTTGCCACCATTGCCGCAGCTGTGGAAGAACAAACCACCACCACAAAAGAGATTGCTGAAAATGTGGCCCAGGCCTCTTCAGGCATCAGTGAAGTCAATGAAAATGTTGCCCAGGGTTCTGTGGCATCCCAGGGGATTTCAAAGGAAATCTCCCAGGTTACCGATTCCGCCGGAAAAATGGCGGAATCAAGTTCCCGGGTAAAGGAAAAAGCCGGCAGCCTGTCCAGTCTGGCAGCCACCCTGTCTGAAATGATGGACCGGTTCAAAGTGTAAGTTTTGACCGTGTTTTTCGACAAAATTTAAAGATAAACCTATAATGAACCCAAAGGAGATATTATGCCACGCAGATGCACCCCTATTCCCACGCTGTTGATCATTTTACTGCCGTTTCTGCTCACTTTTGCCCTGCCGGCCCGGGCACCCGGTGACACCCTATTGAAAACCCCCTTTGCCCAAATCCGGGACCAGGCCCGGGACACTCAGGTCAGGTGGTATATGTTCGGGGGCTGGGCCCATGTCAACACCTGGGTGGACACCTATGTGGCGGCAGAGATGAAAAAGCGCCATGATATTGACCTGGTAAGGGTGCCCATGGATGCGGGGGTGTTTATCAACAAGCTGCTCAATGAAAAAGCTGCCGGCAGAAAAACAGGCAGCATCGATCTGCTCTGGATCAATGGAGAAAACTTTAAAAACGCCAGAGAATCAGGCCTGCTGTTCGGCCCTTTTGCCGGCCGCCTGCCCCATGTGCAGAAATATGTGGATCCGGACAGCATTACCCATGATTTTGGGTTTCCTGTGCAAGGATATGAAGCCCCCTTTGGCCGTGCCCAGTTTGTGTTTGAATACGACACAGCCAGGATACAGGCCCCGCCGAAAACCATCCCTGAACTCAAGGCATGGATCATGGCACACCCCGGCAGATTCACCTATCCCCAGCCCCCGGACTTCACCGGTTCCGCCTTTGTGCGCCATGTTTTCTATGCGGTCACCGGGGGCCATGAACAATACATGGCCGGGTGGGACCCGGACCTGTTTGCGCAAAAAGCACCCCTGCTCTGGGACTGGCTCAATGACGTTGCCCCTTTTTTGTGGCAGAAAGGACAGACCTATCCCAAAGACAGTGCATTTTTAGACACCCTTTTTTCCAGGGGGGAGACGGCATTCAGCATGACCTATCACCCGCCCCATGCCCAGAATCTGATCCTGCAGGGCACCTACCCTGAAACAGTAAAAACCTTTGTTCTTGATGATGGCAGCATATTCAACACCCACTTTACCGCCATTCCCTTTAACGCCCCCAACAAAGCCGGGGCCATGGTGCTGGCCAATTTTTTGATCTCCGTGGATGCCCAGCTGTCCAAATACATACCCGAAAACTGGGGGGATTTTCCCGCCCTGGACATGGACCGGCTGTCTGCACAGGATAAAAACCGTTTCCAGGCTGTGGATTTGGGCACAGCCACCCTGAAACCAGATCAGCTGGCAGCTGTGGCAGTTCCCGAAATTCCGGCTGCCTATCTGGAAGCACTGGAACAGGGCTGGAAGGAACATGTCCTGGACAGATAACAGGGCAGGCAGACTGATATCAGGGCTTGCCCCCCTTTTGCTGCCGTATCTGGTGCTGTTCTGCGGCGGGGTGATGTTGACAATCTGTCAGTCCTTTGGTGTTTTCACTCCCCTGCCCCATGCAGGCGCTGCCCTTGATGCCTATGCAAAAATCCTGACAGACCCGGCATTTTTTTCCTCTTTCGGGTTTTCTCTGGGGGTGGCGATGGCATCTGCATTCTGCGCAATGGCTGCCGGCACCTTTCTGGCATACCAGGTCTGGCAGCTGCCGGCAAAGCTGGCCACTGCCGCCCTGATCTACAAAATCCCCCTGATTCTGCCCCATATTTCCGTGGCGTTTGTGGTGCTGGTCTTCTGGAGCCCTTCGGGCATAGTGGCTTCGATAGCCCATTATCTGGGAATTATCCAGTCCATGCATGCATTCCCCAATATTTTATATTCCGGATGGGGACTGGGCATGGTCCTGGCCTATACCCTGAAAGGCACCCCCTTTGCCATGCTGCTGGTCCTGGCCCTGCTGGTGCGGTTTGATGTCCGGCAGATCCAGACAGCAGCCATGCTTGGGGCATCAGGGGTGCGCATCTTTTTTTTCATTGTGCTGCCCCGGATGGCACCTGCCATGCACACCAGCTTCATCATCTTGTTTTTATACGGTTTCGGTTCCTTTGACATCCCGTTTGTCCTGGGCGAAAGCCGGCCGGGCATGCTGAGCATCCATGTGTACAATCTGTATTTCAAACATGACCTTGCCAGGCGGCCCGAAGCCATGGCCATTTTAACCATGATGTTCTTTTTTGCAGTCATCTTCATCATTGCCTACGCCAAAATCGTCCAGCGCCTGGAAAACGGGGTAAGAAAATTATGAAACACTATTTTATCCTGCTCCTTGTGGTGCTGTTTTTTGCTGTACCTGCAGGGGTGCTGGTGCTCATCAGCCTGGCACCGGGATGGCGGTTCCCGGATGTCTGGCCTGGGGCGTTTTCTTTTTCCGGCATTGCCTTTTTCCTGCAGCAGAAAGAGCAGATCTTTTCCTCTCTGGCCTCCTCTTTTGTGTTTTCCCTGCTCACAGTTGGTGTTACGTTTTTCATGTGCCTTTTGCCGGCCGCGGTTTTTGCCAGAAACGATTTTACCGGAAAAGCCGTTCTGGAAGGACTGCTGCTCACCCCTGCACTGGTGCCGCCCATGACCTTTGCCATGGGCCTGCACTTTTTTTTCATCAAGCTGTCCCTGGCAGACACCCTGCCCGGGGTGGTAATTATCCTGGCCATATTCAGCTATCCCTATATGTTCCGTGCCCTTGTGGCAGGATTCCAGACCATGGGAGAACATTACCGCATCTGTGCCCGCAACCTGGGGGCCGGGCCTTTTGCCATATTGTGGCAGGTGGAGCTGCCTCTGCTCATGCCGGCAGTGGTTGCCGGTGGCAGCGTGGTCTTTCTGGTGGCATTTTCAGAATATTTTCTGGTATTTCTCATGGGCGGCGGCAGGGTGGCATCCTTCACCGGTCTGCTGATGCCGCTTCTGTCTTCTTCCAACCGGTCCCTGGCAGCTGCACTGACCCTGATTTTTTTGCTGCTGCCTGTGGGCCTGTTTTTTATCCTGGATCTGTCTTTGATGCGCAGCTACCGGAAAAAAGGCATGGCCTGAACCCTGATTCTGCCCGTCCCTTCAGGCAGGTCCGGTCACCGGCCTTTTCAGGACCAAAGCAGTTATGAATCCTGTTCATATCCTCTCATGAAAACAATGCGTTATACATCCCTGTCCAAAACATGCTATGGTGCAGACAGGGTTAAAAAAGGTCAACCATTCAAGCCAAGGAGAGACAGGAATGCCACTATCCTTCAACCATGAAACCTGTTCCGGGTGCAGGGCCTGTGAACTGGTGTGTTCATTGCAGAATCTGAAAATCATCAATCCGTCCAAAGCCATGCTGCGGGTGACAGCCCGGTTTCCCGATCCCGGCATTTATAAGGTGGACATATGCAACCAGTGCGGGGCGTGTGCCGAAGCCTGTCCTACCGGGGCCATCCACCTTGTCAAAGGCACCTGGCGCATTGACAAGGAAAAATGTGACGGATGTCTGGCATGTGTTTCCGCCTGCCCGGAAAATGTGGTGAAGGTGGATGATAACGGCATGCCCTATAAATGCATCAACTGCCGGCAGTGCGTTGAGGTGTGTCCCCGGGATGCACTGGGTTTCAACTAGAAAAAATCGGAGGATTATCATGCTATACGGATATGCAGGACACACCCTCAGGATCGACCTGAGCAGCAGCACCATAGAAAAGGAACCCCTGAAACAGGAATGGGTGGATGAATATATCGGTGGCCGGGGATTTACCGCCAAAATCCTGTACGATGAAAACCCGGCCGGCGCAGACCCTTTGGGACCGGAAAACCGGTTTGTCATTGCCATGGGGCCGTTGAGCGGCCTGTTTCTGCCGGCAGCCGGCAAAACCCATTTTGCCGCCAAATCTCCTGCCACCGGCGGATACGGCGACAGCAACATGGGCGGGCATTTCGGGGTGACCATGAAATATGCCGGGTATGACGTCACCATTTTGACCGGCCGGGCCAAAGCGCCTTCCTATATCTTCATTGACAACGATACGGTGGCGGTCCGGCCTGCAGGGCACCTGTGGGGCAAAGGCTCCACTGCGGTGGAAGAGATCCTGAAAAATGACCTGGGACAGGAGTTTCAGATTCTGACCATCGGCGAGGCAGGTGAACATATGGTCAATTTTGCCTGCATCTCCCATGATTTCGGGCGCCAGGCAGGCCGCACCGGCATCGGCGCGGTCCTGGGATCCAAAAACATCAAGGCCATTGCCGTGCGCGGCACAAAGGATATCCCGGTGTTCGATCCCAAAGGCCTGCTCAAAAAAGGCAGACAGACCTATGCCGCATGCCGGGAAAAACCCGGGTTTAAAGGCTGGACCCCGGAAGGCACCGCGGGCATCACCAACTGGTGCAATGATGTCGGGGCCCTGCCCACCCGCAATTTCACCACCTCCCATTGCGATTACGCAGACAAGATCAACGGCAAAGCCATCCTGGATGAACTGAAAATCACCGACAAAGGATGTTTTTCCTGCCCCATCCCCTGCGGCAAATACGGGGTGGCTAAAACCGCCCTGGGCAATAAGTATGTGGAAGGCCCGGAATATGAAACCCTGGCCCTGGTGGGCAGCAACTGTGAACTGGCCGACATCCATGCCGTGGCCCATGTCAACTGGGTGTGCGACGAACTCGGAATAGACACCTGCTCGGCCGGGGCTGTGGTTTCCTTTGCCCTGGAGTGCTATGAAAAAGGCCTGATCTCAAAAGAACAAATGGGCATGGATGTCACATGGGGGGACCTGGACTCCATCGTCCATATCCTGGAGAAAATCGCAAAAAGAGACGGCATCGGAAACATTCTGGCGGAGGGGGTCCAGAAGGCCGCAGAAAAAATCGGGGGGGACAGCGCCAAATTCGCCATCCATGTCAAGGGGCTGGAGTGGACCGGGTATGAATCCCGAAACGCCCCGGGCATGATGCTGGGCTACATGACCGCTGATGTGGGGGCCCACCACAGCCGGTGCTGGGTTTTGGGATCGGATGTGGCCAATGCCGTGGGCGGCAGCCAGGATGCCAATGTCCATGATCTTATCTCCCAGGGTGCGGATTTTGAAACGATTCCCAAGGCAGACCACAAAAATGTGGTGCCCCTGGTGCTCAAATCCCAGCACCTGCGGCCGGCATTCGACATCCTTGGCACCTGCCGGCTCCAGTACATGGAGATCGGTCTGGAAACCCATTACTATGAAGAACTGTATTACTACGCCACCGGGAAAAAACTGGATTTCAACAAGGATCTTTTGACCCTGTCTGAAAAGATCTGGCACCTGAACCGGATGTTCAACAAAAGGGAAATTCCTGATTTCGGCAGAAAATACGATTATCCGCCCCCGCGCTTTTACGAAGAACCCATTCCGTCCGGCCCAAACAAGGGCCACCTGGTGGAATTTGCCGTAATCGAAGAGATGCTGGATGCCTATTACGCGGCCCGGGGCTGGGATGAAAACGGCATCCCCACAAAAGAAACCCTGGAAAAATTCAACCTGGCGGTTGAATGATCACACTCACCCTGAAACTATCGGAAAGCCTGCTGAGCATCTTCAGGGATATGGGCTGCCCGAAACAGGAAACCTGCCGGATCCATGTGGAAACAGGCACTTCGGTCCGGCAGGTCCTGATCGACCAGGGCATCAGCCCCCTGCTGGTGCCCATGGTTTTTCTGGACAGCAGGAAGGTGTCCGTGGACATGCCCATGGAAACCGATGGTGTCCTTACCCTGCATGGCCCCCTGGCCGGGGGGTGATATCACTTCAGCAAATCCAGACCACATC
>Ga0209949_1001501_pt1 | contig 11242 bp, 8 predicted proteins | sample SalPonC_black_MG_FD_185711 | JGI IMG/M metagenome (GOLD analysis project Ga0209949, IMG submission 185711) | Salt pond soil microbial communities from South San Francisco under conditions of wetland restoration - Salt Pond MetaG... | ecosystem: Environmental > Aquatic > Marine > Intertidal zone >... | reverse complement strand
AACATCCCGATTTCACAATAATCGAAGCGAAATACGCTGGCCGCGAAGGCATGTACCTGCGCAAAGATACTTACGAGGCTTTCCAGGATATGTACAAAGCCGCCAAAGCCGACGGCGTCGATCTGAAAATCCTGTCGGCTACGCGCAATTTCAATAGTCAGAAAAGTATCTGGCAGGCCAAGTGGACCGGCGCCCGGCAGGTAGACGGCAAGGACCTCTCCGAAGCGATGCCCGATGCCAAGGAACGCGCCCTGAAAATTCTGGAATACAGCTCCATGCCCGGCACTTCCCGCCACCACTGGGGCACCGACATTGACCTCAACAGCCTCAATAATAATTTCTTTGAGGAAGGTGAAGGCAAACAGGTTTATGCCTGGCTCACGCAAAATGCCGCCGGATACGGCTTCTGCCAGCCCTACACCGAAAAGGGCCCCGAACGCCCTTACGGCTACAATGAAGAACGCTGGCACTGGTCTTACATGCCCGTCGCCCGTCCCCTGACGCTGCTGGCCGAAGAGCGCCTGGAAAACGAGATGATCGAAGGCTTCGCCGGCGCCGAGGCCGCGGGGCGGATTGATGTGGTCCGCAAATATGTACTTGGAATTAACCCGGAGTGCCGGAAGTGACTTGGGGACTTGGGGAGAGGGAGACAGGGAGAAAAATCGATATGGCCGGTTCTCCAAGTCTCCTGGTCTTTTGCGAAAATAGTTGAGAAGATCCATGTTCATCCAACCGGCCTTGCAAAAAAACGCACGACCATGACGACTCCCAGCGAAGGCCCCGCCGCCGAAAGACTGCACCTGATCAAGGAAAAATACAGCCCGGCGTTTCAACTGTGGGAAGAAAAGGTGGATATGGACAAAAAAGTCCAGCGGGTCAAAGCTGTGGCCATCATTTTTATAGTGGTGGCGCTGATCTTTCTCGGCATCATTCTCTATATCGGGGCGGCCGCTTACCTGGACATTGGGCGCAATTCCGGACGCTGGAACGACATGTTGGTTTTGACGCTGTTGTGCTTCATTTTCATTATCAACGCGGCGGAGTCCACTAAAAAGTGGCTGATCTTCGCTCACTGCCGCTTCCTGCAGGCGCACCGGGAGGTACCCGTGGAGGCCTATGACCCAGGTTTACAGTTGCTGAACAAACGGCTCGAGCGGCTGCTCAGTTCCCGCAACTGGCTCAGCTGGGTGATCATCATCCCCTTTTTTGCGCTGGGGGCTTACACTATCGTTTCCGGTGATTACAGCTGGTGGGAAAAAGCGGAACTGCTGGTTCCGCTTGCGTTGCTGTTGCTTACCCTCATAGAGGGTTTTCGCATCCTCCAGTTCGGCGTAAACTTCCGGCGTTTTGAAGAAAACCTGAACGTATGAAATCAATCCTGATTTTTCTCCTGGGCCTGCTTTTCACCGGACCCTCTCTTTCTGCACAGTGGCACAGGGCTTTTGTGCAGCCCGACGGGAGCGTTGGAGCAAAAAGCATTTCTTCTCCTGCCGAAATTCCGCTCTCCTGGCGGAAAGAAGGCTTCTCTCAACTATCCGGTTTCCCTAAAAGCGCCGCCGCCCATCCAGGATTGAAAAACTTTCGCAACGTCACCCTCTCCTACCTCGATGATCAGCCCGGTATCGACATCCTCTGGGGCGCCAACGAGCGCCTGCTGGCTCACAACGCCGATACGCTGATCTGGGAGAAGCCGCTAACGGGCGTCGCCATCTACCCTCCATCGGCAATGGGTGAATCGGGCAACCTTTTTGCCCAGGCGACCGGGCTAAACGGCCGTGTCTACCTCTTCGACCGCAATGGTCAGGACCTACCCGGCTGGCCCCGCAACTTCAACGATCACTGGATGGCCGCCGCCCCCACCCTCGCGGATGTCGACCGGGACGGCAGCCCCGAAGTCATTGTCAACGAACTCGTCAGCCTGGCGGGGTTTGTCCATATCCTGCGCCTCGACGGAACGGAATTCAGCAACAACTGGCCCGTCCCGCTCGACGCCCGCCCTGCCGTCACCCCTTCCGTCGGTGATGTAGACGGCGACGGTGAACTTGATATCGTCGTGCACTCGACGCAATCGCGATGGGTATTCGGGCTCGACGGCCTGTCCAAAGCCGGCTGGCCCATCACCACCGGTCCCCGGCAGCGCTACAGCTTCCAGTCGCCCGTCCTGGCGCCGCTCGACGGCGCCGGACTGTCCATCATCGGCGCCACGCACGGCGACCCCCAACTTTCCCGGCGGGAACCGCTATTCTACATCGATCAGCCCGACGGCGCCCCGCGCCCCGGATGGCCCATCCCGATTCCCGAGCGTAGCTGGACTTTCAATACGCCGACGGTCCTTCCGCTGTCAGAGGAGAAGGTCGGCATATTTTACGGCCGCCCCCTCGGCGCGGAGACCGGCGCCGACGCCATGCTCTTCGGATTCGACCAGGACGGACAAATGCTGCCCGGCTTCCCCATCGTCAAACCCGGCGGGCTCGAAGGCATCATCAGCGCCGCAGATATCGATAACGACAGCGAGCTGGAGCTCCTCTTCGGCTCCACCCTCCTCGACACCCTCACCGGTCGCGGCTTCCTCCACGCCTACGAACTCGACGGCAGCGGCGAGGTGCCGGGCTTCCCTCTCCGCCCCCGCGGCTTCACCTTCATGAACGGCGCCTCCCTCGGCGATGTCAACGGCGATGGGCAGTTGGAACTCATCGCGCTCTCCTACACCACCGGCCCCACCCACGGCGCTGATTCCATTTACCTGAACGTCTACGAACTGGGGCTTCCGGCCAATACCACCCGTATCGCCTGGAATACCTACAAGGGGGATAACTCGCGGCAGGGACTGGTGGAGGAGGCCATCCTAACGGCCCGTTCTCAACTGCCGGTATCTGAACTCCAGGTCACTTTGAGCCCTAATCCCGCACAGGACCAATGCACCCTCGAGCTTAACCTGAAGAAACCGGTATCACTCGAGGGCGCCCTGCACGCCGCCGACGGCCGCCTGCTGCGTACGCTCTTCCGAACGGAGTACCCTAAAGGCCATTACCATACGGAGCTAGATCTGAAAAACCTGCCTCCCGGTGTTTACTGGGTTATTCTTCATTCTAAGGCGTACGAGCCGGTGGCGAAACGATTGGTGGTGGAATAGTCAGGAGGGAAATCAGGGAGCGTCATGAGAAGTCGATCAGCTCATTGGACCGGCCGTACTCAGAAAACAGTTGATCAGATCGTACTTCTTCGCGGCGGGCCGATTCCTGATTTTTCCGGTGTATGCACCGTATTGAGATCGTCAGAGAAGCGCCGGCCGACAGAACTACTTTCGGGAGGAATCGTAAACCATGAAATTTTTAATGCGTTAACAAAAAGAACCAACAAAAGAACACCAAATGGCTTTTACTGAATCAACTATGGTATCGCTGGGCACCGAAGCGCCCGATTTCAAACTACCCGATGCCGTTTCGGGAGAAACCGTACATCTCAAAGAAGAAACCTCCAAGGTAGCTACGGTGATTATGTTTCTCTGCAACCATTGCCCCTACGTCAGGCACGTGAACCCGGAACTCGTCCGCCTGGCCAAAGACTACCAGCCCAAAGGCGTGAAGTTCTTTGCCATCAGTTCCAACGATGTGGGTAAGTACCCACAGGACAGGCCTGAAAAGATGAAGGAAGTGGCGGAAGCAGAAGACTACCCCTTCCCCTACCTCTACGACGAATCCCAGGAGGTCGCCGAAGCCTACGCCGCCGCCTGCACCCCCGATTTCTACGTCTTCGACGAAAACCTGGAGCTCTTCTACCGCGGCCGCCTCGACAAGTCGCGCCCCAAAAACGATGAGCCGCTCAATGGCGAAGACCTCCGCGAAGCCCTCGACGCCATCCTGGAAGAGCGACCAGCGCCGGACCCGCAGTATCCGAGTGCGGGGTGTAATATTAAGTGGAAATAACGTCTTGAGTTGAGTCGGATGGTTTTGAGTCGGTAGTTGGGAGACTGGGAGTAAGATGAATAGTCCTTGCCCTTTCACTAAAAAAATCGAGATGGAAAATGTAACTTTTTGCATTCAATTGCAAAATTTTATGTAATTTTTTGCATTCAATTGCAAGAAATGATAAAAAGGAGTCTCCAAGTACAAATTGAAAACTGGCTGTTTAGGAAAAAAGTCATCGTGATCTACGGAGCAAGGCAAGTTGGTAAGACAACCTTGGTTAACTCCATATTAGCCAAACACCCGGAAAAGTCAGCTTATTTCAATTGTGAAATCCAGTCTGTAAAAAATGCTTTGGAGGAGCAGGAGCCGCTTACCTTGAAAAGATACATCGGAGATAAGCAGCTGGTCGTATTTGATGAAGCCCAATATATCCGCCATATCGGAAGGGTTTTAAAAATTCTGATCGACACTTACCCGGACTTGCAGATTATTGCGACAGGTTCCTCCAGTTTTGAATTGGCAAACCGAACGAGTGAGCCGCTTACCGGACGATCTATTAACTTTACTCTTTACCCGCTTTCATATAAGGAACTGGAGGGCATCTACTCTCCTCTCGAAAGAAGAGGACAATTGGATTTCCATCTTCGCTATGGACTCTATCCGGAGATTGCGAATGCGTCAGAAGAGGATGCCAGAATGCTTCTGGATGACTTGTCCAGCAAATATCTTTACAAAGACATCCTCGCCTTTGAAAACCTAAAACACTCGAATTTACTACACAAGCTGTTACAATTGCTGGCGCTCCAAATCGGAGGGGAGGTTTCCTACCACGAACTGGCCAATGCACTCCGAATTGATTCAAGAACTGTAGAAAGATACATCGATTTACTGGAAAAAGCTTTTGTCATCTTTCGATTACCGCCATTTAGCCGGAACCTTAGAAAAGAAATCAGCAAACGCCACAAGGTTTACTTCTACGACATCGGCATTCGCAACAGTATCGTCCAGCAATACCAGCCGATGGAACTGCGGACGGACAAGGGCGCCGTCTGGGAAAATTTCCTCATCGTAGAACGCCTGAAGTTGCTTCAGGCCAAACAAATTCGCCCCAACCGTTACTTTTGGCGCACCCATGATCAGCAGGAAATCGATTACCTGGAAGAATCCGGCGGTAAAATTAGAGGGTTCGAGATCAAGTGGAAGAAACCGGGACGGCATAAAGTCCCAAAGACTTTTACAAAAGCCTATCCTGAAGGCGAAGTCTCTTTTATTGATCAATCTAATTTCGAGGACTTTATTTTGGAGTGAACCCAGCTCCGTAAAAGGTAAGATTGGGTTGGGTTAACCGGCGGGGTGACTGCGATGATTGACGGGGTGACTTTGAGTCACCCCGTCAAGTTAACCCTTATCTGTTGATCACATTCTTAAACCGCGGCCGCTTCGGCGTCACATCTCCCAGTTCCGCTTTCCGCTTGCGCTCGTAATCCGAGAAGTTGCCTTCGAAGAAGGTCACCTGCGAATCGCCCTCGAAGGCGAGGATGTGGGTGGCGAGGCGGTCGATGAACCAGCGGTCGTGTGAGATGACCAGCACGCAGCCGGCGAAGTCTTCCAGGGCATCCTCCAGTGCGCGGAGGGTGTTGATATCGATGTCGTTCGTCGGCTCATCGAGCAGCAGCACGTTGCCGCCTTCGCGCAGGGTCATAGCCAAATGCAGGCGGTTGCGTTCGCCGCCCGACAGCGTGCCGAGTTTTTTCTGCTGATCGGCGCCCGAGAAGTTGAAGCGGCTCAGGTAGGCGCGGGCGTTGATGCTGGCGCTGCCGACCGTAATCATATCTTCTCCGCCGGAAATCACTTCGTAAACCGTCTTCTCCGCATCCTGCAGTTCCTTATGGCTTTGGTCGACGTAAGATAACTTCACTGTATCTCCGATTTCGACGTGACCGTTATCGGGCTCCTCTTCTCCCATGATCATCCGGAAAAGCGTACTTTTCCCCACGCCGTTGGGGCCGATGATGCCGACGATGGCGGCTTTCGGGATAGACAGGCTCAGGTCGTCGATCAGCAGGCGGCCGTCATAGCCTTTGGTGAGATGCCCTGTATCGATGACCACGTCGCCGAGGCGCGGTCCGTTGGGGATGAAGATTTCCAGCTTCGACTGCTTTTCCTTCACCTCTTCGCCGGCCAGCTTTTCGTAGGCGTTCAGACGGGCCTTACCCTTGGCCTGCCGCGCCTTGGGCGCCATGCGGATCCACTCCAGCTCGCGCTCCAGCGTTTTGCGGCGCTTGCTCTCGGTTTTCTCTTCCTGCTCCAGTCGCCTGGCCTTTTGCTCCAGCCAGGAAGAGTAGTTCCCTTTCCAGGGGATGCCTTCGCCCCGGTCGAGTTCCAGGATCCAGCCCGCAACATTGTCGAGGAAGTAGCGGTCGTGCGTCACGGCGATGACCGTACCGGGGAAGTTCTGCAGGTACTGCTCCAGCCACAGCACCGACTCGGCGTCGAGGTGGTTGGTGGGCTCGTCCAGCAGCAGGATATCCGGGTTGCTCAGCAGCAGACGGGCCAGCGCGACGCGGCGGCGTTCGCCCCCGGAGAGCACATTGACCTGCTGATCCTCCGGCGGGCAGCGCAGCGCTTCCATGGCCGTGTTGAGCCGGTTATCAAGCTCCCAGGCGTTGTGGTGATCGAGCTTTTCCATCAGCTCCCCCTGCCGCTCGATGAGCTGCATCATCTCGTCGTTGTCGGTGACCTCGGCCAACTTCTGGTTGATGGCGTCGTATTCCTTTTGCAGGTCGACGATGTGCTGTACGCCTTCCTCCACCACCTCGCGGACGGTCTTCGACTCGTCGAGCTCGGGCTCCTGCTTAAGGTAGCCGATCTTGTAGCTGCCGTCGAAGTGCACCTTGCCGTCGTAGTTCTGCTCCTCGCCCGCAATGATGCGCAACAGAGTAGACTTGCCGGCCCCGTTCAGGCCCAGCACGCCGATTTTGGCGCCGTAGAAAAAGGACAGCCAGATGTTGTTCAGGACTTGTTTATTCGGAGGGAAGGTCTTGGAAACGCCCTCCATGGAGAAAATGACTTTATTATCGGACATAGATTAATTAAAGTTGAAAGGTTCTCGGTTACCGTCTTTTACCGGCGCAAATATCTTGATTTCAAGGGAATAAATACAACCATGGCGAGGAAATAGTTCGATGAATTCGATGGAGTTTTCTTTTTCCTTCAGGTAGAATGCTTCTGAGGTTGAATAACCCTTGGCTGTTGTGATCTGCTCTTATCGTGGGGGACAGATCCCGTTTTTTTGTTGCAGCGGCCGGATGCCCTTCTGAACTTTGGATAAAGTCCGCCGGCAAGCTACAATGAAAGCCTTTATACTCGAAACAGGCAGGCCCGAATCCGGCCTTTATTCAAAACTTACCGCCTCCCCATGACCAGAAGCCGTGAGTTCCCCGGGACACTTGATAGACACCGTTAAAAGGAGTACCTTATGGAGGCCCGCGTATCATTCCGTTACTCAAAACCCGATTATGAATCTCGCCACTGAATTGAAAGACCTGCAGCGCAATGTCCGCCCCTCTCCCTGGAAAGGCTACGAGCACTTTCGCGGCTACGGCGTCATGATGCTGCCATTCTCCTCAGGCCATCTTCTGGGCCTGCGCGTTTTCCCCGAGAACGACTTCGCGCCCTATCATTCCGTATGGCACCGCGATCCCGACGGAAACTGGTCGATCTACAATGACGGCCCCTCTCTCAACACCACCTGCCCGCGCTGGTGGGGGCCGGCCCTGGAGCATAACAAACTCACCAAAATCGACCTGATGTGGACCGGCCCGAACGACCTGAAAGTCGAAATGAAAGAGCCTCAACTGAAATGGAGGATGAAAATGACGGACACCTCCCTGCTCCGCTGGGTTAACGCTGCGAATGCCGCCATGCCGTTATGGACCTGGCGTTTAAAACCACTGGTCAGGCTGAGAGAGTGGCTAGCCAAACAGACCCTCGACATGGGAGACATCCGCTTTGCCTTCACGACCCCACGGGGGCAGGAAGCAGTCTTTATAACGGAGCAGCTCTTTATCATCAAATCCTCCGAAGCCAGCTGGAAAGGGGAAGATTTGGGAGATCCGGTCCGCCTGGAAGAAAATCCGACCATCGGCGATGTGCCGCTGCCGACGCGCCCCATCTTCGTCATCGGTGAGGCGCACGGCAAGATCGTGGATGAGGAGGAGTACGAAAAAACGCGGGAAAAAATGCGGGAGGAGAATATCGGGGGGAGTAGCTCTTGACTTTGGGAGTTTTGCCCTTAACTTCCGGGGCTGATCCCGTCTTTTTTTGTTCCGGCAGCTGGGGAAACTCCGGAAGAATCAACATTCCGCCGAAACAAAAAAAGACGGGATGGGGGCTTTGCTCATGGGGTGCAGAGAGCTTCGTTTTGCTCAAAGGGTAGAAAGAAAAAAACTTTACAGCTTTGATCCGCTCTTGACTCCAGCACTGACATATTTACATCTGAAAACGAAAGGAACGGGTTTTCTCAGCTCCCCCTCTCCTCAAAACAAAAATTTTCAGTCTTACCTCAAACGTACTCGCTGAGGAGAGGGGGCCGGGGGGTGAGGAGTCAGAAGAACCCTTAATAGCCGTGCTCCGGCCTTAACTGCCGGGGAGCTGATCCCGTCTTTTTTAGGACCCCGCTAGAACCGTAGTTCAAAACCGGGAAAAAAGAAACCAGGAGGCCCGCTGCAGCGAAAGCGATATGCCTCACGAAGCAGCCAAGCCCGGCCTTCATTCAAAATTTACCGTCCCCCACCAGCTCGGCCTGTCTCCCTTTTTATTTAAAGCCCAAGCAACCTGACTGGTTGACTTTTTGTTTTTATATTGCAATTAAGTCAACCAATCATTATGAAAGAAATTTTTGCACAACGGCTGAAAGCCGCCCGCGCCAAGGCCGGGCTCAGTCAGCAGGCGCTGGCGGAGCAGTTGGGCATAACCAAGCAGGCAGTCAGTAAGTACGAAAACGGTCAAATGCTACCGGATAGTCCGATACTGATCCGTTTGAGTGAAATATTCAATTTGAAGCCCGATTACTTCTTCCGGCCGCTAACCGTATCCCTTGAGCAAGTGGAATTTCGCAAACGCTCTTCCTTGCGGGGAAAAAAATTAGCGGCGCTGAAGGCGGATGTCGCCGATCGTTTGGAACGCTATTTGGAGCTCGAGGAGTTGATGAATATCCAGACTGGTTTTGAAAACCCGATTGCAGGAAAGCTGATCAGCAGCGGGGAAGAGATAGAAGAAGCAGCGATCGAATTGCTGGATTACTGGGAATTGGGCTTTAATCCCCTTCCGAATATATTTGAAATGCTGGAAGGTAAAGGCATTAAGTTGATCGAAGTAGAGGCGGATCCTGATTTTGATGGATTACCAACCACCGTACAGGGAAATGTACCGGTGATTGTAGTCAACCGGCATTTTGATAATGTACGCAAACGCTTCACTGCCCTGCACGAGCTTGGGCACCTGGTGTTGTCTTTTGCTCCGGGGCTTACTGAAAAGCAAAAAGAGCGCCTTTGTCATCGCTTTGCCGGAAGTATGATGATGCCCAGGTCTGTGCTGCTGCATGAGCTGGGAGAGAAAAGGGGGCACCTTTCAATCAATGAGCTGATTGAGATAAAGGAATACTTTGGCATTTCGGTACAGGCCATCGTTTACAGGGCCTTCGAGTTGGGGGTGATCAGTAAATCCACTTTTCGTCGCTTTTTTGAATTTGTCAACGCGGAGCCTGACCGGAAGCTGGAAAAAGGATGGGGTGTCTATGAGGGAAAGGAACACTCCGGGCGTTTTGAGCAGTTGCTCTACAAGGGAGTTGCGGAGGAATTGATCAGCATCGCCAAGGCGGCGGCGCTGGCCAATGTTAGTATATCGGAATTCAGAGATAATTTGAGGATGGTGGTATGACAAGAGGAACCTGGCGTGGAACCGGCATATCTTTCCCTCCTCACGGTAAGAGCAGCAGGCCGGCGCCGCTGTCAGCGCGGCCGGAACGCGGTATTCCATTCCGCGATGGAGGAGCGGGAAGAGATAAAAGGGCCGTCGTCAAAGAGTTAATCGATGCCTTTTTGCTCAAATAGGACATTCAGCAGAAGTTCGCTTAGGACGAACGAAACGGCTGAGACGCAAAAAGCTCCACGTAATTTTCATCGCGTGGAGCTTTTTGTTTAGTGTTCTCGTCCTCCCTGCCTGCTGTAATACGATTAAGATAGGTGGCTCGGAATTAGGGGCGTGAGGCTCGGTGCAGCGGAATTTTTCCCGCTTTTGTAGGATGGGGACATAAGTCTATAACCTCTCGAACTACATTAATGGCAACTTTTAGTGGAGAAACTTCAAAAATTCACTGTTTTCAAATACTCTATTAATTCACATAGTCTAGTTTGATAATCATTCTCCTCAGAGGTAGTTAATGAAATCAATTTGATTCCACCGTTAATTTCAGTATACGCCGCTAGAGTGAAGAGTTTTTCCTCTTTCACAAGAAGCCACCGAAAATGGATAGAGTTTCTACTCCATATTCCTCTATCTAGCAATTTATAATTTTCCTCAACGAACAAAACTTCTTTATCCAAATATTGCATCAAATTCTCAGCCTCCTGCTTCACCGTTGAGAGTGTAATTGATTTTACAATTCCATTTATTCGAAGCAAATCAGTATCAACAATAATCACACTCGAAGTTGTATCGTTATCTAGCATTACTTTTTCCCATCTTTTAGGAACTAGGATACCCATTTCTGAATTTGGAAAATTGACCTCTTGCAGGGAATCATTACGGATTAAAGTATCCTTACATTCAAAAGGAATAGTATCTATTTCAAAGTCGAAACACCCGAAGGTCATTAGCAGCAGGCAAATGAGAAAAACCAAAAAAATACCAAACTTTCTCATAATGAGAAAATGAAAACTAGTAAGGTTAATAATACATACGAAATAATCAGATAATCAAATAAAGGTATTTTTTTTAGTTCATTGTATTTACCTAAAATCGATTGTAGTTTTTCTGAGCGACAGAAATAAGCCATAGATAAAAACACTATAATAATCGCTGAAAAAACTATAATTTCTGAACTCAAGGCATTTAGTACGTTGTATCCTAAGATTTTTGTGACTGAAACAAGATTCATCCAAATCATTGAACCTACAATTGCTGCTGCTCTGTACTCCATTTTTGAGAGTCCAGGAAACAAATATTCACTTTGAAGAACTCCATAAACCCGATAAAATAAATACTCAAAAGGATGAACTATTAACTCAAGGATTTTCATCTTCATTCTCCTTTTGGACATTAAGTTCAAGAAA
>Ga0209949_1001500_pt1 | contig 11247 bp, 10 predicted proteins | sample SalPonC_black_MG_FD_185711 | JGI IMG/M metagenome (GOLD analysis project Ga0209949, IMG submission 185711) | Salt pond soil microbial communities from South San Francisco under conditions of wetland restoration - Salt Pond MetaG... | ecosystem: Environmental > Aquatic > Marine > Intertidal zone... | reverse complement strand
CCTGGTGCGGCGCCTGCTGGAGAATGGCTCGAACAGCTCCTTCGTCAACCGCATCGTGGACGAGGCGTCGCCGGTGGACGAGATCGTGGCCGACCCCGTGGCGGTGGTGGACCAGCTGTCGGCGATTCCGCATCCGCGGATTCCCGCGCCGCCCGAGCTGTTCGGCGAGGCGCGGCGCAACTCGCGAGGCTTCAACCTCGCGGATCCGACCGAGCTCGGCGCTCTTGCCGAGGCGATGGCCGCGGCGCTCGCCCGGCCCGGGCGCGCCGCGCCGCTGGTCGGCGGCCAGGAACGCGCGGGGACGCCGCAGACCGTGCGCGCGCCGGCCGACCGGCGGATGGTGCTGGGCGAAGCGCAATGGGCCTCCGCCGAGCTGGCGTGCGAGGCGCTGGAGATCGCCTGCCGCGCCCAGGGACGGTGGAATGCGGCGGGCGGCGAGTCGCGCGCCCGGCTCTTGGAGCGCACCGCCGACCTTTACGAGCAGAACGCCGCCGAGCTCCTCGGCCTGTGCATGCGCGAGGGCGGCCGCACGCTGCCGGACGCGGTTTCCGAGCTGCGCGAAGCGGTCGATTTCCTGCGCTACTACGCGCTCCAGGCACGGCGGGAGTTCGCCGAGCCCGAGCTGCTGCCCGGGCCCACCGGCGAGCGCAACGAGCTGTCCTGGCATGGCCGGGGCGTGTTCCTGTGCATCAGCCCGTGGAATTTTCCGCTGGCGATCTACACGGGGCAGATTGCCGCCGCGCTGGTGACCGGCAACGCGGTGCTGGCCAAGCCGGCCGAGCAGACGCCGCTGACGGCGGCGGCGGCCTTGCGGCTGTTCCACCAGGCGGGCGTGCCGGGCGACGTACTGCACCTGTTGCCGGGCAGCGGGCCGGAGCTGGGGGCGGCCCTGCTGCCGGACCCGCGCGTCGCGGGCGTGGCCTTCACCGGTTCCACGGAGGTCGCGCGGCTGATCAACCGCGCGCTGGCGGCGCGCGACAGCGCCATTCCCACGCTGATCGCGGAGACCGGCGGCCAGAATGCGCTGCTGGTGGACAGCTCGGCGTTGCCGGAGCAGGTGGTGCTGGACAGCGTCAAGTCGGCCTTCAACAGCGCCGGCCAGCGCTGCTCCGCGCTGCGCGTGCTGTTCCTGCAGGAAGAGATCGCCGAGCGCACGCTGCGGCTGCTGAAAGGTTACATGGCCCAGCTGAGCATCGGCGATTCCGCGCTGCTGTCCACCGACATCGGCCCGGTCATCGACGAGGAGGCCCTGGAGACGCTGGAGGCGCACGTCGCCCGCATGGACGAGCAGGGACGCGTGCTTGCGCGCTGCAGGCTGCCCGAAGAGGCGGAGCACGGCAGTTTCTGCGCGCCGACCGTGGTCGAGATCGACGGCATCGGCCAGCTCGAGCGCGAGGTCTTCGGCCCGGTCCTGCATGTGGTCCGCTACGCCTCGCGCGACGTCGATCGCGTCATGCGCGAGATCAACGAGACCGGTTACGCGCTCACCTTCGGCGTGCACAGCCGCATCGATGCCCGCGCCCGCGAGCTGTTCTCGAAATCCCGCGCCGGGAACGTGTATGTGAACCGCAACATCGTCGGCGCCGTGGTGGGCGTGCAGCCCTTCGGCGGCTGCGGGCTCTCCGGAACCGGGCCCAAGGCCGGCGGGCCGTCCTACCTGCACCGCTTCATGACCGAGCGGAGCCTGAGCATCAACACGGCGGCCGTCGGCGGCAATGCCGGCCTGCTGTCCCTGTCCGACACCGAGGACGACTAGGCCCGTGGCCATCAGCATTTTTGACCTGGTCAAGGTCGGCGTGGGCCCCTCGAGTTCCCACACCATGGGGCCGATGCTGGCGGCGCGCGAATTCCTGCTGGATGTCCGGGAAGCCGGCCTGCTGGACCGCGTGGAGCGGCTGGGCGCGCAGCTCTACGGCTCGCTGGCGCTCACCGGCCGGGGCCACTGCACCGACCGCGCCATCCTGCTCGGCTTCGAGGGCGAGGTGCCCAGGACGATCGAGCCCGCCACGGTGGAGGCCCGCCTGGAGCGTATCCGCGGCAGCGGGCGGCTGCGCTTGCTGGGCGAGCGCGAGATCGCGTTCGACGAGCCCATGGACCTGCTGTTCCACGCAGAGCAGATGCTGCCGCGCCATCCCAACGGCATGCGTTTCACGGCGCTGGACGGCGACGGCGAGACGCTGCTGGGCGAGACCTTCTATTCCATCGGCGGCGGCTTCATCGCGCGCGGCGACGACCCGGAAGCGACGGCGACGGACGACGCGGAACCGCTGCGCTTTCCGTTCGACAATGCCGCGCAGCTGCTGGAGCAGTGCGAGCGGCACGGCCTGCGCATCCACGAGCTGGTGCTGGCCAACGAAGAACAGTGGCGCACCCCGGACGAGACGCGGGCGCGCCTGCTGGAACTGTGGGAAGTGATGAAAGACTGCGTGCGCAACGGTTTCGCGGCCGAGGGCAAGCTGCCCGGCGTGCTCGGCGTGCCGCGCCGCGCGCCGCGCCTGTACCGCGAGCTGTGCGGCGAAGGCGCGGCCGGCGATTTCATGGACTGGGTCAACGCTTACGCGCTCGCGGTCAACGAAGAGAACGCCGCGGGCGGGCGGATCGTGACTGCCCCCACCAACGGCGCCGCGGGCATCCTGCCCGCCGTGCTGCACTACTACCTGCGCTTCGTCAGCGGCTCGGACGAGTCGGGCGTGATGCGTTTCCTGCTCACGGCCGGCGCCATCGCCATCCTCTACAAGAAGAACGCCTCCATCTCCGGCGCGGAGATGGGCTGCCAGGGGGAAGTGGGCGTGGCCTGCTCGATGGCGGCGGGCGGGCTGGTGGCCGCCATGGGCGGCAGCAACGCGCAGGTGGAGAACGCCGCCGAGATCGGCATGGAGCACAACCTCGGCCTCACCTGCGACCCCATCGCCGGGCTGGTGCAGATCCCCTGCATCGAGCGCAACGCGATGGGCGCGGTGAAGGCGGTCAACGCGGCGCGCATGGCGTTTCGGGGCGACGGCAGCCACAAGGTGAGCCTGGACCAGGTGATTGCCACCATGCGCCAGACGGGCCTCGACATGTCCACCAGCTACAAGGAAACCTCCAGGGGCGGGCTGGCCGTGAACGTGCCGGAATGCTGACGGCGCGTTTGACTGTGCCGGGCGCCGGCCTTAGGGTGATGCAATGCACAATGAAACGCTGATCGGCACGGCCGCCGCGCGGGTCCGGAAGCGCGCGCAATCGACCGGGGAGGAGGTGGCCAACAGCCTCAGCCACGGCGCCGGCTTCCTGGCGGCACTCTTTGCCACGCCCCTGCTGCTGGCGGAGGCGGCGCGCAACGGGGGCGTGGCGGACCTGGTGGGGGCCGCGGTGTTCGCCGCCACGGTGATGCTCGCCTACCTGGCGTCGACGCTGTACCACGCCACGCCCTGGCCGCGCCTGAAGAGCATCCTCCGGGCGGTCGATCACGGTTCAATTTTCCTATTGATCGCGGGAACTTACACGCCATTCACGCTGGGCGTTCTGCGCGGCGGCTGGGGCTGGACGCTGTTCGGGCTGGTCTGGACCCTGGCGATCGCCGGCGTGCTGATGAAAGCGATGGGCGGTGTCCGCTTCCGGAAGATCTCGGTGGCGATCTACCTCTGCATGGGCTGGCTGATCGTGATCGCGGCGGGCCCGCTGGTCGAGCGCATGCCCCCCGAGGGCCTGTCCTGGCTGCTGGCGGGCGGCCTGGCTTATACCGGGGGCGTGCTCTTCTATGCGCTGGACCGGTTCCGCTACTGCCATTTCATCTGGCACCTGTTCGTGCTGGCGGGCACGGCCTGCCATTTCGTCGCCGTGATGGGCTACGCGCGCGCGACCGCGCTGCCGCTGGCCGCCTGAGCCGCTGCGGAAACTCCTGACCGTATCTGTGCGGATTCCCCGGCGCCCCCGCCGGGCATAAGCTGGTCACCCTCACTCCCATGGACAGGGCGGGAGATCCGTCCGAATGCCGGACACCAACGCCACCCAAGAGGGCTTCGCGTCCTTCCGGGAATTCAGGACCCGTTTCCGGGTCGTCGGCCAGAATTGCTCTCGTCGGCCGCTGCTGTGCATTCATGACGGACCCGGCTACGGTCACGAGTATCTCTGGCCGCTGGAGGCGATGCGCGCCACCGGCCGCCAGGTCGTGTTCTACGACCAGCTCGGGTGCGGCGGATCGGCCCTGGCGGACGACGGCGTCGAATGGTCGATCGGTCTGTTCCTGGAGGAGCTGGCGGCCGTGCGCGAGGCGGCGCAACTTTCTCGTTGTCACCTGCTGGGGCATGGCTGGGGCGGCATGCTCGCGCTGGAATACGCGCTCTCCGGGGCGCGCGGGCTGGAAAGCCTGGTGCTGTCGAGCACGGTGGCCAGCGTACCGCTGTGGCGCAGCCAGCTGGCGCAGCTGATGGATGCCCTGCCCGAGGCGATTCGCACGCCTCTGCAGCAGCACCGCGCGTCCGGCTCGCTGGACAGCCCGCCGTGCCGCTGCATCGTCGATGCCTTTCTGCGCCGGCACCTGTGCCGCATGAATCCCTGGCCCGACTGCCTGGAGCGCAGCGTGGCCGAGGCCCACGCGCACCCGGAGGCCGCGACCGCCTTGCTCGGGCCCTGCGAGCTCGAGCCGTCGGCCGGGCTGGCCGAGTGGGACCTGAGCGCCCGTCTCGGCGAGATCGATCTGCCGACCCTGGTCATGTCGGGTCGGCACGACCTGGCGCCGCCGCCTGCGTCGGCCCAGCTTTACCAGGGAATCCCCGGTTCCGAATGGGTGGTTTTCGAGCACAGCGCGCACGTGCCTCACCTGGAGGAGCCTTTGCGCTACCTCGAGGTGCTGGACGGCTTCCTGGGCAAACACGAGGCGGCGCCTCGCCAGCGCGCCTGAACCGGCAGGCGGGGATCGCAGACGGCCGGGCGCCCGTCTCCCGGGCGCGGCCAGGTTTCCCAGGGTTTCCCGGGCGTGGCCGCCTGGTCAGGCGCCGGCGTGTTTCTTGGGGTAGTCGAACCAGCCGAAGCGCGCCCCGGCGGGCTGGATTTCCGCCCAGTCGGCGACGTCGAACTCCACGCACAGCATCGCCGCCGTCGGCATGTTGTCCATGCGCACCTCGTCCAGCTGATTGGCGAGGTTCGTCAAGCCGGGATTGTGGCCGACCAGGAGGAGGGTGCCGATCTCCACGGGGGCCTGGCGGACAATCGAGATCATCTCCCGCGCGCTGGCCAGGTAGAGCGCCTCGGAGGAGGTGATCCGGTCCTCCGGAAAGCCGATTTCCCGCGCCACCGCCCGCGCGGTGCTCAGGGCGCGCACCGCGCTGCTGGAGATGACGCCGTCGGGAATCATGCCGCGGCGCGCCAGCCGGCGGCCCATTTCCGGCACGTCGCGCAGGCCGCGCGGCGCCAGGGGACGGTCGAAATCGTCCAGCCCGGGCTCGTCCCAGGCGGATTTCCCGTGCCGCAAAAGGACCAGGCGACGCACGCTCAGTCCGGGTCGGGCAGCTCGACCTCGATGCGGCCCTCTCGGACACGCACCGGGAAGGTGTCCACCGCGGCATAGGCGGGCGGCGTGAGGGCGCGGCCGGTGCGCAGGCAGAAGCGCGCGCCGTGTCGCGGACAGACCACCTGGTCGCCGACCACCGGGCCGCCGGCGAGCTCCGCGCCGTCGTGGGTGCAGACGTCCTCGATCGCGTACAGCGAACCTTCCGCGTTGAACACCGCGACCGTGAGTTCGTCCGTCTCGAGCAGCGCGAAACTGCCCGCTTCGATCGTGCCCTCGGCCGTCACGTCATGCCAGTGGCCCATCAGAACATTCCCGTTTGCAGCCTTGCGGTTTCCGACATCATGTTCCGGTTCCAGGGCGGGTCGAAAGTCAGCTCGACACGGGCCTCGCGGATCACCGGGATGAGCTCGAGCTTGTCCTTGACGTCCATCACCAGCACGTCGCCCATGCCGCAGCCGGGCGCGGTCAGCGTCATCGTGACGTCTGCCGTGCGCTGGCCGTTTTCTTCGGCCGGCGAGATCTTGCACTCGTAGATCAGCCCGAGATCGACGATGTTGATCGGAATCTCCGGGTCGAAGCAGGTGCGCAACTGGTCCCAGACGATGTCCTCCACGTCCTCGTCGCCGGCGTCCGGGGGGACCTCCGGCGGCGCGACCGCTTCCTTGCCGAGCGCATCGGCATCCTCGCCCGCGATGCGGAAGAGATTGCCGTCCAGGTAGATGGTGAAGCTGCCGCCGAGGGCCTGGGTGATCAGTCCGCGGGCGCCCTTGCGGAGTATGACCTGGTCGCCGGCGGGCACGATGATCGCCACGCAGTCCCGGGCGAGGGTGACGGGTTCGCTGTCTTGTCCGTACATGGTGCTGGCCTTCTACTCCGTGCTTACGGTGCCGCCCTCGTCCAGGGCGGAGTGCGCGGTGTGCCAGCACAGGCTGGCGCACTTCACGCGGCTTGGGTATTCGCGGACGCCCGCGAGGGACGCGAGCTTGCCGAGGGCGGCGGCGTCCGGTTCTTCGCGGCCCGTGAGCATGCCGTGGATGCGCTCGAACAGCGCCTCCGCTTCGGCGCGCTCCAGGCCGCGCAGCGCCTCGGTCATCAGCGAGGCGGAGGCGACCGAAATGGCGCAGCCCGAGCCCTCGAAGGAAACGTCCTCGATGCGGTCGTCGGCGCCCACCCGGAGATAGACCTGCAGCTTGTCGCCGCACAGCGGGTTGAGCCCCTCGGCATGTCCGCAGGGCGGCGGGATCTTGCGGAAATTCCGCGGGTTGCGGTTGTGATCGATGATCACGTCGCGGTAGAGATCGGCGAGGTCCATCAGGCAAACACCTCGCGCGCCTCGCGCAGGGCTTCCGCCAGGCGGTCGATTTCCTCGCGGGTGTTGTAGAACGCGAAGGAGGCGCGCGCCGTGGCCGGCACGCCGTAATAGTCCATCACCGGCATGGCGCAATGGTGGCCGGTGCGGATCGCGATGCCGGCGTGGTCCACGATGGTGCCGATGTCGTGCGGGTGCACGCCCTCGAGGGTGAAGGAGATCACCGCGGCCTTGCGCGGCGCCGTGCCGATGATGCGCAGCCCGTCGATTTCCGCCAGCCGTGCCGTGCCGTATTCGAGCAGCGAGTGCTCCCAGGCCGCGGCGCCGGCGAAGTCCAGCGCCTCCAGGTAATCCACGGCGGCGCCCAGGCCGACCACGCCGGCAATGTTCGGCGTGCCCGCCTCGAACTTCCACGGCAGTTCGTTGTAGGTGGTCTTCTCGAAGCTCACGGCAAGGATCATGTCGCCGCCGCCCTGCCAGGGGGGCATCGCCTTGAGCAGCGCCTCGCGCCCCCACAGCACGCCGATGCCGGTGGGCCCGAACATCTTGTGTCCCGAGAAGGCGTAGAAGTCGCAGTCCAGCGCCTCCACGTCCACGCGCATGTGCGGCATGCCCTGGGCGCCGTCGAGCAGGACCAGCGCGCCGGCCGATCTCGCCAGCGCGGTCAGTTCGGCCACCGGGTTGATGGTCCCGAGCGCGTTGGAGACATGGCCGAAAGCCAGCAGCCGCGTCCGCGCGCCGATGATGGCGCGCGCTGCGTCCAGGTCCAGTTCGCCGCTCTCGGTCATCGGGATGACCTTGAGCGCGGCCCCGGTCTGCTCGCACAGCATCTGCCAGGGCACGATGTTGGCGTGGTGCTCCATCTGCGTGACGACGATCTCGTCGCCGTCGCCCAGGTTGGCGCGGCCCCAGCTTTGCGCGACCAGGTTGATCGCCTCGGTGGTGCCGCGGGTGAAGATGATCTCGCGCGTGGAGGCCGCGTTGATATAGCGGCGCAGCTTTTCGCGCGCGCCCTCGAAGGCCTCGGTGGCGCGCTGGCTGAGCGCATGCACGCCGCGGTGCACGTTCGCGTGGTCGTGGCGGTCGTAGTTCGCCATCGCGTCGATCACCTGCGCCGGGCGCTGGGCGGAAGCCGCGCTGTCCAGGTAGGCCAGCGGCTTGCCGTGCACCTGCTGGTGCAGGATGGGAAAGTCGGCGCGCACGGCTTCGACTTCGAAACCGCTGGCGACGTTCGCGGCCTGGAGGGTGGCTTCGCTCATGTGAACTCCCGAATGCGCTCCGCGTCCGGCAGGCGTCCGACGACGAGGTTTTCCGCGTGCCTGCGCACGGCGGCCAGCGGCATGCGGGCCAGCACGGTGTCGGCGAAGGCGAAGGTCAGCAGGCTGCGCGCCGTCTCCTCCTCGATGCCGCGCGACCGCAGGTAGAACAGTGCGTTGGCGTCCAGCTGGCCGGTGGTCGCGCCGTGCGTGCATTTCACGTCGTCGGCATAGATCTCCAGCTCCGGCTTGGTGTCGATCTCGGCCTCGGGCGACAGCAGCAGGTTGGCGTTGGACTGCCTGGCATCCGTGCCGTTGGCGCCCGGGCGGACGATGGCCTTGCCGTTGAACACCGCGCGTCCCTTGCCGCTGAGCACGCCGCGGTAGAGCTGGTCGCTGGTGGTGTTCGGCACGGCGTGATCGACGCGGCTGTGACTGTCGGCGTGCTGGCGGCCGCGCACCACGTACAGGCCGTTCATCTCCACGTGGGCGCCGGGTTCCAGCAACTCGGCGTCGATGTCCAGCCGGGCGATCCGTCCGCCCACGGACAGGTTGTGGCTGACCAGCGTCGCGTCGCGCCCGAGCCTGGCGGCCAGCAGCCCGATGTGGAACGCGCCCGCGCCGGCTTCCTGGATGCGGTAGTGCTCCAGGCGCGCGCCGGCTTCCAGGGCGATCTCGGTCACGGCCAGGCTAAGCGATTCGCCCGCCGCCGGGCCGTAATGCTCGACCAGGGTGGCGCGGCTGTTGGCGCCGCCGCGCAGCAGGATGCGCGGGCAATCCAGCGCGGGGGACTGCTCGTCACCCGCCAGGAACAGCAGTCGCAGCGGCTCGGCCAGCTCGGCGCCCGGCGCGAGGTCCAGCAGCACGCCGTCCGAGAACAGCGCCGTCGAGAGCGCCGCGAAGCGGTGACGGGAGGGGTCCGCAACGGTGCCCAGCAGTTCCCGGCAGGCGGGGTGGTCCGCCTGGACCGCCTCGGCAAGCGTGCTCACCGTCAGGGACGCGGGGAGGGCGCGCGTCTCGCTGAGACGACCATTGACGAATACCAGCGTCGGGCAGTCGAGCCCGTCGATCCCGGGGATTTCGGACCCGGAAATCCCGGGCGCTTCTGCCGAAGCCTCGGGCGCCGGGCCGAAACTGCGTCTTTGCACGAGCTTGAGGTCGGTGTACTTCCAGTGCTCGTCGCGCCGGCCCGGAAACCCGAGCGCGGCAAAGCGGCTCAGCCCGTCGCGGCGCCGGGCCATCAGCCACTCCGGCCCGCCGGCCGCGGCCGCGGCGGTCTCGATCCATTCCGGCAGCGACGACGCGGCCTGGACGTTTTCGGCGGTGGCAGTGCTCATGCCGCGTCGGCCCCCTCGCGCAGCCAGTCGTAGCCGCGCTCTTCCAGCTCCAGCGCCAGCTCGCGGCCGCCGCTGCGGACGATGCGCCCGTTCGAGAGCACGTGCACGAAATCCGGCACGATGTGTTCCAGCAGGCGCTGGTAGTGCGTCACCACCACCATGGAACGCTCCGGCGAGCGCAGGCTGTTGACGCCGTTTGCGACGACCTTGAGCGCGTCGATGTCCAGCCCGGAATCCGTCTCGTCGAGCACCGCCAGGGCCGGCTCGAGCACGGCCATCTGCATGATCTCGTTGCGCTTCTTTTCGCCGCCGGAGAAACCCTCGTTGACGCCGCGGTTGAGGAAGCTGTCGTCCATCTGCATCAGCTTCATGCGGTCCTTCACCAGGCCGAGGAACTCGAAGGCGTCCAGCTCGCTCTCGCCGCGATGCTTGCGCACCGCATTGAGCGCGGCCTTCAGCAGGTAGACGTTGTTCACCCCCGGAATCTCAACCGGGTACTGGAAGGCGAGGAACACGCCCTCGCGGGCCCGTTCCTCCGGCTCCATCTCCAGCAGGTCCTTGCCCTGGTAGCTGACCTCGCCGCCGGTGACTTCCAGGTCCGGACGGCCGGCCAGCACGCCGGCCAGCGTGCTCTTGCCCGAGCCGTTGGGGCCCATGATGGCATGCACTTCGCCGGTGCCGATCTCCAGGTTCAGCCCCTTGAGGATGTCGCGCTCGCCGGCGCGGGCGCTCAGGTTCTTGATGCTTAACATTGACTCTTCCTGTGGTCTCAGCCGACCGCGCCTTCGAGGCTAACGCTCAGCAGGTTCTGGGCTTCCACCGCGAATTCCATCGGCAGCTCGCGGAACACTTCCTTGCAGAAGCCGTTGACGATCATGTTGACGGCGTCCTCTTCGGAGATGCCGCGCTGGCGGCAATAGAACAGCTGGTCGTCGCTGATCTTGGACGTGGTCGCCTCGTGCTCCACCACCGCGCCCGGATTGCCGATCTCCATGTAGGGAAAGGTGTGGGCGCCGCACTCGCTCCCCATCAGGAGCGAGTCGCACTGCGTATGGTTGCGCGCCCCGTCGGCCGTGGGAAGGATCTTCACCAGCCCGCGGTAGGCGTTCTGGCCGCGCCCGGCCGAGATACCCTTGGAGACGATGGTGCTCTTCGTGTTGCGGCCGATGTGGATCATCTTGGTGCCGGTGTCGGCCTGCTGCATGTTGTTGGTCAGCGCCACCGAATAGAATTCCCCCACCGAGTTGTCGCCGCGCAGGATGCAGCTGGGGTACTTCCAGGTGATGGCCGAGCCGGTTTCCACCTGGGTCCAGGAGATCTTGGCGTTGCGGCCGCGGCAGTCGCCGCGCTTGGTCACGAAGTTGTAGATCCCGCCGACGCCGTTCTCGTCGCCCGGGTACCAGTTCTGCACCGTGGAGTACTTGATCTCGGCGTCGTCCTCGGCCACCAGTTCCACCACCGCGGCGTGCAACTGGTTCTCGTCCCGCATGGGCGCCGTGCAGCCCTCCAGGTAGCTGACGTGGCTGCCCTCGGCGGCGATGATCAGCGTGCGCTCGAACTGGCCGGTGTTGGCCGCGTTGATGCGGAAATAGGTGGACAGCTCCATCGGGCACCGCACCCCCTTCGGGATGTAGACGAAGGACCCGTCGGTGAACACGGCGGAATTCAGCGCCGCGAAAAAATTGTCGCCGGGCGGCACCACGCTGCCGAGGTACTGCTCGAGGAGCTCGGGATGCTCCTGCACCGCCTCGGAGAAGGGGCAGAAGATGACGCCGGCCTCGTTCAGCTTTTTCTTGAAGGTGGTGGCCACCGAGACGCTGTCGAAAACCGCATCCACGGCCACGCCGGCCAGCC
>Ga0209949_1001497_pt1 | contig 11260 bp, 11 predicted proteins | sample SalPonC_black_MG_FD_185711 | JGI IMG/M metagenome (GOLD analysis project Ga0209949, IMG submission 185711) | Salt pond soil microbial communities from South San Francisco under conditions of wetland restoration - Salt Pond MetaG... | ecosystem: Environmental > Aquatic > Marine > Intertidal zone... | reverse complement strand
CTCGTGGTTGGGAAAGATGGCCTCGGCGACCACCGGCCCGGCGGTCACCACGTGGCGGTTGGTCAGCAGCAGGCCCTGCTCGGCGTCCACCACGAAACCGGTTGCCTGCGTGGACATGTTGCCGGAGGTGTCGAAGGCCACCGGCGCGTCCACGCGAATGGTCACCACGCTGGGAACGATGCGCTCCAGGGTGTCGCGCCAGTCGGAAGGCTCGCCCGCGACTTCGGGCGCGGCGATCTGCGGATCCGCCGCCAGGGCGGCCGCGGGCAAGGCCGCAGCCAGCAATATCGTCACCAGGAAATTCTTCAACATTCAGCTCCCGAGGCCGGGTTCATAGCCGAAACTGGCCGCGAACCTCTCAGAGAAAGACTCCCGATCGAGCGAATGGTTCTGCGTGCCGGCCGTTTCCACCTTGATGGCGCCCATCAGCGAGGCGATGCGTCCCGTGGTCGGCCAGTCCGCCTCGCGCATCAGGCCGTACAGCAGCCCGGCGCGATAAGCGTCGCCGCAACCGGTGGGATCCACCACGGCCTCCGGCGCCGCCGGCGGAATGTCCATCCGCTCGCCGCCGGTGATGATGGTCGAGCCCTCCGCCCCGCGCGTCACCACGTAGGCGCGCACCCGCGCGGCGATGTCGGACTCGGACAGCCCGGTGCGCTCGCTCAGCATCTTGCCCTCGTAGTCGTTCACCGCCACCACCTCGGCCAGCTCGATGAAACGCGTCAGCTCGGTCTCGCCGAACATCGGCAGGCCCTGCCCCGGGTCGAACACGAAGGGAATGCCGGCGGCGGCGAACTGCTCGGCGTGGTCGACCATCCCCTGGCGGCCGTCCGGCGAGACCATGCCCCAGCGGATGCCGGCGTCTTGCGGGACGCGGTTGAGGTGGGCCTGCTGCATGGCGCCCGGGTGAAAAGCCGTGATCTGGTTGTCGGCCAGGTCGGTCGTGATGTAGGCCACGGCGGTCCAGGCGTCGGACAGCTCGCGCACCTGGTCCAGCGGTATGCCGTGATCGCGCAGCCAGTCCCTGTAGGGCGCGAAATCGTGGCCCACGGTCGCCATCGGTCGGCCGGTCTCGCCCAGCAGGGCGAGGTTGTACGCGATGTTCGCCGCGCAGCCGCCAAACTCGCGCCGCAGGCCGGGCACGAGAAAGGACACGTTCAGGGTGTGGATCTGGTCGGGCAGGATCTGGTCCTGGAACCGCCCCTGGAAGACCATGATGGTGTCGTAGGCGATCGAGCCGCAGATCAGGGCGCTCATGCCGCGTCCGGCGTCCACGCCACATCGAGCTGCCGCGCCGCCCGCACGTCGTCCAGCCGCCGCACCGGCGTGCTGTAGGGCGCGCCGTGCAGCTTGTCCGGCTCGGCGTGCGCCTCCTCCAGGATCTTCTCCATGGCCGCCACGAAACCGTCCAGGGCCTCGCGCGACTCGGTCTCCGTCGGCTCGATCAGCAGGCACTCCGGCACCAGCAGCGGAAAGTAGGTGGTGGGCGCGTGATATTCGAAATCCAGCAGCCGCTTGGCGAAGTCCATGGCCGTGACGCCCAGCTCCTTGGCTTCCCGCTTGAGCGTGACGATGAACTCGTGGCTGGCGCGACGCTCCGGGTAGGCCAGCCTGAAACCCGCCTGGCGCAGGCGCGCCATCAGGTAGTTGGCATTGAGCGTGGCGAACTCGGCGACCCGGGGCATGCCCTCGCGCCCCAGCATCCGCGCGTAGACGTAAGCGCGCAGCAGCACGCCGGCATTGCCCATGAAGGCCGACAATTGCCCGATGGACTGGGGATGCTCGTCCTCGGTCACCCAGCGATAACCGGCTTCGCCCCTGGCGACGAAGGGCACCGGCAGGAAGGGCACCAGCCGCTCGCTGACGCCGACCGCGCCCGAGCCCGGCCCGCCCCCGCCGTGGGGCGTGGAGAAGGTCTTGTGCAGGTTCATGTGGATGACGTCGAAGCCCATGTCGCCGGGCCGGACCTTGCCGAGGATGGCGTTCAGGTTGGCGCCGTCGTAATACAGCAGGCCGCCGGCCTCGTGCACCACCCTGGACATCTGCTGGATCTTGCGGTCGAACACGCCGACCGTGGAAGGATTCGTCAGCATGATGCCGGCCGTGTTCGGGCCGACCGCGGACTTGAGCGCCTCCAGGTCCACGTCGCCGTCCGGCGCCGTGGGGATCTCTATGACCTTGCAGCCGCACATGGTGGCGGTGGCCGGATTGGTGCCGTGCGCCGCGTCGGGAACGATGATCTCGTCGCGATGCGCGTCGCCGCGCGCCAGGTGGTACGCGCGGATCATCGCGACGCCGGTGAATTCGCCCTGCGCGCCCGCCATGGGCGTCAGCGAGACCGCCTTCATGCCGGTCACCTCGCGCAGGATTTCCTGCAGTTCCCACATGCAGGCGAGAAAACCCTGGCCGGTGGATACCGGGGCCAGCGGGTGGCGACTGGTGAAACCCGGCAGCAACGCCAGCGTGTTGCAGGCGCGCGGGTTGTATTTCATGGTGCACGAACCCAGCGGGTAGAAGTTCGTGTCGATGGAGAAGTTCATCCGCGACAGCCGCGTGTAGTGGCGCACCGCCCCCAGCTCGGAGACCTCGGGCAGGCGCGGCGCCTCGCGCCGCCGGAAGGCCTCCGGGATGCGCGCCTCCGGCGCGGCAGCAGGCGCCTGCGCCGTCGCCCGCCGTCCCGGCCGGGAGTGCTCGAAGATCAGCGGCTCGGTCATCTCAGCCGAGCGCCTTGAGCGCCGCCTCGTAGTCCGGCTCGTCGGCGATCTCCGGCACCAGCTCGGAGTGCACGACCGTGTCGTTCTCGTCCAGCACGACGATCGCGCGCGCGGTGAGCTCGGCAAAGGGACCGTCCTCGATCAGCACGCCGTAGCTGTTCGCGAAATCGCCGGAGCGCATGGTGGAAAGCGTCTCCACGTTCGACAGCCCCTCGTCGCCGCAGAAGCGCTTGTGCGCAAAGGGCAGGTCCGCCGAGATCATCAGCATCACCGTGTCGTCGTGCTCGCGGGCGTACTCGTTGAACTTCTTCGTCGACAGGGCGCACACCGGGGTGTCGATGCTCGGGAAGATGGACAGCACTTTTTTCTTGCCCATCCAGCGGGCCAGCGACACGTCGTTCAGGTTGCTGTCGGTGAGCGTGAAATCCGGCGCCTTGCTGCCGACGCGCGGAAACTCGCCGGCGGTGTGGATTTCATTGCCCTGCAGGGTGATCGTAGCCATGTGTTACTCCGGGGATTGGAATCAGGAGACGCGAGCGCTCAGGCGACTCGCGACTGGCGCAGAACATCGCTCAACGCCTGGAAATAGCTCTCGATATCGCTGGCCGTGCGCGTCTCCGTGGCGCACACCAGCAGCGCATTGCCCAGCTCGGGGTAATCGCGCGACAAGTCGTAGCCGCCGAGAATGCCGCGCCGGGCCAGCGCCTCCAGCACCGGCTCGACGGGGCAATCCAGCCGCAGCACGGACTCGTGGAAGAAAGGCCCGGAAAAGACGCGCTGCACGCCTTCCAGGGACTCCAGCTGTCCGGCCAGCTCGGCGGTATTGCGCACGCAGGCCGCAGCGACGCGCGCCAGCCCGTTCGCCCCCAGCAGGCTCATGTGGATGGTTGCCGCCGTCACCATCAGGCCCTGGTTGGTGCAGATGTTGGAAGTCGCCTTGGAGCGGCGGATGTGCTGCTCGCGCGCCTGCAGCGTGAGCGTGAAACCCGCGCGCCCGTCGAGATCGACGGTGCGGCCGACGATGCGCCCCGGCATCTGTCTCACCAGCGGCTGGCGGCAGCACAGGAAACCGAAATAGGGCCCGCCGGAAGAGAGCGGCACGCCCAGCGGCTGGCCCTCGCCGCAGGCGATGTCGGCGCCCGACTCGCCCCATTCGCCCGGCGGCGTCAGCAGGGCCAGGCTGACCGGGTTCACCACCGCGATCACCAGCGCGCCCCGCGCGTGCGCCCAGTCGGTCAGCGCCGCGACGTCCTCGTAGCCGCCGAAGAAGTTGGGTTGCTGGATCACCAGGGCGGTGACGTCCGCGTCGTCCCATTCGGCCAGCGCGGCCGGCAGCGTGACGCCGCTATCCGGGCAATAGGGCACGGTCTCGAACTTGAGACCCTGGTTGCCGGCGATGCTGCGGGCCACGCGGCGATAAGCGGGGTTGACCGTCGTCGGCACCAGGATGCGCGCCGACTTGGAGCCCCGGTTGGCGCGCACCGCCATGAGCGCGGCCTCCGCCATCGCGGAGGCGCCGTCGTACAGCGAGGCGTTGGACACGTCCAGGCCCGTGAGCGCAGCCATCATCGACTGGTACTCGTAGATCAGCTGCAAGGTGCCCTGGCTGGCCTCGGCCTGGTAAGGCGTGTAGGCGCTGTAGAACTCGCCCCGGGTGGTGATCTCCCAGACCGCGGCCGGGATATGGTGCTCGTAGGCGCCCGCGCCGATGAAATTCAGCTGGCCCTCGTCGAGCGCGGCGCGTTCGCGCATCAGCCGCTGGATTTCCATCTCGCCCAGCGCCGGCGGCACGCCTGCCAGGGATTCCACCTTGAGATCCGCGGGGATCTCGTCGAACAGCTGCTCGATCTCGCCGACGCCAATGGCGTCCAGCATCTCTCGGATGTCGTCTTCCGTGTGCGGTATGAAGGGCATCAGGGGCTCCAGCGGGCCGTGATCGCGGGATCAGTCTTCCAGCGTCTCTTCGTAGGCCTTCGCATCAAGCAGCGCGGAGGTTTCGGCTTCGGCCGCCGGGCTGATCCGCATGATCCAGCCCTCGCCGTAGGGATCGTTGTTGAGCAGCTCCGGCTGGGTGGCGAGTTCCTCGTTCCCCGTGATGACCTCGCCGTCAACCGGGCTGTAGACATCGGAAGCCGCTTTCACGGATTCCACCACGGCGCAGGCCTCCCCGGCCTTCACCTCGGCGCCGGCTTCCGGCGTCTCGACGAACACCAGGTCGCCGAGCGCGTCCTGGGCATGATCGGTGATGCCCACGGTGATGGTGCCGTCGTCCTCGTGCCGCAGCCACTCGTGGCTGCGCGTGTACTTGAGATCGGAGGGAATATTGCTCATCGCTGGCCTCTCGAGTGCTGGATCGGGTGGGATGCTTCAGTCGAGCTGAATTCGGACTTTGCCGTTGCGCACGAAGGGCGGGCGCACGACCCGCGCGCCCAGCGGCCGGCCGCGTATTTCGACCTCGACGCGCTCGCCGGCGTCGGCCGGGACGCGCGCCAGCCCGATGGAGCGGCCGAGGGTGGGCGAGAAACCGCCGCTGGTCAGCTCGCCTTCGCCGGCGGGAGTCAGCACGCGCTGGTGGGCGCGCAACACGCCGCGGTCTTCCAGCAGGAGCCCCACGAGCTTCCGGGGCGCACCCGCGCTACGTTGCACCTCCAGCGCCCCGCGACCGATGAAGTCGCGGTCCTCGGGCGACCAGGACACGGTCCAGCCCAGCGCGGACTCCAGCGGCGTGGTCGACTCGTCCATGTCCTGGCCGTACAGGTTCATGCCCGCCTCGAGCCGCAACGTGTCGCGCGCGCCCAGGCCGCAGGGCCGGACGCCGGCGGCTTCCAGGGCCCGCCACGCCGCGGTGGCCGTTTCGCCCGGCAGGATGATCTCCCAGCCGTCCTCGCCGGTGTAACCGGTTCGGGCGACGAACAGCTCGCCCAGCTGCGCGGCCGAGAAAGGGGCCAGCGCCATGGCCGCTGCGCGCTGCGCCGCCGGCAGCAGCGCCGCTGCGCGCTCCCGGGCGGTCGGCCCCTGCACGGCCAGCATGGCCAGGCCGGGACGCTCGCGCACCTCGACCTCCTCACTCGCCGCGTGGCGGTTGATCCAGGCCAGGTCCCGTTCGCGGGTCGCCGCGTTGACCACCAGGCGAAAGCTCCCGGGCGCGAGGAAATACACGATCAGGTCGTCGATCACGCCGCCCTGGGCGTTGAGCATGCAGGTGTACAGCGCCTTGCCGGGCGCCTCCAGCCGCGCGACGTCGTTCGCCAGCAGGCGCCGCAGCCAGTCGCGGGCCCCGGCCCCGTCGATGTCCACCACCGTCATGTGGGAGACGTCGAACATGCCGGCATCGCTGCGCACGGCATGGTGTTCCTCGACCTGGGAGCCGTAGTGCAGCGGCATGTCCCAGCCGCCAAAATCTACGATACGGGCGCCGAGGCGCTCGTGCTCGCCGTAAAGTGGTGTCCTGTCGCCCATTTCCGTCCTTTCGCGGCAGCCCGACGGCAGCGGCAGGCATGGCCTGCAGCCGGTGGGCCCGGGAATCCGGGTGCTTCGGTTTTGCCGGGCCAGTCGCCCGCGGTTTTGGAGGGGGGATGATACCCGAGGGACGCCCTCCCTTGCGAGTCCGCGGCGGGGCGGTGATCATTGCCCACCGAGCATCCCGCAGGGCCGCAGAGAGATCCTATGAACGCGCTACGCAGACGCGCCACCCTTTCGGTCGCCGTGGACCATATCCGCATCGGCGGCAATGCGCCGATCGCGGTGCAATCCATGACCAACACCGACACGGCGGACGTCGAGGGCACGGTTCGCCAGGTCGCCGAGCTGGCCCGCGCGGGCTCGGAACTGGTGCGCATCACGGTCAACACCCGGGAGGCGGCCGCCGCCGTGCCGGCGATCAGGGAACGGCTCTACGCGCTGGGCCTTAACGTGCCCCTGGTCGGCGACTTCCACTTCAATGGCCACAAGCTGCTCGCCGAGGTGCCGGAGTGCGGCCTGGCCCTGTCCAAGTACCGCATCAATCCCGGCAACGTCGGCCGCGGCAGCAAGCGCGACCCGCAGTTCGCCTCGATGATCGAGGTGGCCTGCCGCAACGACCGGCCGGTGCGCATCGGCGTCAACTGGGGCAGCCTGGACCAGGACCTGCTCACCCGGCTGATGGACGAGAACTCCGGGCGGGCGGAGCCGCTGGACGCGCATGCCGTGACCCAGGAAGCCATGATCCGCTCCGCGCTGGACAGCGCCGAGCGCGCCGTGGAAATCGGCCTGCCGCGCGACCGCATCATCCTGTCCTGCAAGGTCAGCGGCGTGCAGGACCTGATCGCCGTCTACCGGGACATCGCGGCCCGCTGCGATTACCCGCTGCACCTCGGCCTCACCGAAGCCGGCATGGGCAGCAAGGGCATCGTCGCATCGACCGCCGGCATGGCGGTGTTGCTGCAGGAAGGCATCGGCGACACGATCCGCGTCTCGCTGACGCCGGAGCCGGGCGGCGACCGCACGCAGGAGGTGATCGTCGCGCAGGAGATCCTGCAGAGCATGGGGCTCAGGTCCTTCACGCCCATGGTGATCGCCTGCCCCGGCTGCGGCCGCACCACCAGCACCTTCTTCCAGGAACTCGCGCAGCAGATCCAGGGCCACATCCGCCATCGCATGCCGGAATGGAAAAAACGCCACGAGGGCGTCGAGGAGATGACCGTGGCGGTCATGGGCTGCGTGGTGAACGGGCCGGGCGAAAGCAAGCACGCCAACATCGGGATCAGCCTGCCCGGCACGGGCGAGCGGCCGGTCGCGCCGGTCTACGTGGACGGACAGAAGAGCGTGACGCTCAAGGGCGATGCCATCGCCGCCGAGTTCCAGGCCATGGTGGACGAGTACGTGGCACGCGAGTACCCGCTCAGGGACTGAGGCGGCGCGCCGCGAGTCCTCTGCGGCGCTGCGTCATGCGCAGTGCCCCGCCGGCCAGCTAAAATAATGCGCATAGCATCCACACGGAGCACCGCATGGCCAAGGGCACGAAATACGTCGCCAAGGTCCCCGACGAGAAGGGCTACATCCATTACACCGACGAGGAGAACCGCGTCTGGCACGACCTGATCACGCGCCAGAAGCAAATCCTGCCGGGCCGTGCCTGCGCGGAGTACATCGGCGCGCTGGACCGGCTGGACCTGCCGGAGGACCGCGTGCCGCAATGCGCAGAGGTCAGCCGCGTGCTGCGCGAATGCACCGGCTGGGAGGTCGCGCCGGTGCCCGCGCTGATCAATTTCACCGACTTCTTCGAGCTGCTCGCCAGCAAGCGCTTTCCCGCGGCGAGCTTCATACGCAGCCGCGAGGAAATGGACTACCTGCAGGAGCCCGACATCTTTCACGAGATTTTCGGCCACACCCCGCTGCTCACCGATCCGCGCTTCGCGGCATTCACGCATGCCTACGGCAAGGCCGGCGCCGCCGCGCGCAAGGAAGACCGCCCCATGCTGGCGCGGCTCTACTGGTTCACCGTGGAATTCGGCCTGATTCACCGCCCCGAAGAAGGGCTGCGCACCTACGGCGCCGGCATCGTCTCCTCCGGCGGCGAAACGAACTATGCGCTGGAAAGCCCCGAGCCGGAGCGCAAGGCCTTTGATCCGCTGGACGCGCTGCGCACGCCCTACCGGATCGACATCTACCAGCCGATCTACTTTGTCATCGAGAGTTTCGACACCCTGTTCGAGGTCGCGCAAATGGACCTGCTGGGCCTGATCGCTCAGGCCAGGAAACTCGGCATGCACCCGCCCGCATTCCCGCCCAGGGAAGTGGCGACGGCCTGAACGAACCCTGTTGAACCCGAGGAGAGATCACCGTGAGCGAACTGACTGCCAGGCACTGCAAACCCTGCGAGGGCGGCGTGCAGCCGATGACGCCGCCCGAGGCGCGCGAGATGCTGGGCCGGCTGCATGAAGACTGGACGCTGAACGAGGACGCGACCGAAATCCGCCGCGATTTCCGCTTCAAGGGCTTCAACCGCACCATGGGCTTCGTCAACGCGGTCGCCTGGATCGCCAACAGCGAGAACCATCACCCCGACATGGAGGTCGGCTGGGGTCACTGCCTGCTGCGCTTCTCCACGCATGCCATCGGCGGCCTGTCCGAGAACGATTTCATCTGCGCCGCGAAGGCGGACGCGCTACTCGGCGAGTAAGCTCGCGTCGTCGGGCTCGATCGCGTCCAGCCAATCGATGCGCGTGCGCGCGAAAGCGGCGGCGGCGGCGCGCGCCCGGCCGTCGTGCTCCTCGTCGAGCGACCACTGCGCGTGCTCGCACATCAGCGCGAGCGCGGTGGCGCGGCCCAGCGTCAGGGCGAAGCCCCGGCCGTTGAGTTCCACCGCGTCGCGGCCGGCTTGCGCAGCTGAGCCGAACCAGGCCAGCGCGTCGTCCGCCGCCTTGCCGGCGATGCTGACCGCGGCGGCGAGCCGGTGGTCGCGGCAGGCGCGCGCGCAGGTCCCGATGCGTTGCCTGAGCACGCGCAGCGGCTCGCCGTCGCCGCAGGCGCGGATGAGCTCCAGCGAGAGCACGTTGGTGGTGCCCTCCCAGATCGGCAGCACCTGGCTGTCGCGCACGATCAGCGGCAGGCCCGTGTCCTCCACGTAACCGGCGCCGCCGAAGCACTCGATGGCCTCGGTGGAGACCGCCACCGCCTGCTTGCCCGTGGTGAGCTTGGTCAGCGAGGTCATCAGCCGCAGCAGCGCGCGCGCATTGTCGTCCGCTTCGCCGTGCTCGGCGCGACCGAGCAGGTGAATCAGCTCGAAACACAGGTGGAAGCCGGCCTCGTACTCGGCCTGCAGCGCCGCCAGCGTCTGCACGTGCAGCGGCTGGCGAGACAGGGGGCGGCCGAAAGCCTGCCGGCGCCGGGCGTAGTCGCGCGCCAGGGCCACGCCGCGGCGCATGAATGCGGCCGCGCACACGCTGTTCCAGGTGCGCGTCAGGGTGAGCATGGGGACGATCTGGCGCACGCCGTCACGGGTGCCCGCGACGGGAATCGCCGGCGTCCCGTCCAGGATCAGCTCGGCGGTGGGCACCTTGCGCGTGCCCAGCTTGTCCTTGAGGCGGAGTACCTGGATGCGGTCCAGCCGCCCTGCCGCGTCGCGCGGCTCGACGTAGAACAGCGCCAGTCCCCGTCCGCCCGGCGGGTTGCCCTCCGGGCGCGCCAGGGTCAGGGCCATTTGCGAGGTCGCCGCCGAGGTGAACCACTTGCGCCCGGACAGGCGCCACGCGTCTCCCTCGCGGCGCGCCACCGTCTCCGAGGCGCCCACGTCGGAACCGCCGGTGGACTCTGTCATCCACTGGCCGCTGGTCCAGAAGCGCGCGGGGTTGCGGCTGGTCAGGCGCGGCACGGCCCGCTCGACCAGGGCCGGGTTGCCCGCGTCCAGCAGGGTGCGCGCCGCGCCGTCGGTCATCGCCAGCGGGCAGCTGTAGACGTCGGTGGACGGGTGGAAGAGATGCACCATGGCGAACTGGACGGTGCGGGCGAGCGCGCCGTGCTCGGGCTCGTAACCGGCCGCCACCAGGCCGAACTCGGCGGCCAGCCGCTCGGCACGGCGCCACAGCGGCGACAGCTCGATCTCGTCGATGCGGTTGCCCCAGGCATCCCACTGCACCAGGCGCGGCTCGTTCGGCAGATCAGCCAGTTGCATGCGATACAGTTCGCCGCCCGCCAGCTCGCCCATCTCGCGCAGCGCCTGTTCCACCGGCGCGGGCACCCGGCCGCCGAAGCGGCGCGCGAGCAGCGAGCACAACAGGCGATCGTCGTCGTACTGGTTGGCCAGCTGCGGCGGCGGCTGGTTGAACGCCTCGATCATGGTCGCGGTTATATCCCCATCTTGTTGAGCGAATCCAGGATGCGCCCCAGCACCATGGTCAGGGTCGGATGGCTGACCTGCAACTCGTCGATGTAGGCGCGCAGCTGCTCCTGCAGGCTGCTGTCCGGCGGCACCTCCTCGGCGGCCAGCCGCTCCTCGATCTGCTCGCGCAAGGCCTCCATGCGCGCACGCTGCCCTTCGCTGAGCTCGCGCGTGCCGGCGAGTTCCTTGCGCAACCGGGCGAGCAACTCCTGCATCTCTTCTCTGGCCATATTCATGACTCTCCGTATGGTCTTCTGTTCATGCCTGCGCGACGCTGCGCGCCGTCGCCGGCAGGTCGCCGTCGAGCCCCATGGCGCGACGAATGAATACGCCCTTCAGCGGCGCCAGACGGTCCACCGCCGTCAGGCCGACCCGCCTGAGCGCGCCCAGCCCCGGGTCCTCGTTGCTGAACAGCCTGTTGATGCCGTCGAAGGCGCGCATGGCAAGGATGTTCTCTGGCTTGCGCCAGCGCTCGTAGCGCCGCAGCAGCGCGGGATCGCCCGGGTCGCGGCCCGCGGCCAGCCCGGCGCCGACGACCTCCGCCAGCGCGGCCGCGTCCAGGAAGCCCAGGTTGACCCCCTGGCCCGCCAGCGGGTGGACGGTATGCGCGGCGTCGCCCGCCAGGGCGTAACGGGCACGGGTGTAGACCGGCGCATGGCGCATGCGCAGCGGGAAGGCGGCGCGCGGT
>Ga0209949_1001496_pt1 | contig 11263 bp, 10 predicted proteins | sample SalPonC_black_MG_FD_185711 | JGI IMG/M metagenome (GOLD analysis project Ga0209949, IMG submission 185711) | Salt pond soil microbial communities from South San Francisco under conditions of wetland restoration - Salt Pond MetaG... | ecosystem: Environmental > Aquatic > Marine > Intertidal zone... | reverse complement strand
GCTCCGGATCGTTGGGGGCATTGCGGGCAATCCAGGTGGTGGCGGACTCCAGCGTTGCCACTGCGCCCCTGAGCTGTTCGCAGTGCGGCGCATCCGGGTTGTCTTGCAGAAAGCCGGTCAGTTCGCCGAAAAGGGTGCGAACCAGTTGACCGCCTTTCAGTCCCAGCTTGCGACCAACCAGATCCATGGCCTGAATACCGTTGGTACCTTCATAGATCCGGGCGATACGACCGTCGCGAACCAGCTGTTCCAGCGGCCAGTCGGTGGTGAAGCCGGAGCCTCCCAGGACCTGCAGGCCGATGTTGGCATTGTTGAAGCCCTCGTCGGTCAGGAACGCCTTGACCACGGGTGTCAGCAACTGCACCAGATCGTCCGAGGATTCGCGCACGGCTGCGTCCGGGTGGGCCACGGCCAGGTCAAGCTGCTGACCGGTGAACAGAGCCAGGGCACGCATGCCCTCGTTCAGTACTTTCTGGCGCATCAGCATGCGGCGAACGTCCGGATGAACGATGATCGGGTCGGCCGGGCCGTCAGGGTTCCTGGGGCCGCTCAGGGAACGGCTCTGCAGGCGTTCCCGGGCGAAGCCGAGGCTTTCCTGGTAGGCCATCTCCGCCACACCCAGGCCCTGCATGCCCACCATCAGACGGGCTTCATTCATCATGGTGAACATGGCGCGCATGCCGTCATTGGGTTCGCCCACCAGCCAGCCCCTGGCCCCTTCGAAATTCATCACGCAGGTCGCGGAGCCCTTGATGCCCATCTTGTGCTCAAGGCCGCCACAGAAAGCCTGGTTGCGCTCGCCGCTGGCGGGCAGCACCTTGGGTACCACAAACAGCGAGATGCCTTTGGTGGTGTCCGGAGCGCCCGGCAGTTTGGCCAGAACCAGATGCACAATGTTGTCGACCAGGTCGTGCTCGCCACCGGTGATCCAGATCTTGGTACCTTCAATTGCGTAGGAGCCATCGTCGTTCGGCGTGGCTCTGGTGCGGATCATGCCCAGATCCGTGCCGCACTGGGGCTCGGTCAGGCACATGGTGCCGGTCCATTCGCCGGAGATCAGTTTTTCCAGGTAGATCTCTTTAAGTTGGTCCGAGCCGTGGGCGTGCAGAGTGGTGATAGCCCCGTGGGTCAGGCCGGGATACATGCCCAGCGACAGGTTGGTGGAGCACATCATTTCATCCACCACGAACTTCAGGGTATGGGGCAGGCCCTGACCGCCAAACTGGACCGGTGCGTCGAGCGCGGTCCAGCCTCCTTCCACAAATCTGGCGTAGGCCTCTTTGAACCCGTCAGGTGTTGTTACCTCGTGGTTTTCGGGGTTGTACTGGCAACCCTGACGATCACCCACCTTGTTGGTAGGCTGAATGACTTCTGAGGCCAGTTTTCCGGCTTCTTCAATCACCGCGGTGATCAGGTCGGGTGTCGCATCGGTGTACTGTTCCAGTTCGTGGAGCTTGTCGACGCCCAGCACGTCGAACAGCAGAAAGCTGAGATCATTAGCCGGAGCCCGGTACTGCATAAAAATTTCTCCTCAAACCATCGGTCGGGTAAAACAGACCTGGAATTCACTTCATTCATACGATCGTTTGAATTTGCTGGTTCACCGGAAAAAAGTCCGACTGGGAAGTTTTTCGTATTGCACACAGACCCTGAAGCAGGAGAACAGAACATGAAGCACATTCTGATTGCCGGAATATCGGGCGCCATCGGCCATGCTTTGGCAGAGCACTATCTGGGCCGGGACCAGCAACTGCAGATAATCGGACTCTGCCGCGATCCGGCGGCTGTCAGCTTTGATCCGGCTGTGGCTGACCGGGTGTCTCTGGTCCCATGGGATGCGGCATACGCAAAGGACCCCGGCGAGACAGGGTCTGAAATTGCCCGGGTACTGGCGGCGGATGAGGGCCTGGACCTGGTGATTTATGCAGCGGGTTTCCTGCATGGCGCGGGAATTCAGCCCGAGAAGCGACTCGAGGACCTGAATGCGGAAGCGCTTGCCCATGCTTTCGCCGTCAACGCGACGGGTTTCGCGATATTGATGCGGGCAATAGCACCCTGGCTCCGGCATCGGCGTTTCAAGATCGTGGCGGCTGTTTCCGCAAAAGTGGGTTCGATCGAGGATAACGGCTTCGGAGGCTGGTACGCCTATCGCAGTTCAAAGGCGGCGCTGAACATGCTGGTGCGGAATCTGGCTGTTGAATTACCCCGGAAATGCCGCCCCCTGGCCTGTGTTGCTGTCCATCCGGGTACCACCCTGTCACCGCTGAGCGAACCTTTCTCACGATCCCTGGCGCAGTTAAAAGTGCATCAGCCAGCAGAAACGGCGGAAAACATCGCAAGCGTGCTCGAAGGACTGACCGAGGATAGCAACGGCCAGTTTCTGAGCTGGGATGGCTCGCAGATTCCCTGGTAACAGTGCATTCAAAAAAAAGGCCGGGAAATTCCCGGCCGGAAAGCCAGCCTGACTGACAGGCAATGAGGGTTGGGGGCAGTACCGCTCAGCGAATAAAGGGATTGAGCATGCGACCGAACATGCCTGTCAATTTGACCGGAGCGCTAAGCACCGAGAGCGTTATGCAGTCTTCGCAACCCACTGCCACGGGTTTGTGATCATCTTCCTGGTTCAGGACCACAAAATCCCACTGGTTAAAGACGCCTTTCTGATCGGCAAACGCGCCCTGCAGAACAATCGTTGTCTCCTCACCACGGTGGGTGTGGGATGGCGCCTTGCCGCCAGCTGCCAATTTCTGCAACACAACCTGTTCCTGCTGTCCGGGGAAACGATCCGTTATATCCAGAACACTCACATCACCTAACTGGCGCTTCCAGGGCAGGCTGTTCAGATCGTCGCCCAGAAGCTTTGCAAGCGGGCTGATCCGTTCGCTGCCTTTTGCTGCCGCACCGACAGAACCGCCTTCGATGATTTCGTCGCTGTCTATGCGCGACAGAATCGAATCAAACATATCAGCAGACAGTTCAGATTTGGGCTGGCTCTCCATAAGCACGGCACCCAGGCTGTCGAGGGTTTCAACCCGGCTGCAACACTCAGCGCATTTATCAAGATGCAGCCTGATACACAGGGCGTGCGGGTCGCTCAGGTTGCCAGCACTGAACTCCATCAGAGTCGTTGTATCGGGGTGATGCGGTTTCATACGTTTTGGTCCTGCAGAATCACTTTCAACTTGTTCAGCGCCAGACGAACCCGGCTCTTGACGGTGCCAAGCGGGATATTCAATTCATCCGCCACCATCTGGTGGGACTTACTTTCCATGTAAACCTTGGCGATGACGGTAACCTGCTCTTCCGGCAGGTGCCTGAGCGAGTCGCGGACCCGGCGCTCTGACATCAGGCGGTGTAGTGATGTGACCGGTTCATTTTCATGCTCGCCGGGAATCTGCCACAAATCTTCTGTTTCTACTGGCATCTCGGCACTGGTGCGCTGCATCTTGCGCAACATATCGATACGCTGATTCCGGGCAATGGTAAATATCCAGGTCGATGCGGCCGCCTTCTTCCAGTCATAAAGACAGGACCGGCGCCATATCGAGACGAAGACTTCCTGAACCAGTTCTTCAGCGTGGTTTGCCATGCCGTTGGCCATCGCGTAATACTTTATCTGCGGGCCAAAGTGCTGAAACAGCGCGTGATACGCTTCACGATCCTGGTTTTTACCAACTTTTTCCAGCAGTTGGCTCCAGGGATCTTTTCTGCCCTCGGCCCGTGCTGGCTTTTGATCCAGTGTGGACACCGGACGCTCCTTGACTGTTGCATAACTGGAAACTGTTTTGTTTATCATTCTATGCGCTCGTCCCGAATTTGTCAGACGCTTATTATTACGATGGCATGGTCCGGTCGGATCGCTCAGATTCAAAAAATGGAGAAAGGCCTGAAAGGTGGTTATTCTTCCAGGTAGGTGTAGCCGCTTAATCCGCTTGTCAGCTCTGCCAGCAGCTTCTCCCGGCTAGCCTGATCGAATTCGCTGGTTGCAAATTTGCTTTCATAGGCGTGCATCAGCGCGTTGGGCTCAAAGTTCACGTACTGGAGCACCTTGGCCACTGTGTCGCCGTTGATCGGATCGCTTATGATGTAGCCACCGCCTTTGTTGCCGCGCACATCCACGGAATGGGTATCGCCAAACAGGTTGTGCATGTCCCCGAGTATTTCCTGATATGCGCCGGTCATGAAAAAACCCATCAGCAGGGGCTCACCGGGCACATCGGCGGGCAGCGGCAGGGTGGTTTCGATGCCCTGGCCGTCGACATAGCGGTCAATACGGCCGTCGGAATCACAGGTGATGTCCTGAATCACCGCGCGCCGGTTCAGCGGTCGGTGCAGGCCGTTTATCGGCATGATCGGAAAGATCTGGTTTATGCCCCACACGTCCGGCAATGACTGGAACAGCGAGAAATTGACAAACAGCTTCTCGGCCAGTTTCTCGTCCAGCTCGTCGATGATTTCCCGGTGTGCCCGGTTGGCCGGGTTCAGCTGTTCCTGAAGCGCACGGCAACAGGCTTTGTAAAGTGTTTCTGCCTGGGCCCGGTCGGTCAGCGACAGTACGCCGTGGGCGAACTGGGCGTGTACGTCTGACATGGCATGAACGGTGTCGTGATAGATTTCCGCCAGAGACCGGCCAGAACTTTGCTCCTGAAGATTGTCCAGATCCCGCTGCAGAGCATGCAGCGGCTCGGGGGCACTGGCCTTGAGCGGTCTGGTTTGCTGTCGGTCCGGTACCTCGCGGTCAATTACATTGGCAATCAGCACGGCATGGTGGGCGGTGAGTGCTCGCCCGGATTCGCTGATCAGATCAGGATGGGGAATAGCTGATCGGTCACACTCGGATTGCAGGATATGAACCACATTATAGGCGTACTCCCGAACGCTGTAGTTCATGGAGCAACTGCTCCGGGAGCGTGTGCCCTCATAGTCCACTCCCAGGCCACCGCCGATATCCACGGTGCGGACAGGCGCGCCCAGATGACGCAGTTCGCTGTAAAAGCGCGCGCACTCACGCAGGCCGGTCTGAATGTCACGGATATTGGCGATCTGTGAGCCCAGATGGAAGTGCAGCAACTGAAGGCAATCCAGTGCGCCGGCTTCCTTCAGGGTATTGACCACAGCCAGAACCTGGCTGGCGGACAGCCCGAACTTGGATTTCTCGCCCCCGGTGTTCTGCCAGTTGCCCTTGCCGATGGTCGCCAGCCTTGCGCGCACGCCAATCAGCGGGGTAACACCCAGGTCCCTGGCCTCTTCGAGAATCAGCGGCAGTTCCGACTGCTTTTCAACCACAATATACACCTGATGTCCCAGCTTCTGGCCAATCAGGGCCAGCCGGATGTATTCGCGGTCCTTATAACCATTACAGACGATAACCGACCCCTGCTGGCGGGATAATGCCAGCACGACCATCAGTTCGGGTTTGCTGCCTGCCTCCAGGCCTATCTGTTTATTGGTCGCCGCCGGTTCTGCGTTCAGCAATTCTTCAACGACCCGGCGCTGCTGGTTGACCTTGATCGGGTATACCGCCGTGTACCGCCCCCGATAGTTCTGTTGTGCAGATACCTCGTTGAAGGCATCGCAAAGCGCATTGACCCGGTCGTGAAGAATGTCGGTGAAGCGCACCAGCACCGGCAACTGAATACCCCGGCTGGTCAATGACTGCGCCAGCTCCGGCAGGCTGATGCTTTCGCGGCTTTGGCCCCGGTCCGGGCGAATCTGAACGTCGCCGGTGGCGGAAACGCCGATGTAGCCGTCGCTCCAGTGGGCGATGTTATACACCTCATAAGCTGTGCCATTGCCGGATTCACTCATAGTGCCTCGACCTGTGCTTTGACCCGGGCGGTTATTCGCCGGAAACTGGCGCTCATTGTAGGGATTCCTCGACGCTGCCGAAAGCCAGGTCAGCAGATTTAGCCAGCCCGGAGCTTTAGCTACCGGCAGCAGGCACCTACAATAACCAGTTGATCAAACCATCATTCAAAACGAGCATCGCCCAGGCGCGCTCATCGCCCTTGGAGAAACATCATGGCAGAACTGAACGACGGCTGGTTTACCGAGATATTTCAGGACCACGGCACCGCATTTTCGCTGAAAGTGACGAAAAAACTGCACGAAGAGCAGACCCGGTTCCAGAAACTGGAAGTATGGGCGACTGAAACCTTCGGCAACCTGATGGTCATTGACGGTTGTGTGATGCTGACCGGTCGTGACAACTTTCTTTACCATGAAATGATGACCCATCCGGCGCTGTTTACCCATCGCGACCCGAAGAAAGTTGTCATTGTCGGTGGTGGTGACTGCGGCACACTGAAAGAAGTCCTCAAGCACCCTGGCGTAGAGGACGCCTGGCAGGTGGAAATAGACGAGCGTGTCACCCGCGTGTCGGAAGCTTACTTCCCCGAACTGTGCGAATCCAACAGCGACCCCCGCGCCAATTTCTTCTTCGGTGACGGCATTCAGTGGATGCGCGATGTGGTGCCGGACAGCCTGGACCTGATCATCATCGACAGCACCGACCCGGTGGGCCCGGCCGAGGGTCTGTTCGCCCTGGATTTTTACCGCGACTGCATGCTGGCACTGCGGGATGGCGGCATTATCGTGCAGCAAAGCGAATCCCCGCTGCTGCACACCAACACCATCATCAAGGACATTCACGAGGATATGAAAAAAGCGGGCTTCGACCACGTCCGCACCCTGCCATTTCCGCAACCGGTTTACCCCACCGGCTGGTGGAGCTGCACCATGGCTGGCAAGGAAAAGCCGGTGATCTACTTTCGGGAGGAAGACGCCGACCAGCGCCCGTTTGTAACCCGCTACTACAATGCCGATATCCACCGGGGAGCGCTTGCCATGCCGCAGTTCATGGTGGATGTACTGGAAGATGAGGTGATGTCCAGCGAGCGGTAGGTAATCCGGGATAGGATGCAGGGAGATAGCGAAGGCGAAGGGAAGGACGCTTTCCGGGATCGTCAAAAACATGGATGTTTTTGTCGAGCGTACAGGGATGTATTTACAGCGTATCCCGGAAAGCGTCCTTTCCTTCGCCGACAAACTCCAGATCAAAAAAAGGGCGCCTGCAGGCGCCCCTCTTCTTGTCCAGAATCTCAACCCATATTACTTGGCGCTGAGAAACTCCGGGTAGGCTTCCATGCCGCACTCGGCAACGTCCACACCCTCGTACTCGATCTCGTCGCTGACACGCAGACCCATGATCGCCTTGATGATGCCCCAGACAATCAGGCTGGTGCCGAACACCCAGACGAAGATGGTCAGGGTACCGACCAGTTGACCCATGAAGGTCGCACCGTCGTTGGACAGCAGTACCGCGAAGATACCCCAGATACCCACCACGCCGTGGACCGAGATAGCGCCGACCGGATCGTCAATGCGGATCTTGTCCAGGAACACGATCGAGAACACAACGATCACGCCGCCGAGGGCGCCGACAATGGTAGCCAGTAGCGGTGACGGGCTTGCCGGATCAGCCGTGATCGCAACCAGGCCGGCCAGAGCACCGTTCAGGGCCATAGTCAGGTCGGCTTTGCCGAACATGATGCGGGCAACGAGCAGGGCCGCAATCAGGCCGCCGGAAGCGGCAGCGTTGGTGTTCAGGAACACGTTGGCCACTTCGTTGGCAACACCGATGCCACCCAGCTTGAGGGTAGAGCCGCCGTTGAAGCCGAACCAGCCCATCCACAGGATGAACATGCCGAGGGTTGCCAGCGGCAGGTTGGCGCCCGGGAAGGCCTTGATCTGGCCATTCGCACCGTACTTGCCTTTACGGGCACCCAGCAGGATGACACCGGCCAGGGCCGCTGCAGCGCCTGCCATGTGAACGATGCCGGAACCGGCGTAGTCACTGTAGTTCAACTCATAGAGCCCAAATACAGAGTCGCCGTTCCAGGTCCAGGCGCCTTCCATCGGATAGATGAAGCCGGTCATCACAACCGCGAAGATCAGGAAAGCCCAGAGCTTCATGCGTTCGGCAACCGCACCAGAGACAATCGACATGGCCGTTGCCACGAACACGACCTGGAAGAAGAAGTCAGAAGCACCGGCGTACTCGCCCATGTCAGCGAAACCGGCATCATTGGAGGCCGTCAGAACGGCCGCAACAGCTGCGTCGTCCATGCCGGAAACGGTCGTGATGCCGCTCAGGAACAGGCCGCCGCCGTACATGATGTCGTAACCGCAGACCAGGTACATGGTACAGGCGATGGCAAACAGCGCGACGTTCTTGGTCAGGATTTCAGTGGTGTTCTTGGCGCGGACAAGTCCGGCTTCCAGCATTGCGAAACCCGCCGCCATCCACATGACCAGGGCACCGCAGATAAGGAAGTAGAACGTATCCATTGCGTATTGCAATTCAAAAATATGATTGAGATTACTTTCCATTGGTAAGCCCTCCGCACGAGGCTAATCTTTTGGCATTAAAAAATTTTTGCGTTGGCTGAGTCTGATCGTGTTACCGGTTCAGACGGCTTCTTCGCCGGTCTCGCCGGTCCGGATACGGACGGCCTGTTCCAGTTCAGTCACAAAGATCTTGCCGTCACCGATCTTGCCGGTGTTGGCGGCCTTGGTGATGGACTCGATAACCTGGTCCAGAAGGCTATCGCCGATGGCGACCTCAATCTTGACCTTTGGCAGGAAATCCACGACGTATTCTGCGCCCCGGTAGAGCTCTGTATGGCCTTTCTGGCGACCGAAGCCTTTGACTTCAGTGACCGTTACTCCTTGAACGCCAATCTCGGATAGTGCCTCACGGACATCATCCAGTTTGAAAGGCTTGATGATCGCTGTCACAAGTTTCATGGGTTTCTCCTTGGTAAAGCCGTCTCAAAAGTCAGGATTCTCAGGGTCCCGTTGATTGAGTTCGGGATGCTGCCACCTCGCACACCAATTGTGCGGATTGCGTACAAGGCTTTTAGCATCGTGTGTGCCAACGCAAAAAAAACTCTAAAATTCAGAGAGATATCAATCGACCGGTCCAAAATGGATCGTTTTGATGCATCATAATGGTGCAACGCATGGGCCAATGAACCGAAATGATGCGCAGGCTCAATGTGTGTTTCCATGCTCTTCAGTCTCCATTATAGGGTGTACCGGGCTCAGTATGGCAGGGGTCATGGTGTGATACACTTTTGACCATTCAAGCGGAAATGATTGTGAGGTGCAATGTGAAAGGTCCCCAGGATTTCTTTGCCCAGTTGCAGGGACAGCTCGGCCATTTCGTACCCGATATGGCACGGGCTGCCCGTGATGATTTTGAGGCGCAGGCGCGGGCCACCGTGATGACGGTTATGTCACGCCTGGAACTTGTGACGCGGGAGGAATTTGACGCCCAGCAGGCGGTGCTGATGAAAACCCGTGAGAAGGTTGAAGCCCTTGAAAAGCGGGTTGACGCCCTGGAAAAACAGGCGGCTTCTGCAACGTCTATCAAGGAGAGCTAGGGAATCGTGATTCCCATGCAGTTGGCATAGAAAGTTGTAGTTGCAGGCCAGTCCGAAAAGATTCCGATAACCCCGACATCCTGTGCCAGTACATCAATCACCCTGAGCACATCGCCATCCCTGTTGATGGCATCGGTAATGGTCTGGAAATACCAGCCACCGCCATCCGCCAGCGGGCCACTGCGTTCCACTGTCCAGGCAATCAGACCGAGCCCCGCCAGGCGGGCGTTGTCGGCGTAGGCAGAAGGAACGATTTCGCCCTGACCATCCAGCGCCAGCAATTTCCAGAGCGCCGGTGCCACAATGTTCACGCCCCGGGCTTTCAGACCTTTCATGTAGGCCAGTGAAGAGTTACCCACTGTCGGTTGTGCCTGGTCAAGCAACACGGCCTGACGGCCAAACCGGGGCATTTCCTTTACCCAGAACAGCACATCGTCCAGGTTGAAGGACTGGGGCCATACCTGTTCCGGCTTGACGCCTGCATTGATATAGTCCCGGATCATCTGGGCCGCATAATCCTGGCGGCTATAGTCACCCTCAAATGGCATTGCTACCACCGGAGATTTCAGTTCAGGGCTGAATTTCACGCCGAGAGGCTTCAACAGCTCGATATACTCGCGATGGGTCATCAGTGTGCCGCGGCTGGAGTAGAGGTCCGTGCGCCAGGCAGCGGTGCCACCCAGGTATTCTTCCGGTGTTGTCGCCATCGGCTCGAAGGCATCCATTTTGCCGCTGAGGCTTTTGAATTCAGCCAGGCTGATATCGCTGGTCCGGCATTGTGCCTGTGCCGGGGTTCCGGTGGCGGGGTCGGCAGGCACAAACGGCTGGGTGCATTTGGCGTTCAGCTCGGGAATGGCAACGATGTTGGTCGTGGTGTGAAGGTCATTCTGGGCATGCCGGCATACCAGCTTACGGTCTTTGGTGAAGGTGACATCGCACTCGACTATGCCGGCACCCATACGGGCTGCGGCCACATAGGATTCGCGGGTGTGTTCCGGAAACTGCAGGGGCGCCCCGCGGTGCCCGATGGAGAAGTCCGAAGTCCGGAAGCTGGCGGTCTGGCATGATTGCAACTGTTCTTTCAGTGCGCCCTCATCCATGTCGGCCACCAGCCAGAAAGGGCGTGGTCCGATCTGGACCGAGGCCGCCTGCCGGTCCTGCTGATACCGGTCACGGGAGGGGGTGTCCCACTGCTCTTCAGAGCCGTTGCCGGGAGAGGCCTGAGCCAGGGAGGCAGAGATCAATGTGAGTGCGCACAGCAGCATGCCCGGGACTGGCTGTAACGTCATCACCGGCTCCTTGTAAAATGAATGATACTACTCATCCGGTATCTGACCACATGGGTAACGCAGGATGAGGTACGGAATAGCTCCGGGTTTTCTCGAGTGGTTGCACATCGAGTTAAGCCATACATAATAGAGTCTCTTGAGTTTTTTTTGAAACCATGGAAGGTTGTCATGTTAGCCATCGTTCATACCCGCGCCTGTGTTGGCGTGTCTGCGCCGTCAGTGACGGTGGAAGTCCATCTTTCCGGCGGCCTGCCGGCGCTGGCAATCGTCGGCCTGCCTGAAACCGGGGTACGCGAAAGCCGGGAGCGGGTGCGTAGTGCCCTGCTCAATTCCGGTTTTGAATTCCCGGCCAAGCGAATAACCATCAATCTTGCTCCGGCAGACCTGCCAAAGGAGGGAGGGCGTTTCGATCTGCCCATTGCTCTGGGCATTCTGGCCGCATCCGGTCAGATTCCTCCTGAAAGTCTTGAAAAAGTGGAATGCCTTGGGGAATTATCCCTGGATGGGGCGTTGCGCCCGCTGAAAGGT
>Ga0209949_1001485_pt1 | contig 11308 bp, 10 predicted proteins | sample SalPonC_black_MG_FD_185711 | JGI IMG/M metagenome (GOLD analysis project Ga0209949, IMG submission 185711) | Salt pond soil microbial communities from South San Francisco under conditions of wetland restoration - Salt Pond MetaG... | ecosystem: Environmental > Aquatic > Marine > Intertidal zone... | reverse complement strand
CCTGAATTAAGAAAATTAGTAGTTGAGCTCTACTCCTACTCTTTTGAACAACTTTACAATTTCTGGAGTGTGGTGGGTGCAAAATATCTGCCGTCAGTTTTATATCGCATTCGTATGATTCGCTTCCAGGAAGGCGCGGTGAAATCAACAGCGCTTCCGATTGAAAAGATTGGCATCAACAGTCACGGAGCGAGAAATGGTTAACATCAACTATACAAGGCTTTTTAATCTGCGTATGACGCACGATTATTTTGATGATCGCATGCCTCGCGGGCTAACCATCAGACCTACAGCTCAGACCCTGCACCGTTTTACGGGGTCAAAAATGCTGTTCAAGTCAATACCATCAGGCCTTACTGTACTTTACAGGGCTGAAGCCGATGGCTTGACTCCTTTTGTAGACATCGGCCCCACGCAGCATTTTTCATTTCTGCTCACATCAGACAACCGCCCGGAATTTGAAAATATTACTGATCTTGATGTGTCACCTCCTGACCGGTTTACCGCGGGCAGGCTTCTCTATTTTGCCAACAACCCGGCAAATGCCTCAACCGATGCAACATCTCCCGAAGAACTCACTCATACGTTAATCGACGGCACCCGTAACAGTCTGTTCAGCTACACTTTTACACTCGAGACACCGCCAAGCGAAGTCTTGCTTCGCATTACAAGCCCGGGCGGGGCAACAGTTCCTGCCGGAACGCAAGTTGACGGCTCGTCTCTTCCGGATCCTCTGACGATAAAGAAAGATGACGACGACTTCTACAGACAACAAATTGATCTCAGAAAGCGACCGAAAGGGCTTTATACATTTACTATACGTTCGGGCGACGACACCTCAACGCTGAAAGAAGAACAGTTTTACGTTGATGATGATGTTGCGGCTCAGGACATTCTGGGCGTCATTGATATCATCTACGTGGATGCCCCCGGCCATCTGTTTGGAGACACAGAAGAGTATTCGCTTACATTTTCAAGAAAAGAGACCGTCTGGACATATTACATCGTGAACAAGAATGGATTTGTCGTATTTGATGATCATGATCTTGTAATAACCGATCCCGGTTCTGCTGAATATCCCGCTGTTAATTTTGACCGAGAGGGTGACGAACCCAGTGCCGACGTAAAGATCAACGGGTTTGACACCGTCGTATTCAAATCTGATGCTCCAATTCCGTTTAGAGATCTTCCAAAATCTGACCTGCAGCTTGTAAGAAATCCCGGAGGTTCTGTATTGATACAGCACCTGCCAAATCCGTCACACGCGGGAATTGTCAAAGAGTCTGATGGTCAATTAGAGAGTGAAGTTTATGTTTTCATTTAACTTATAAATACTGCCGCCATGCCCGATTATAAAACACCCGGTGTTTACATTGAAGAGATTTCCACACTGCCAAAATCTGTTGCGCCGGTAGCCACAGCCATTCCCGCTTTTGTGGGATATACCCAAAAACGTGAACGAAATGGGGAGCCCTTTACCGACCTGAGAGTTGTTCGTATCACCTCTCTTTTAGAATATGAAGAGGCTTTTGGACATCCATTTGATGAAGAGTATTCCGTTACGCTTTCCCCGAACGGTACCGATCCCGACCTGACGGATATAAGCATTCCAAATTTGGCCACCAACTCTCCCTACAACATGTACTACCAGGTACAGATGTTTTTTGATAATGGTGGCGGCCCTTGCCATATCGTATCGGTGGGCACCTATGTTGAGTCTGGCCCAAGCACGACTGATATCGACGTAAATGATCTTCTCGACGGCGTAAACCTTCTTGAAGAGGAGGATGAGCCAACCCTGCTGCTTGTACCGGAAGCCGTCCACCTTTCGTCTGCAAACCGGTTAAATATTCACAATGCGCTGCTTGCCCAGTGCGAAAAACTGCAGGATCGTTTTGCCATTATGGATGCGCTCTCAGATACGAGCAATACCGTAGCAGAAGATGCGACCATATTTCGCGCAGATGTGGGAACCGGAAGCCTTAAATATGGCGCATCTTATTATCCATCACTTAAAACAAGCCTCAACCGCTACTATACTGAAGGTTCAGTCGTAATTACAGACGACCGGCCAACTGCAGGAAGCGGCCCCTATCACCAATGTACACTTAACATTTTGTCAAATGGTTCTGCCTATGCTATCGGACAAATCATCGTCAATGATTACGCCAATCTTGTAGGCGATGTATTCAATATTGATGGGGTTACGTTTGAAGGCGTTTCAGATCTTGCAGATGCTATCACGTCAGACCACCCGTTTTTGGTAGAGCCTGCCGATGCCACAACCGCGGGGAACCTGGTTTCAGCTATTCAGGGTGAGGGAAGCACCAACTACAGTGTGAGTCGTGCGGGTTCCATCATTACGATAACAGCCGCTGTTGAGGGAGCTCCCGGCGAGCTTGATTTCACGTATACGGATAACGGCAGCAATGGCGGAGCGGAAATAAAAGGCGATGGCACGCTTGAGCTTGTCACGCCCGACAAGACGTTATACAACTCCATTAAAGATAAGCTCAAACAACGTGTAAACCTCTATCCATCGGGCGCAATGGCGGGTATTTACGCCATGGTTGACCGACAGCGAGGCGTCTGGAAAGCACCCGCCAACGTAAGTTTGAGCCGTGTGATTGAACCCATTATTCCGATCAATGACATGGAGCAGGAGGGGCTGAATGTAGACGCAACATCAGGTAAGTCCATTAATGCCATCCGGCATTTTTCAGGTAAAGGCACGCTTGTCTGGGGAGCACGCACCCTCGCCGGGAACGACAATGAATGGCGGTATATCCCTGTGAGGCGCCTCTTCATTTTTATTGAGGAGTCGGTCAAAAAAGCCACTGAATTTGTAGTATTTGAGCCGAATGACGCCAACACCTGGCTGAGAGTTAAAGCCATGATCGAGAACTTCCTTTCCAAACTTTGGAGAGAGGGTGCCCTTGCAGGTGCCACACCCAATGCGGCCTACTTTGTGAAAGTTGGTCTGGGACAGACAATGACGCCCCTCGACATACTCGAAGGCCGTATGAATGTGGAAATTGGCCTTGCTGCTGTTCGGCCTGCAGAATTTATAATCCTGAAATTTTCTCACAAGCTCCAGGAGTCGTGAGTAAACTAAACACCCATTTTTGAACCCTAAATTAGATCACCATGCCAGATTATAAAACACCGGGAGTTTATATAGAAGAGATATCGACGTTGCCGGCATCCGTCGCAGCTGTTGCAACCGCCATTCCTGCATTTATTGGCCATACCGAAAAGGCCGGAAAGCTGGACGATCCGGAAGAGCTTCGGGGCGAGCCGACACGAATTACATCCATGCTTGATTATGAGGATATTTTTGGCGGCCCAAATCCGGAAAACATTAGCGTGACGGTAAGTGATACATTTACGGGCAACGATGGTGAGGAGGCAGAGCTGTCTAACAGAACCGTGACGGCGACAATCGCTGATGGGGACGTAAGTGACTACAAGATGTACTACGCGCTCCAGATGTTCTTTAACAACGGCGGAGGCCCATGCTATGTCGTTTCCGTAAATGATTATGATAACGCTATAGACGTTGGAAGTGCTACTGTATCCACAAGTTTGCTCGGTGGCCTCGCTCGTCTGGCTAAATATGATGAACCCACACTGATTGTATTTCCCGATCAGATGACAGTCGCAGACTATAAAGATGTTTACGATGCGGCTTTAACCCAGTGCTACAATCTGCGGGACAGGTTCGTCATTATGGATGTTAAGGAGGGTTCAACCGATCCCTTTGCAGATGCAGGCACGTTCAGAGGATCCGGCATTGGGATGAATAATTTAAAGTATGGGGCTGCATACTACCCCTATCTGCAAACGAGCCTTAACTTTGGATATGCTGATTCTGAAACCGAATCGCTTACCATTAGCAGAACCTACACCTATGAAGGATCAGGCACTCCGAATCCGGCTCTTCCTGCCGATGAAACGGTGAACCTTTACGATATCTCACAAAATGATCCCAATCTCTATCGCTCAATTACGGCCGAACTTGCCAAACTTTATGTAAAACTGGCTCCCTCAAGTGCGATTGCGGGCATCTATGCCAGGGTTGATCGCCAGCGTGGTGTCTGGAAAGCACCTGCCAATGTAGATATCCGTTCAGTAATCGGGCCGGTACAAAAAGTGTCGCACGAGCAGCAGCAAAGCCTCAACGTGGATGCAGCTACCGGCAAGTCAATAAATGCCATACGCACATTTACAGGTAAGGGAACACTCGTTTGGGGAGCAAGAACCTTAGCCGGCAACGACAATGAGTGGCGGTATGTACCGGTTCGGCGACTTTACATTTTTATAGAAGAGTCTGTTAAGAAAGCGACTGAATTTGTGGTTTTTGAACCGAACGATGCCAACACATGGCTTCGCGTCAAAACAATGATTGAAAACTTCCTGTCAAAACTCTGGCGGGATGGGGCCCTGGCGGGAGCAAAGCCTGAAGAGGCCTTTTTCGTAAAAGTTGGGCTCGGCCAAACAATGAACGCACTCGATATTCTTGAGGGACGAATGAATGTTGAGATTGGCCTTGCAGCTGTACGCCCGGCCGAATTTATAATCCTGAAATTTTCACACAAACTGCAGGAGTCTTGATGGAAAAGGTTCCTGATGTAACGTGGATTCAGGCAACTGCTGAATCCAACCTCACATAGCATAGATCTTCAATTTTAATCTCAAATCATTACCGATTATGGCAGTCAATTATCCAGTTTCCGCATTTCACTACCAGGTTGAGTCCGGTATGACCCGGATTGGCTTTACAGAGGTTACGGGCCTCAAAGTTGAGCTTCAATCGATCGATTACCGAGAGGGTAGCTCCCTGGAATATCAGGTAAGCAAGATGCCGGGTATACCGCAATACACTAATATCACGCTTAAGCGTGGTGTATTCAGATCAGATAACGAGTTTTTCCAGTGGCTCAATACCGTAAAGATGAACAACATCGAACGGCGCGACATCACCATCAGCCTTTTGAATGAAGAGCATGAGCCGGTGATGGTATGGAAAGTTAAAGACGCCTGGCCCTGCTCTGTAGAAGGACCTTCTTTAAATTCGACCGGAAATGAAGTTGCGGTTGAGTCTATCGAGCTCTGCCACGAAGGCCTTGTCATTGAAACTCCATAGCGGGAGGATCCATGGCTCTGTTTCATCCGCCAACCGGATTTCATTTTCTGGTTAGATTTGAGGGGTTACTGCTGTCCTATCCTGGAATTCCGGATATCGGTTTTCAGGAGATATCAGGCATTAATGTGGATATTGGCGTGGAAGAGTATCAGGAGGGCGGAGAGAATCGGTTCGCCCATCGCCTTCCCCAGCCTGTGAGCTACCCAAACCTGATTATGAAACGCGGAATGCTTATTGGGTCCCAGCTGATGCAGTGGTTCAAAAATTCTGTTGAAGGCTTCAATTTTGAGGCTAACGACATAACCGTGATTCTGCTGAACCCGGATCACATACCCCTGCAGGCATGGAACTTCATAAATGCATGGCCTCTGAAATGGAGCGTTGACGGGCTGAATGCTCAGGAGAATCAAATAATGATAGAGAGTATAGAATTCGCCTACCAGTATTACAGACGAATCGACCCTACATCAATATTATAATCATCAACATTGGACTTCTATTATGCCGGTAATCGTGCGTGAACTTGTTATTAAAGCTGTTGTAAACGGGGAAAAGAAAGAGACACCCCGGCAAGCCCAGAGCTCATCTGCGACTAAAAAAAACGTGCAGGCCGGCCTTGAAGAGATTGTCAAACTGATCAACAACAGAAACGAACGCTGATATGGGACTGGATGATATTTTTTCGCCCCTTGGCGGGCTCGAAAAACTGAAAATTACCGCTTTTGAAGATGACAGCTACGAGACCTCAACAGCTACCTATGTGGTGATGTACAATCCCACCACATTCAGCTATAAAGTCTCATCTGAATGGCTTCCCGAGGAGGGTGTCTCTCCGGATGCCCGACAAATGCAGTTTCGGGCGAACAAATCGAACAGCGTAACATTCGAATTTCTGTTTGACGCCACCGGGGCCTCCCCTCCCGGCAATGATGTAGCCGGAGATGTTGATCTGGGCTACCTGGGTAATGAAAGTCTGAGCCGCGATCTTATCAGTAATAATCGTGAAAGTGCCATTGAGATTATTAATGAGGATAAGCATGTAGACCGGGCCATCAATGTGTACCTGAACATGACTCAAAATGTACAGTCATCCACACACACTCCAAACTATGTTCAGATAAACTGGGGAGCCTACCAGTTCCGTGGCATTGTACAGGACACAACCGTTAATTATAAGCTCTTCAATTCGGCAGGGCTGCCAATTCGGGCGACAGTCTCGTCCAGTTTTGTTGAATCGCTTTCGAGACGGGAACAAGCTGTAGAGGCCGGCCGTGAATCTGCAGATCTTACTCATAAACGGATCGTCAAAGCCGGAGATACACTGCCGCTTATGGCCAAACGTATCTATGGTGATCCCTCATTTTATATGGAGATCGCCCGGGTCAACAACTTGAAAAATTTCAGAGAACTAAAGGTTGGTCAGGAGCTTATCCTGCCTCCCATCAAAAAATAGAGGGAACAACCCGTGCCAGTTATACCCGTCATACCTACTCAAGCTGAGCCTAACCTGGCCACCTTTGTGATATTTTCGAACAATGAACAGCTTCCTGAAGATATCGGGCTGAACTCGATGCACATTGTGAAAACCATCAATAAAGTACCTAAGGCAACAATTGAATTTTTTGATGGCGACCTGCCAAACGAAGACTTCCCGCTCAGCGCCGGCAACTACTTTACACCGGGTACAGAGATTGAAATAAAGGCAGGGTACCGGTCTCTTGAAGACACCGTCTTTAAGGGTATTGTCATCAAGCACGGAATTGAAGTAAAAACGGATGAAACGCCTAAACTGGTTGTGGAACTCCGTGATGTATGCGTAAAAATGACGGTGGGACGCAAAAACAAATATTTTGAAGAGGTATCCGACAGCGATTTGATTGAAGAGATTATCTCCGATTATGGCTTTGAGTCAGACATTGAGCAGACTGATGTGACGCACCCGGAAATGGTGCAGTATTTTTGCACAGATTGGGATTTTATGCTCTCCAGGGCCGACGTCAACGGTCAGCTAGTAATTGTGGATGATGGACTCATTTCTGTAAAAGCACCCTCAATGGATGGTGAACCGGTTCTCAAGCTGCAGTTTGGACATAACGTCCAGGAGTTTGAAGCAGGCATGGATGCCCGCAATCAATATGCGGCGACATTGAGCAAATCATGGAACTCTATCAATCAGGAAGTGACAGAGCTTGAGGGGGCCGACCCGGGTATCGACAATCAGGGAAACATTACCGGCAGTGAGCTGGCTGATGTAATTGGCCTGGAAAGCTGGGGGCTTCAGCATAATGGCCAGACACCGGATCAGGAGCTGCAGGCCTGGGCTGATGCACAGATGATGCGTAGCAGGATGGCAAAAATTCGTGGACGGGTAAGTACAATTGGCTACAGCAACATCAAACCGGGAGATATTATTGAGCTTGGCGGATTTGGGGACAGATTCAACGGCACCGCATATGTGTCTGCTATCTTTCAGGAGATCATGCCCGGCAAGAAATGGCAAACACATATTGAGTTTGGCCTTGATCCACAATGGTTCGCTCACGTGTATGACGATATTCTGGAAAAACCGGCATCGGGGCTACTGCCGGCAATCAGTGGCCTGCATCCGGGAATAGTAACATCAGCGCATGATGATCCGGATGGTGAAGGACGAATCAAAGTAAGAATTCCCATCATCAGCAATGAGGCTGAAGGCGTTTGGGCGCGCATCGCGACACTTGATGCAGGACTCGGTGATGATGATGCAGCACGGGGCACATTTTTTAATCCGGAAGTAGGTGATGAGGTCGTTGTTGGATTTTTCAATGAAGATCCTCGCGAACCGGTCATTCTCGGTATGCTTCACAGCAGTTCAAAGCCTGCCCCATATGATGTAACTGAGGATAATAATGAAAAAGGCATCATAACGCGGGGACAGTTAAAGCTGACCTTTAATGATGACAAGAAGAGCGTCACGATTGAAACACCAAACGGTAACAAAGTTGAGCTGAATGATGACGAGGGTTCAATTTTACTTGAAGATGAAAATGGAAATAAAACAGTGCTTGACAGTAACGGAATCATGCTTGAAAGCGCAAGTGACATAGTTCTCAAAGCTCCCGGTGATGTAATCATTGAGGGAACAAACGCAGAGATTAAAGCCTCGGCAAGTTTCAAGGCTGAAGGAGGAAGCGGCGCAGAAGTATCGACAAGTGGCCAGGCTGTTTTGAAAGGGTCTATTGTACAGATTAACTGAGTGGTTTAGAAAAATGAGTAAAGAAATTGAATAGAAACAGTTATCACAAAACTGGAGAAGAAAATGCCCGCAGCAGCACGTATGACAGATACAACAACACACGGCGGAACAATTGTGGGACCCGGTGAAGCTACCGTTTTAATTGGCGGTATGCCTGCAGCGGTGATGGGTGACAATCATGTGTGTTCGCTGCCTCCGAATGTGCATCAGCCAACCGTGAGTCCTTTTTTAATCGGAAGCACAACGGTGTTGATTGGAGGTAAACCGGCAATCAGAGTGGGTGACACCTGCTTATGTGGTGCAGGTGCAGCAGTTGGCGAACCAACAGTAATGATAGGATAGAATGAGGATATGAAAGAGGATCAATCAATTTTAGGACGCGGATGGGCTTTTCCGGTACGATTTTCAGACGGGAGCCATACGGTAGAGCTGTCTGAAGAGGAGAAAGATATCCGCGAAAGCCTCATTATTCTACTGAAAACCTCTCTGGGCGAACGGGTGATGCGCCCCGATTATGGTGCGAATATGGAAGACATGCTTTTTGAGACTATCAATGTGACGACCGCAACGCTAATCACAAATCGACTGAAGCGCGCCATCTTATTTCATGAGCCAAGAGTAAAAGCAAATAATATTGACCTGGTCCCTGATTTTGCAAACGGCATGATGGAAGTCACGGTAGAGTACACCATCACAGCAACCAATACCCGAACCAATCTTGTATTCCCCTATTACCTGGATGAAGGAACAAATGTTTAACCTATGAGTGGAGAATGCCTGCATAGCAATAATCTTGAGAGAGGCGGCACCAGCCGGCAGCAGCGGCTTCTTGATGCGCTGTTACCAGACTACATAGCCGTTGATGAACGTGATATTGAAGATCTCAAGTCTTTTGTTAAAGCCTTCGCCGAACAGATCCGCTTTTACAAGCGCAAGACTGACATTGCTGATTTGCCTACCTGGGAAGAGTTTTTTGAAAATGAAGTGAGCTCAGAACGCACGACGGATCCACACTATGCCCTATTTCTTGCATTCTTGCGGCTGTTTAAAATTGCCCAGGACGATCTAAACCAGATTACGAGAAAACATCTGGATTTCTACTATCGCGACGTTCTGCAACTCAAAGAGAAAAAAGCTACAGCTGATCAGGCCTTCATTATTTTTGAGCTCGCAAAGCATGTTCAGCAGCATCTGATCAGCGAAGATACCCGGCTTAAGGGAGGAAAGGACGATTCGGGCAACGAGCTGATTTACGAGACGAACAGCGACATTGTACTGAACAAAGCTTCCGTGGCCGACATTAAAGCCTGTTTTAGAGATAAACAAAGCCGGATTTACTCCTCACACACGGCCAACTCAGCTGATGGGCAAGGTGCTGAAATAGAAACAGCTGAAATGAACTGGCGAACGTTTGGTAAACCAGACAGTCTCTGGCCTGATAATGAGCGTCCACAAGCAGAGATCGGCTTCGCGATTGCATCTCCTCTCCTGTTTATGGCTGAGGGAGTAAGAGAAATAACAATAACTATATCGCTTAGGCAAAAAAGTGATAATAAGTTATCGGAACTGCTCAAAGACACGGAATTAAATGACCTGTTCAGGATACGACTTAGCGGTGAGAAAGACTGGATTGAGGCCGATTCCGAAGCCGATGAAAATGATGATTCGGAAACGGCTAAAGCTGTTGAAACCAAAATTCTAAGTTTTATTAACCGTGCAGGCAAATGGCAAGAGATCGCAGGAAGAGAACCTGCGACGGGACCTGTAATTGACGACCCACAAAAAGGATATCATACTAAAAAAGCCGGCTATGATATTGGCAAAAAGACTGCGCGTGAAATTTTAAAACAAAGAGAACTGCTGGGATCGGAAGGCTTCCGTTCACTGAAAGAACTGGGTGAGGTAAAAGGAGTCGGCGAAGATAAACTGAACGACCTGATTTACACCTTTGGTCAGGGAATGAGCTCAACTCGCGTTGATACCAAAAAAGGCACGATTGAGATCAAACGCACGCTTAACCAGTCGCAGGATCCGGTCGTGGCATATGCCCAAAACGACGATAAACTGACGGACCCGTTTATTACTGAATGGCCCGTGATGAAGTGCACACTTCGTACTGATTCAGACCCATACCAGCTGATAAAACTTGAGGACCTGGTTTTCCAATCCATCAACCTACATGTAAATGTAAGCGACGTGCGGGAGTTGGTTATACAAAATGACCAGTCGCTCCTGGATCCCGGTAAAGATTTTCAGCCATTTGGGCTGCAGCCCGTACTGGGTTCAAGTTTTTATGTTGGCAGCAGGGAGGTTTTCAGCAAACAGCTTGACTCATTGTCTCTTGATCTCGTCTGGCATGGGCTTCCTGAAGATACAGAAGGATTTGGAAGCTATTATAGCGTGTATGGTGACACACGGACAAATGAGTCGTTTCAAACAACGCTACACCTGCTGGATAAAAAACAGTGGGTCCCTTTAGGAACCGAAGGCGAAAGCTGGCCGCTCTTCTCTGCAAATGAAAAAGAGCTCAAAGCCGATCACCGGATTGAGGTTAAAGATTCTGAAGCTCTGCCAATAATTAAGCGTGATCCCAACCTGAAAGCATTTACGGAACTCGATACAAGCAGTCTAAAAGGGTTTCTGAAACTTGAATTATCAGGCACAAACTTTGGCCACAAAGAGTATCAAGCGGTGTATACCAAAACCGTGATGGGTGCTTTCCAGGACGACGGTACTTTTAATGATTCTGTTAGCCTGCCTAATGAACCCTACACACCTCTTCTGAAAGAGATCAAACTCTCTTACGAATCGTCGCAAACAATCTGGCCGAACTACAAATCCAAAACTGTTTCAGAAAGAACATCTCCTGAACAATTTTTCCATGTGGGTGTTTTTGGGGTGTCAGAAAAACTGACGGGTTCAGTTAA
>Ga0209949_1001470_pt1 | contig 11359 bp, 9 predicted proteins | sample SalPonC_black_MG_FD_185711 | JGI IMG/M metagenome (GOLD analysis project Ga0209949, IMG submission 185711) | Salt pond soil microbial communities from South San Francisco under conditions of wetland restoration - Salt Pond MetaG... | ecosystem: Environmental > Aquatic > Marine > Intertidal zone >... | reverse complement strand
GGCTAACAGCTAAAAGCTAACAGCTAAAAGCTAACAGCTAACAGCTAAAAGCCAACAGCCAACAGCTTCAGACAAATTCCGTGAGTTTTCCCGCCAAGAGCTGAATATGGCGCATCTCTTCTTTGATGATATCCTGGACTTTGGATTTGCCCAGCTTTTCAGGCACCAGCTCTTTCATGCCCAGGTAAAAGGAGATGGAGTCTTTTTCCGCGGCAATGGCCGCGGTCAGAATGCCTTTCATGCTGGATTCGGGCTGGTCTTTCTGGAAAAATACCCGGGTGTCTGCCAGGGCCTTGAGATAAGGCATGTTTTCATTGTCCGGATCAAACACCGTGGCTGCCGCTTCGGAACCGCCCAGCTGCTCTTTCATGGCGGCAAAGGTTTTTTCATGGTCGTCTTCCATCTCTGCCAGAGAAGATAAAAACTGTTTGTGGTTTTCCTGGTCCATCAGGTTGGCAGCCCGGCGGTAAAACCTGGCGCCGTTCTGCTCAATCTCGATGGCAATGTCAAAAATATCATTGGCTGTAAATTCATTGGTCATGGGGTCGTACCTCCCTGCTATGGATTTATGCGGACAGTTTCTCCTTTAACTTTCCGGCCAGACAAGCGCCCAGGTCAAAGCAGCGCTCCAGATCGGATGCACCCGGTACATACAGCACCTTTACCCCGTCATCGACAATCTCCCATTTCATCTCCTCAAATTCCTTGTTCAATATCTTGACCGCTTCGCCGCTCCATCCGTAGGACCCAAAGGCAGCCGCAAGCTTGTTCTGTGGCCGCAGGCCCTTGACATAGGTCATGACATCGGCGATGACCGGAAAAATACCATTGTTGAGGGTAGGGGATCCCACTGCCACTGCCCCGGACTCCATTACCGCGGTCATGATGTCGGACCGGTGCCATTTGCGGGTGTTCATCAGCCGCACACCGATATTTTCCGACTCGATCCCGCTGGTGACGGCCCGGGCCATTTTGGTGGTGCTTTTCCACATGGAATCAAAAATGACCACCGCTTTTTTCGCCGGTTCCTGTCTGGACCACTGGTCATAGGCAGTGATGATTTTGGACGGATCCTTACGCCAGATGATGCCGTGGTCCGGGCAGATCATGCGGATATCCAGGTTCATCTTTGCCACATCCGCCAGAAGGGTCTGGACCCGGGGGGAGAAATGCAGCAGGATATTGGCGTAGTATTTTCTGGCATGGGGCATAATTTCATCCCCGATCTCATCATCGAAAAATTTGTCTCCGGCATAGTGCTGGCCAAAGGCATCGCTGGAGAACAAAATCTTTTCATCCGGCATATAAGTGAACATGGAATCCGGCCAGTGCAGCATCCGGGTTTCCAGGAATGAAAAGGTCCGGTTCCCGATGGTCAGGGTGTCGCCGGAGCCCACTGCCTGAAAATTGTACTCATGTTTGAAATGGCTTTTCAGGTTTTTGGCCCCCATTTTGGAACAATACAACGGCTTGTCTTCTCCGATTTTGTGCATGATCCTGGTGAGTGCCCCGGAATGGTCCATTTCCGTATGGTTACTGATCACGGCATCGATCTTTTTGGGGTCGATGATCCGGCTGATGTTGTCCAGCAGTTCGTCTGCAAAATTGGATTTCACCGTGTCGATGAGGATGTTTTTTTCTCCTGTGACCAGAAAGGCGTTGTAGCTGGTGCCCTCATTGATATAATATCCGTGAAAATCCCGGATATCCCAGTCACGGCATCCAACCGAATAAATCCCGTCCGCCAATGTAATGGGTTTATACATGACACCTCCGGTTAGTCCATTTTTTCAAAATATTCCTGCTCTGCGCCGCACAGGGGGCATACCCAGGATTCGGGCAGATCTTCCCAGGCAGTACCCGGTTCGATACCATTGTCCATATCACCTTCTTCAGGGTCATACACATATCCGCAGGGGCATTCCCATTTGTCCATTTTTTCCTCCTAAATAATTAAGTTATACACGCATGTTGGTAAAATGTGTTGTCCGGCTTGTGGGCCGGTAAATGAAACACATTGTCTACTTATCTAAAACATATTGCAAAGAGTGTGCCTGAAGACAGACACAGCAAATGTTGAAAAAAAAAGGTTTTTACTTTGACATGTATTATTATAATATACCCTGGGTAAAATCAATGAATCATTTGGGAAAGTATGGTGGATGCAGGTATTTACAAAAAAGTCTACAATTGATGCCCCGGTGGAAAAGGTGTTCGCCTGGCATGCCAGAAACGGCGCCATTCAGCGGCTGACCCCGCCCTGGGCACCCCTGGCCCTTAAATGGCGCCAGGGAAACGGGATCGCAAAAGGGGTGCGTGTGGGCTTTGACATGCGGGTGTTTGGTATTCCCATGGACTGGGAAGCCGAGCATATTGATTACCAAGAAAACCGGTTGTTCAAGGACCACCAGACCAAAGGCCCGTTTGCCAAATGGGAACATACCCATCTGTTTTCTGCTGACGGCCCGGATCGTTCCATCATGGAGGACCAGGTGGCCTGGCAGCTGCCCATGGGCTTTTTGAGCCGCCCTTTTCAGGGCCATGTGCACCGGGAACTGGGCCGGATATTTGATTACCGCCACCGGGTCCTGGCCCATGATCTGACACATTATGCCGGAAAGGTAAAGCGGCAGCGGATTCTGGTGTCAGGGGCATCCGGCACCATCGGGTCGGCCCTGGTGCCTTTTTTGCGCACCTGCGGGCATGAAGTGATCAGGCTGGTGCGCCACACCGGGGATCTGGCTGCAGATGAACTGTTCTGGGATCCCTCCAGTGGTATTCTGGACATGAAGGCAGCCGGACCCTTGGACGCGGTCATCAGCCTCAACGGCGTGGATATTTCCCGGGGAAAATGGACAAAAAACCAGAAACAAAAGATCCTTGATTCCAGGATCAAGCCCACCCGGCTGCTGGTGGAAAAAATGGCTGCCATGGAACGCAGACCGTCTGTGTTTATCTCTTCATCCGCTATCGGGTATTACGGAGAGGGACAGGATTCGGTACTCACAGAAGCATCTCCCATGGGGGATTCTTTTATTTCCCGGGTCTGCCAACGGTGGGAACAGGCTTCTGAGCCGGCAGCAGATGCCGGTATCCGCACTGCTCAGCTGCGCATCGGCGTGGTACTCACCCCGGCCGGCGGGGCCCTGGCCCGGATGATACCGGCCTTCATGACAGGGTGCGGCGCAAGGCTTGGTTCGGGACACCAGTACATGAGCTGGATCAGCATGGATGATACCCTGGGCGGTATTCTGCACATCCTGGAAAACAGTGATGTACAGGGCCGGGTCAACCTGACAGCGCCCCAAGCCGTTACCAACCGCGCGTTTACAAAAACATTGGGCCAGGTGGTGTCCCGGCCGGCCTTTTTTGTGATTCCCGGCTGGGCAGCCACCCTGCTCTGGGGAGATATGGGCAGAGAAACCCTGATGACCAGTGCCAGGGTAAAACCCCAAAAACTGCTGGACACCGGATTTGTGTTTCAGCATGAGACACTGTCACCCGCCCTCAGGCATCTGCTGGGCCGGTGACACCCGTGACCGAATACCCCATTATCCGATAACCCATGACCAGATAAAACGGATTGTTTTCATGACAGCGCCTTTGAAATTATTGTTTTCTTTTTTGATGATAACCGCCCTGATTTTCGGGTTTGTCCATATCTATTTTCCGCTGCAGCACTACAGCTTTGAGCGCCTGCATATCTTCTTGTTCAACCTGTGCACGGGCGGGTCCATCCTGCTCTACTACACCCAGGGACAAAAACAGGTGTCCGGTACGGTTCGGCTGTTTTTTGCCGGCTCTTTAATCTATGCGTTTTCCGCATTTTTGCAGCTGTATCCGGTGACCCTTGTGGTGTCCTTTTTTTTGTGTCTGCTGGTGGAAAAGGTCCGGACCGAAGCATTTCCCTGGTTTCCCAAAGATGTTTTCCAAAAAACGGTGCCGGTGTCACAAAAATTTCACCATGCATCGTTGCTGTGCCTGTCCTCCGGCATCGGCATAGCCTTTGTCGTGATTTTGAACAATGAATATTTTCACTGGATCACCTTGGAAAAACTGGTACTGAACACGTTTTTTCTGGGGTTTTCATTCCCCTTGTCTTTGATCACCTTGTCCCTTGTGTTTTCCATGCTCAAAGATATTGAAGGTTCCGGATACAAGGTATTCATGGAACTGTGCTTCTGGACCATTACCCTGGGGGTGATCATTTTTTTCGTGTTTATCCTGCTGGAGCGGTTCATCCCCCAGATTTTTGTGACATCCGCCCTGTTTACCGCCGTGGTGGTGGTGTTTTACCTGTATTACACCTTTGCCAGATCCATGCAGCAGAAACTGTTCCTGACCTCGGGCATCGGGTTTTTGATCGTTACCGCCATCACCGGGATCGCCTACATATTTTTCCAGATGTCGGAATATTATGATCCAGAAAGAACCAAATGGCTGCTGCACCTGCATGTGTTCGCCTCCCTGTACGGCTGGAACCTTTGCGGCCTGGCCGTTATCTGCCGGTTTGAGGATTTTCCCATCCAGCTGCATTCGCCCACGGTGATTTTCATTCACTGGCTTACCGCCCTTGTCCTGGCTCCCCTGGGCGTATTTTACGGCTGGTTTGCCATTCTGGCCATTATCGGGTATGCTTTTATCACACTTGTTTTGTTTTTCAGCAGCAACCATACACAGAAGATGCCTTTATGAGTTCCAGCAGAGAAAATATCAAACAGTTTTTCAAGCAGTTCAAATCCAGTGCAAAAGTATTGGTGATCATCAATGCAGATCCAGATGCCATTGCCTCTGCCATGGCGGTCAAGCGCCTGTTGTGGCGCAAAGTGGCAGAAGTGGTCATTGCCCATTTCAACCGCATCAGCCGGCCGGACAACCGGACACTGATCCAGCTCACTGAACCCGGGCTCAAGGATCTGGCAGAGGTGGACAGGTCCGGGTTTGACAACTTCGTTATCGTGGATTCCCAGCCGGATCACAATGCGGCCTTTGCCGGTATCACCTATACCGCCATCATCGACCACCACCCAGTGTCCAGTCCTGAGGCGGCTTATTCGGATATCAGACCTGGTTACGGTACCTGTTCCACCATTCTCACAGAATATCTCAAATCCGATAAGATAAAACCGTCCCCCAAACTGGCAGCTGCCCTGATGATGGGCATTAAAACCGACACCGCCGACTTCACCCGACAGTCCACCAGCAGGGATATTCGGGCGTTTCAGTATCTGTACAAATTTGCCGACAACAACATTGTCACCAAGGTGGAACGGGCATTTTTCACCGACGAAGACCTTGATTTTCTGGGGAATGCCATCAAAAAAAGGCAGGTGAAAAACAACCGGGTGTTCTACCATGCCGGAAAGATTTCCAAGCCGGATGAACTGGTGATGGTGGCGGATTTTTTCCTGACCATTGTCGGGGTTAATTGGTCTATTGTTTCCGGGGTCATGGACCGAAAACTGATCGTTATTCTCAGAAATGACGGCCTGCGCAAAGGGGCGGGCAATACCGCCAAAGAAGCCTTCTCACAATACGGTTCCGCCGGCGGGCACAAAACCATGGCCCGTGCGGAACTGTCACTTTACCTGATCCGAAAGGACACCGGCAGTGTGGCCAAAAAGGTCCTGGCTGACTGGATCCGGGACAAGATTGCGAAAACCGCCGGCAAAAAAATCGAATGAGTATGGAGGCAGACATGTCCGAAACCGTAAAGCAGATCCTGGACCGTTTTCAATCAGATCCATACATGGGCAGACAGGGAAAGGTGTATACGGATACCTCCGATTTCATGCGGATTACCGGCGGAGATGTGCTTGTTTTTGGAGACGGACATTATCTGGTTTTGCGCGATGAAGTGGAGAGAAGTTACGGGGTGGAAGACCCGAAATACTGGGTCAAAAGATGCAGACATCTTGAATCTGGAGAGCGCCGCCTGCTCAAACTGGTGTTTTATGAAAAATTTATCCTTCAGATGGGAGATATCAAAGTTACATGTTACCGCAGTCCACGCAAAGAAGCCCGTATTCTTGGCCTGGTGCGGGGGGATTCCCGTTTTATGCAGGGGTTTTCGGCAGAGGATGAAAAGGGTAATACCATACGTGTGCTGGATGTTGTGATGGGCAAACGGCTGGATAATTGGATATACAAGCTGGATGTGGATCACAAGACCTATTTTTTCACGTATCTGCCGAAGATTCTGGAAAAATTTATCGGCGCTTGTGAAGCAATTGCATATTTACATGCCAACGGGGAAAAACACGGAGATATCAGGCGTGACCACCTGTGGCGGGAAACCCAGACCGGTGATTATGTGTGGATCGATTTTGATTATACCTTTGATTTTCATGAAAATCCGTTTGGCCTGGATGTTTTCGGCCTTGGCGGCCTGCTTTTGTACATTGTTGGCAAAGGATTCTATTCCCGGAATGATATCATCAGTCTCTTTGGTGATGAAAACAAAGCCCCGGATATCGAACCAAAAGATTTTCTGCTGGTGTTTAAAAATCGGCTGGCCAATCTGCATAAGATTTTTCCCTATATTCCCAAAGAGCTGAACTGGGTTTTGATGCACTTTTCTGCCGGCGCCAGTGTCTACTATGAAACCGTAGATGAATTTTTAAGCGACCTGCGGCCCTGTCTGAAAAAATGGGGTAAAAAACAGTGATTGATACAACACTTGCTGTGGAATGTTTTTGTTCAGGTGTGTGGTAAATAATCGCATAAAAAAAGAAAGGGTTTTCCGGGAGGTTCTTATGGATACCAATAAAATTTTGGTGGCAATCGACGGATCTGAAAATTCAAAACGGGCGGTTGAATATGTGGCAGATATCGTCAAAGGCTGCCGTGATTTTGACATTACACTGTTGCATATTGAGCGGCTGCCTGACCGTGATATTTTTGCAGATGAAGATGCCTGGAAAAAAGCATGTGTGGCGCACCGGCAGAAGATAGAATCTTTTTTGTCAGATAATAAACAGATGATTGCAGATTACGGTATTCCACAAAAAAGGGTATACACCGATTATGTTGAAAGCTGTCATTCACCCCTGGAAGAAGAACCCTCCTATTGCAGCCGGGGCACCAGCATTGCACAGGATATTCTGCATGTGGCGGAAAAAGAGCATTTCGGAACAGTGGTCATCGGCCGCAGGGGGGTATCCAAAGCCGAGGAGTTCATGTTCGGCAGTGTATCCAACAAAATTATTCACTCCGGAAAAGACTGCACCGTCTGGGTTGTGCAATAGCTTTTTCCTTATAAAAATCCTGTTGCTGCCCTTATCCGGTATCCGGTTTTTTCCGTTGAAAACCATATTGCAGGCTGGAGGACTGTTACTGCTGATCCTGCTGGTTTCCCTGCCGGGCTGGTGTGAAGATTCGGACGGTTTAAAGACCTTTCGGGTTTTTTATGAGAATGATCTTTTCGGAGATACCGACAGGTATTATAGCAATGCCCTGCAGATGACCTGGCTGTCCAAAGACCTGAAGCAATACAAAAATGATGTCCGGTTGCCGCCCTGGTCTCTTCCGTTAATCCGGGCGGTGCCGTTTGCCCATGTTCCCGGCAGCACCCATAATATCGGGCTGCTGTTCGGACATCAGATCTATACCCCTGCAGATATTGCGGCCACGGACCTGCAGACCGATGACCGGCCCTATGCCGGATATCTATACGCAGGCATTGCCCTGCACAGCAAAACCCCAACCAAACTGGATACCATTGAAATCGCCCTGGGGCTGGTGGGCCCGGCTGCCCTGGGGGAGCAGGTCCAGAATACCGTGCATGATCTCAGGCATATTGCCGAAGCACGTGGCTGGGATCATCAGCTTGCCAACGAACCGGCAGTCCGATTTTCCTGGCAGCGCAAATGGCGCAACCACCGGGCGATGCTCACGGATATCCTGTGCTATGACCTGCTGTCCCACACCGGTGTCACCCTGGGCAATGTGAGAACCGGTGCAGATGCCGGTGTGGAAATCCGGATGGGATACAATATCCCAATGGATTTCGGGTCCGACGTGATCCGTCCCGGTGCCGGGGTCAGCGCCCCGGTGACCATGTTCGGGTATCCCCGCATACCGGCTTTTGGAGTGCATGTGTTTGCTGGTGTACGGGCAGAAGCTGTGTTTCGTGATATTTTTCTGGACGGCAACACCTGGAAAAGCCGCCACAGTGTTGACAAAAAACTTCTGGTGGGGGAATTGTCTGCAGGCATTGCCGCAACCTATAAGCGGATAAAGCTGACCTACCGCCATGTTTTCAGAACCAAACAGTTCGATAATCAGTCCAGAGGTCATGTGGTGGGATCTTTGGCCATGACCATCTCTTTTTAGGAAGTTTTTCCTCTGCGGCGCCCCCCCTCCTGTCTGTTGCAGTGAAGATATAAGACACACTGCCGGCATTCATGAGGCCGGCATAATTGTCCGGCCTTACCGAACAGGTTAGGGTGAACCCGGTTTGGAGAGTTTCGGGTTCCAGTCTTTATCGCCCCAAATGCTTTGCTGTCAGATGGATGGCCGACAAAAGTGTCTCCAGCGAAGCGGTTTTTTGAACATAAACATGGGCACCGGCCGCAACCATGGCCTCGGCCCGATCCGAAGCATCGTACATGGAGAGTGCAATCACCGCGGTTCCGGAGAATTGGTTTTGAATGCACCGGGTGGCCTCCACCCCGCCCATGCCGGGCATGGATACGTCCATGAGCACTATATCCGGATGTTCTTTTGCGATAATGTCCAGGGCGGTTTCCCCATCCGGGGCTTCCCCGATGACTTCTATGCCGGGTTCATCCTTCAGAAGGGTTCGAAGTCCTTCCCGCATCACCTCATGGTCATCCACCAGCAGGATGCGCAGGGCATCGGCCAAAGACTGGTCAGCCTCGGAGGCCGTCCGTTCGGGACTTGGTTCCGGAACCTGCTGCTCCCGAACTTCTGCGATTTCGGTTTCCGGAATGGTTACCATGATCCGGGTGCCTTTTTCAGGACGGGATTCGATATCCATTTTCCCGTCTATGGCAGTGATCCGCTCCCGGATATTGAGCAGACCAAAGCCTTTTTTTTGTGTGCTTTCCATGGCCTTTGGGTCAAACCCCCTGCCCTGGTCCTCAACCGTCAGCCGGATCGTTCCGTTCTTGCGCTCCAGGTACAGGTCGGCCTTTTCCACCCCGGCATGCTTGACAATATTGAACAGCAGCTCCCGGCAGGTGGTGAACATCAGGTAGCGCAATTCAAGGGCCCGGGGTTCAGTTTCAGGATCAAGATGCAGGGCCAGATCAATTCCGTTTTTCTCCTTGAACCAGCGCCGGGCCCATTCCAGGGCCGGCAGTAACCCCTCCTGCAGGATCGGCGGGCTCAGCTGATGGCTCAACTGCCGGGTGGCCTGGATCGCCTGATCGATAAATTTGTACAACTGGTCCATGTTTTTGGCGCCTGCCCCGGTATCACTTTTGACCCGGTCCAGGCAGTATCTGGCACCGGTCAGGATCTGTTGCAGGTCGTCATGAAGTACTTCGGCGATTCTGCGGCGTTCGTTTTCCTCGGCCCGGGAAAGTTCCAGTGACAGTTTGCGCAGCTGACGGGTCCGCTGCCGGACCTGTGTTTCCAGGGTCTGGTTGAATTTTTCAAGCTGTTTTCGGGCTGCCAGAAGGTCGGTAATATCGGTGAAGGTGATCACCACACCGGCGATGCGGTCATTCAGGGTGCGGTAGGGCAGGGTTCTTCGAAGATACCATTTGTCGCCCCCCTTTACCTGCCGTTTAATGGGGCTTAGCTTTTGCAGCACCTCCTGTGCATCTGAAAACAGGTCGGGATCCTGAACCTTGCAGGAAAAATCGGTGATAGCGCGGCCTATGTCCGAGGATATTATCGAAAAAAGTTCCCGCACAGCCGGAGAAAACCAGCGGATATGCAATTTATTGTCAAGAAAAATGGTGGCAATGTCGGTGGACGTCAGCAGGTTGCTCAGGTCGTTGTTGATGGTTTCCAGTTCCTGGACATTGCTGTGTAATTCCTGGTTGGTGGTGACCAGCTCTTCGTTGAGCGACTGAAGTTCTTCCTTGGAGGTTTCCAGCTCTTCGTTGGTGGACTGAAGTTCTTCATTCATGGAGGTGATTTCTTCATTGGACGCTTTTTGTTCTTCGTTGGCACTTTCCAGTTCCTGAATGGTGGATTCCAGGTCGAACCGGCTGACACGAAGCTCTTCTTGCAGCTGATGGACCAGGTCGTCGGTTTCACCCGAAACTGGCGGCGGCAATGGGTTGGTGGGAATACCGGGCGGTTCATCGGCGATGGTTTCAAAGGTCAGGACCACCAGAGGACCGACCCCTGTTCCGGCTTTGACCGGAGATGCAGTGATGACCAGCGGTTTCCAGGTGCCGCCATCGCGAATACGGGCGTCTTCCATCCGGATCGGCCGTTTCGAAAAAAGCGCATCCGTGACCATTTCTTGCAGTTTGTGACGGATCCCATCCCGGGCCATGTCCAGCAGATTGGAGGTGGGTACCCCGGTGGGCCGGGCCAGATAGGGTTCGGTGTTGCCGTGAAAATAGACCACCTCCAATTCAGGGTTCACCAGTACGGCAGCCGGTCCGAACCGTGCAGCCAGGGCCCGGTTCATCAGATCGTTCATGCGGGGCTTTTGCGCAGCGGGCAGACGCTTTCCCATCTGGTCCAGCTCCCGCCGCGCGGTCTGGGTGCCGTACAGCGGAAAACTGATCAGATCATGGCGGGTGGGGCCGATACGTCGATAGATACGCCATTTTCTGGATACTGTTTCATACAGGTTTTTCCTTTGCCCGCCAATGGTTTCGGCCGGACTCAGAAAGAGACACCCCCCGGGCTTCAGGGCGAAATGAAACAGCGCCAGCACCTTGCGCTGTGTTTCGGCCTCAAGGTAGATCATCAGGTTTCGGCAGGAGACCAGATCGAGTTGGGAAAAAGGAGGATCAGAAATGAGATCCTGGTTGGCAAAAACCACCAGTTCACGGATTTGGGAAACTACCTGGTAAGAATCCTCTTTCTTGTTGAAATACTGCCCAAGCACAGCAGGGGGCACATCCAGTTCGATGCTGTCGGGAAAGATCCCTTCCCGGGCCTGTTGAAGACGTTCCATTCCCACATCCGTGGCAAATATCTTGATTTCCCGCCGGTGCCCCGCTTTTTTTGCTTCATCATAGAGCAGAATGGCCAGGGTATAGGCTTCTTCTCCGGAGGCACATCCAGGTATCCAGGCCCGGATGGGAGAATCGGGATCCCCGTCATCGGTCAGTTTGCAGAGTATCTCCCGGCGAAGTACGTCCCATGCCTTGGCATCCCTGAAAAACCGCGTCACCCCGATCAGCAGATCTTCGGTCAGGGCCTG
>Ga0209949_1001454_pt1 | contig 11454 bp, 9 predicted proteins | sample SalPonC_black_MG_FD_185711 | JGI IMG/M metagenome (GOLD analysis project Ga0209949, IMG submission 185711) | Salt pond soil microbial communities from South San Francisco under conditions of wetland restoration - Salt Pond MetaG... | ecosystem: Environmental > Aquatic > Marine > Intertidal zone >... | reverse complement strand
AAGAATCAATACGGGTCAGCCTGATTCTGTTGAATCTAACCCAATGCCACAGCAGGAGGGGGCAGATGCGGCTTTGTTGGTTGCTGAAACATCTGCCAGCCCGGCAGATATGTTTTCAGACAAGCCACCTGTGTATACGGGGGAAAAAATCAAGCTGGACTTTTACGATACAGATATCAAGAATGTATTCAGGATATTACGCAGTGTCAGCGGTTTGAATTTTGCCATTGATGATGATGTCCAGGGCAAGGTTACCATGAGTCTGGAAGAGCCGGTACCCTGGGATCAGGTCATGGATCTGGTGCTGAAGATGAATGGCCTGGGTAAAAAAATAGAGGGCAATGTTGTGCGGATTGCCACTCTGGAGACCATGGCGGCAGAAGAAAAGTCCTATCAGGATGCCATTACCGCCCGTAAAAAATCCCTGGAACAAAAACAGAGTTTGGAACCCATGGTGACTGAGTACATTCCCATCAACTATTCAGATGCCACATCAGATATCCAGCCCCATGTACAGAAAATATTAACCCCTGACCGGGGACGCCTGTCTGTTGATTCTCGGACCAATATGGTGATTATCACCGATACCCAGACGAAAATTGATCAGGCCCAGGAGCTGATCTATCGCCTGGACACGGTTACACCCCAGATCATGATTGAAGCCAGGGTTGTGGAAGTGACAAAGGACTTTTCAAGAAGCCTTGGAATGGCCTGGAACCTGAGCAACGCCAGCAGCGCAACCTCAGGGTTTGCAGACGATTTTGGTGTGGCAATAAATCAGTCCGCCACCGCAGGCATTTCCGGAGAGTTTTCCTTTTTCAGCCTGTTCGGCTCTTCGGTCACGGCCTTGAATGCCCAGCTTGAAGCCGCTGAAGAGACCGGGGACAGCAAGATCATCTCCTCGCCCAGGGTGCTTACCCTGGACAATAAAACCGCCACAATCACCCAGGGCTTTGAATACGCCTATCAGGAAGAGAGCAGTTCCGGAGGCACAACCACCTCGTTTAAAGATATTGACCTGTCTTTGGAGGTGACCCCCCATGTCACACCGGATAAAAGAATTTCCATGAAGGTCTCGCTGACCAAAAATGATGTTTTCTCTGTGACCACCACTGGGGTGCCGACCCTGGCGACCAATGAGACGGAAACCGAACTGCTGGTCAACGACAACGAAACCGTTGTGATTGGCGGGGTGGTAAAAACCTCCAAAACCGATGACGACAGCGGCCTTCCGTTTTTGACAGGGATTCCGGTTCTGGGCAAACTTTTCGGAATTTCCAAAGAAGAGGAGAGCAGGAGTGAACTGCTTATCTTTATCACCCCCTCTATTGTCCAATTGCCCCAGAAGAAGAACCTGAGCCGGGCAGCCAATCAAGTCCCGGGGCAAAGAAAAGAATAAGGGTGATCCTTAATAAATAACTTAATAAATAAGGGCGTCCAGTCTCTCCCGGGCGTCCCTGCCCAGGCTTGAATTTTCTGGGGTCAGTTCAAGTACCAATTTCCAGGAGTTGATGGCCTGTTTGATGTTGCCCTGCTTTTCATAGGTTTCGGCAAGGTCTGCGTGGAGAATGGCTGCATCTGGAGATTTCTGCAGGTTCCGGTGTAAAAAGGCCATGCCGCGTTCAATCTGACCGGTTTCAAGATAGATCCGGGCCAGGCCATGCAGGGCCATAATGAAGTCTGGGCTTTCTTCCAAAGCCTGTCTAAAATACGCCTGAGCCATGGCAAATTCTTTTTTCCCCAGATAGGCCCATCCCAGATTCACCAGGGGGAACTGGGGCGTGGGGTAGATCAGGTCCGCCAGAACCTTTTCAAACTGGGCAATGGCAGAATCCCATTTTTCCTGGCGCAGATAGACTGCGCCCAAATTGTTTTTTGCTTTGGAAAAATCCGGGGCCTGTTTCAGGGCTTTTTTAAAGGCGGCTTCGGCCAGCTCAAATCGATTCTTCCCCATATAGGCCAGCCCCAGACTGTTTTGGATCTGGGGATCGGCGGGCAGTATTTTTTCCGCGTCCAGAAGCTTGGCAAGGGCAATGGTATAACTTCCCTGGGCCAGATAGGCATCTCCCTCTTTTTTATAGGCATTTGCAAGTCTGTCGCTTTTCTGGGGCGCTGTGGTTCCGGCACAGGAAAAGACGAAAAGGACAAGGAAAATCAGGCGGGTGAAATCGGTTGTCATGGTATTATTTTCCTTTGAGTCGGATGACTATGATGCCTTCGGCATCCATAAAGGCGGTGGCCCGGGCTGAAAGCGCCGTCCCTGTTATAAAAAATTTGTCTTTTTCACAGACAGCATAGATCCCTTTGAGCGGACTGACCCGGCCATCTGTATTAAACGCCGGGTTTTTCCATGTGGTAAACCCCAGTTTTGAAAAGACAAGAATCAGAATTTCGCCTGTGGTCATGCCGGGGGAAAGGGTCAGGATTGGAATGCCTTTATCCGCAAGATTTGTCAGGGCTGCGCCGTAGACCGTTCCCGGATTGACCAGAATATCCGGGCGGTTGTCATGGGTAATCCGTGCCAGGTCAACGCTGATGCCCACCCCGTTGATTTGGATTGGAACTGGTGAGGGCAGCTGAAAAACAAAGGCTGTGGGCTCAAGTACGGTTTTGATTATGGCGCTGGCATCTTCGGGGTGTTTGTCCATGGGCGGGGTCAGTGACATAAGAGACGATCCCTTTGCAAGGGCCTGATTCAACTCTTGGATTTGAAGTTCCTTCCAGTATTGTTTCATTCCTTGAATCAGGTCAGTATCCAGGTCCTGGGGCCCTGTGTCCTGCGGAAGGATCAGGGTTTTGCTGCCATCATTTTCGGTGAGAAGGGGGGTGCGGGTGAGATCCAGGACCTTGGGATTCCCTTTGCTTTTCCCTGGAAAGACCATTTGTCCCTGGTGCTGCAGAGCACCTTGAACCAATTGGGTGTAGCGCTTGAGTCTCGCCAGGTTCCCGGGGGCCAGTTCCGGCAGGGTGGGCAAAGGCCGGGGCGCAGGCTGGCCCGCTATGGTTTTGTCCTGTGAGGTGGGCGGTCCGGCGGCCTGCCCGGTTGCAAGGAACTTTTGAAACCAGGGCTGGGCCAAAAGAGATGGATCCGGAATCCGGACCCGGGATCCCAGATAGATCTTGTTAAGATCGCGAACGTCGGGGTTCAGATGGGTAAAGACCTTTTTACCGGTATCAGACACCGCCCCTCCTTTTTGGAGAAAGGCTTTGTCCAGAAGGGTAGAGACTGTGTCTCCTCTTTGGATGGTATGATTTTTGACAAAGGCGGTCAGTTTTTCCTGCTTGAATTGTGTGGAAAATTCCAGGACCGGTACCTCGACAATGCCCCTTTGTTTTTCCTTGTATGCCTTGCGGCTGACCTGCTTTAACGGGATCAGGATCTGATGGCCCGGTTCAATGGCGTCAATATTGGAAAGTTTTGGGTTCAGTCGCTTAAAAATGTTGAGAAATTCAGGGAAATCCTCGCCTGAAATTTCACCCTTTTGCCTGAAAATCTTGTAAAGCCAGTCATCTTTTTTGACCTGGTAGGGTTCACACAGATAGTCCTGATTTTCAAAGGTGAAAATAGAGTATTGCTTGACATAGGTTTTCATTGTCTGGCCAAAAGCATAAAAGGGCTGTGCCAGGGAGAGTGTCCCCAGCAGAAGCCCTGATATTATGCAGCCGTTTAAACAACGCATCATTGATTGGCGGTCAAGTCCAATAGATTTGCAATCTTTGTGGAAACCTCATTTACAAAACGGGAAAAGTCGGCATTGTCCAGCCGCTTGTCCTGGGAGGGTACCAGGGCCGGGTCTTCTGGCGCAACCCGTTCGGGCAGGTTGATGAATCCAGGGTCCGGATCAATGTGATACCCTTTGGGGATCTGGTTCTGGAAGTACATGTCCTGGAAGCCTGAAAATTTGATGGCATGGGCCGTGGCGTCCAGCACAGCGGTTTCCTCTGCCGAAACAATGCCCTGGTGCCTGGCCGCAACCAGGCCGGCAAGGCATTCCCCACCTTGAGTGCAGGTGATATGACCGTTTTTATTGGCTGTAATGGTCCAGTCCATGATGTCCTGTTCGGAAACCTGAACCACAAAGACGGTGGGCTGCCCTGAAATGCGGTCATACTCTTGTGCAATTTTGATGACCCGGGGCATGGAAACCGGGTTCCCAATCATGGCTGCCTGGGCCACACTGGGCTGGACATCCTTGGGCATAAACTGTCGTTTGCCAGGGTCGGTTTCCTGGTAGTACTGATACACAGGATCGGCATGTTGTGACTGCACCCCGACGATTTTTGGCAGGGTCTGGATGATGCCGGCATGGTAAAATTTAAGAAAGCCGTTCATGACAGCAGAGATGTTTCCTGCGTTGCCAATGGGAAGAAAGACCACTTTATCCGTCATGTCCCAGTCAAAATCCTGGGCAATCTCATAGGAGAAGGACTCCTGGCCCAGGATCCGCCATGCGTTTTTGGAGTTGAGCAGAACCACGGGGTATTGGCTGGACAGGTGCTCCACCACTTTCATGCAGTCGTCAAATACGCCGGGGATTTCAAATACCTTTGCCCCGCTGCCCAAGGGCTGGGCCAGCTGGGCAGGGGTAACCTTTTTATGGGGCAGCAGCACGGCGGATTTGATGGTCTCTCCAAGATAGGAGGCATACAGGGCTGCAGCCGCGGAAGTGTCGCCCGTGGAGGCGCACACGGCGATTACATCGGATACCAGATTCCTGTCCACCAGGTATTTTACGGCGGACAGGGCCGAGGCCATGCCCCGGTCTTTAAATGAAGCGCTGGGGTTCTGGCCGTCGTTTTTGTAAAAGAACTTGATGCCGGTTTTCTGCTGAAGCCGGTCATTGGCCTCTACCATAGGGGTGTGGCCTTCGCCCAGGTAGATAATGGATTCCAGGGGGATCGAGGGTCCGATGAACTCGTGGTACCGGTAGATGCCCTTGAGTGCGGGGATTTTCAGCATTTTCCGGTAGTCAAACACTTGCTGCCAGGTTTTTCCGTCAATTTTTTTCAGATCCTGCCGACAGCGGTCATGGATGAGCAACACCTGGTTACAGGCAGGACACACGTATAAGAGGTCTTCAATTCCATATTCAGCATCGCAGCCCAGGCATTTGTAAAACAGGTCTCCCTTGGGTTCAGGAATGATCAGGGATCTGATATGTTCTGGAAATTGTTCAAGATTCATTTTTAATAACGCTAAGGCCTCCCATATATGGCACAAGGGCGTCGGGAATTGTCACTGAGCCGTCTGCCTGTTGATAGTTTTCAAGGATGGCGGCAAATGTCCGTCCCACAGCCAGGCCAGACCCGTTGAGGGTGTGGCAGAACCCAGGTTTTTTGGACGATTTGGACCGGTATTTTATATTGGCGCGGCGGGCCTGAAAGTCCAGGCAGTTGGAGCAGGAAGAAATTTCCCTGTACTTGTCCTGTCCCGGCATCCACACCTCAATGTCATAGGTCTTTGTGGCGGCAAACCCCAGGTCTCCGGTGCACAGGGTGACCACCTGATAGGGAAGCTCCAGGCGCTGGAGAATGGTCTCCGCATTGGCCAGCAGACTTTCAAGCTCCTCAAAGGAGGTCTCAGGAGAGGTGATCTTGACCATCTCCACCTTGTTGAACTGGTGCTGGCGGATGAGCCCCTTGGTATCCTTGCCGTAGGATCCGGCCTCAGACCGAAAGCAGGGGGTAAAGGCGGTGAACTTTAACGGCAGCAGGTCTTCATCGATAATTTCTTTGGCATAGATATTGGTCACCGGAACCTCTGAGGTAGGAATGAGGTAGTAATCCCAGCCGTCCAGTTTGAACAAATCTTCCTCAAATTTAGGAAGCTGGCCAGTGCCGGTCATGGTGGCCCTGTTGACCAGGAAGGGCGGCAGTGCCTCTGTATACCCGTGTTCTCCGGTGTGAATGTCGAGCATGAAATTGATCAGCGCCCGTTCTAGGCGGGCGCCGGCACCAAGATAAAGGGGGAAGCGTGCCCCGGCCAGCTTGGTGGCCCGGGCCAGATCCAATATCCCTAAACCTTCGCCGATGTCGGCATGGTCCTTGGCTGGAAAGTCGAAGGTTTCTGGGGTCCCCCAGGTCTTTTCCAGGCGGTTTTCCGTGTCATCCCTGCCCTTGGGCACGTCGTCATGGGGCAGGTTGGGCAGGGTGATTAAAAAATCGTGGATGGCCGCTTCAGTCTCGGACAGGTCCTTGTCAATGGTTTTTATCCGCTCGGAAACGGTGCGCATTTTGTCGATACTGGGTTGGGCATCTGCTCCGGCTTTTTTCATCCGGGCAATGTCATCCGAGGCTGTGTTGCGCTGATACCGCAACGCCTCTATTTCAACCAGGAGGGTTTTTCGTTTTTCTTCCTTGTCCAGAAAGTCTGAAAAATCGATCCTGGCCCCCCGTTTTTCCATTCCTTTTTTTACAGTGTCCAGATCATGTTTGATCTGTTTGGCATCTAGCATTTTTGATTTCTATCCTGACAGATTATGGGGTTGAAAGGTCTTAAATTGATATATTTTTCACAATTGTAATGAAATAACATGGGCCTAGTAAACAGTCAATGATTATTGCCGGTTGACAATCGGGCTTACCTGTATAATATTTTTCCTTAATTTATCCCAACCAAATCCTAAGGAATGACAATCATGGATGAGATGAAAAACGGAAAAAGCAGTGTGCTGGCCCAGGTGGCGGACCGGTTGGATGCGCTGTCCCCAGAAGCCATAGAGGAAAAATACCAGACCATTGAGGGAAAACTATTTGAGTTTGCCAATTTTTTGGAAGCCCAACAGGTTTTTATGTATACCCCCACCTCCACGGAGATGCCCACAGAGGCGATTATCAGAAAGGCGCTGGAGATTGAAAAGGGCATCATCCTGCCGGTTTTCACCGATGCGAAAAACGCGTTTCACCTTTACAGGATAAGTGACTATGACAAGGATCTGGTCGTCAACGCTGACGAGATTCTGGAACCCAATCCTGAACGCTGCAAGAAAATTGCTCTGGATGATGTGGATATTGCCATTATTCCGGGTCTGGCCTTTGATGACAAGGGCGGGCGTGTGGGATTCGGCAATAATTATTATACCAAATTGATCACAAAACTGCCTGAAACCTGTCGAAAAATCGCCCTGGCCTATGATGAACAGATTGTAGATCAGATTCAGATGGAGTCCAGAAAATATACTGTGGATATCATCATTACCGATACAGGGGTGATTTACAAGATTTGACTCTAGCCGGGCCGTTGCTGTCACCAAGCCGGAAATTCTTTGTAACCGCGGAATCTCCGGCTTTTTTATTCCCGGTTAAGGGCCACTCGAAGGGCTTTGAGGTCTTCGGTTTTTCCCATGACAATGAGGATGTCACCTTCTTGGATCAGGGTTTCGAAATGGGGGGCAAAGTCCATTTTATCCGAGGCGTTTTTAATGGCAATGATGATCAGATCGAACTCCTGTCGGATACCCGAGTCTTTCAGGGCCTTGCCCACATACCTTGATCCCTGGGGGACAAAGGCCTCCTCTATTTGGATGGCCTCGCTCTTTCTTGATACGGCAGCATCCAGAAAGCTGGATACAGTGGGCCTGAGCAGTTTCATGCCCATGGACACGGCACCGGTGTCATAGGGGGATTCCACCCGGTTGGCCCCGGCCACCATCAGTTTTTTTCTTGTCTCCGGACTGGACGCCCTGGCCATGATGTAAATGTCCGGGTTGAGCTGCCTGGCGGTGAGCACCAAAAATACGTTGGCCGTGTCCGTGGCCAATGCGGCCACCAGGGTTTTGGCCTTTCCGATGCCAGCCTTTTCCAGCACCTCTTCCTCTGAGGCATCCCCGGTGAGGTAGTGCATTTTATCCTTTGCCAGGGTTTCGGCAAGTTCCTCGCTTTTTTCAATGACCACGATATCCGGCGTATCCTCTTTGATGAAATTGCACAGCACCCTGCCGATCCGGCCATAGCCGCAGACAATATAATGGTCTTTTAGCTTTTTAATCTTGTTGTCCAAACGCTGCCTCCCCAACAAAGTCTTGATTTCGCCCTCCACAACAGATCCGACGATCACACCGGCCAGGTAAAGAAAATATCCCACCCCGGTAAAAATAAGAAAAATGGTAAATATGCGGCCGACATCAGATTGTTCGTGTACTTCTAAAAACCCTACAGTGCTGAGGGTGATGGCGGTCATATATGCGGCGTCCAGAACATCCCATCCCTCAATGACCATATAGGTCAGGGTGCCGAAAATAAAAATCCCCACGGCAGCGATGCAGGCGACCTCCAATTTTAAAATCTTGTTCATTTCAGTTTGTATTAACGGTCCTGGCATAAAAAAGCAAGGCATTCATTATCCAGGATCCTGTCATGGCTATCTTCTTGACGGATTATATGTCGGCAGGTATAAGAGGGGGATGAATGAAGAATCCCAAAAATATTTCAGCTGGCGCCGGGACATGGTTGCCGCCCAGATTGTGGCCAGGGGGATTTCCGACCCCCTGGTGATCCAGGCCATGACCCAGGTCCCCAGGCATCTTTTTGTGAGTGAAGCCCTTGTGGACAGCGCCTATGGTGATTTTCCCCTTCCCATTGGCCAGGGGCAGACCATTTCCCAGCCCTTTATCATTGCCGAGATGACCCAGACCCTCGGTCTGACCGGTAATGAGCGGGTCCTGGAGATCGGTACAGGATCCGGCTATCAGGCCGCCGTCCTGGCCCAGATCGCCTACAAAGTCTATACCATCGAGCGGAACAACACCCTGTTCATGCAGACCCGCCGCCTGTTTGACCGCCTTAAATACCATAATATTGTGACCCGATACTCGGACGGCACCCAGGGGTGGAGAGCCGAAAGCCCATTTGACGCCATCATGGTCACGGCCGGCGGCAATCAGATCCCCGCTCCTCTGGTAGAGCAACTTGCCATGGGAGGCCGCCTGGTCATGCCTGTTGGCGGCCGCCACTCCCAGGAGTTGATTCGGGTTGAAAAAACCCCTGCCGGTATCACCACCACCACCCTTGGGGACTGCCGGTTTGTCAAGCTCATCGGCGAACACGGATGGCGGGAGTAAGGCGGTTGAAATCTTTATGATGTCCGCACCTTTGTTTTCCCATATCAAAGACCTGGCCAGAGGCTTCTGCCTGGGTGTGGCCAATATCATTCCCGGGGTGTCCGGGGGAACCTTTCTGCTGATTTTCGGTATCTACGAGCGGGTTTTTACCATTCTCAGTGAGGTCAACCAGGCCACGGTCGTGACCCTGCTGGGTCGGTTCAGCGCCATGGCAAGATGTCGCAGCCAAAGCCTGACAGATTTTGTTTCGTTTATCGAGGAAAAGGATTTTTTCTTTCTGCTCCGCCTGGCCCTGGGCGCCGCTGCAGCCATCCTGGGGTTGTCCGGCCTGATGAAATACCTGCTTCTTGAGCAATTTGAAGTTACCTATGCCCTGTTTTTCGGTCTGATTCTGATATCGGTGATCATCCCCGTTAAAATGTTCAAACACTTTCACTGGGGCCTGGTTTTCCTGGTGCTTGTCGGTGCAGGGGTGACGGTGGGGGTGGCCTGGGGAGTGAATCCCTACGATAAGATCAAGTTCAAGTCCGATCGTCTGGCGCAGGCGTTTCAGGCGCCCGGGGATTCGACTGTTGTGCTTGAGGCTTCAAGAGAAGCTGGGGCCAGGACCGCCAATGCCGCTGGAAAATACGGGATAAAAGACTATGGTTTCATCGCCCTGTGCGGGGCGCTGGCCATTTCCGCCACCGTGCTTCCCGGGATCTCCGGCTCTCTTGTTCTGATTCTCATGGGGGCCTATTTTGATGTGATTTCCGCAATTTCCGATCTGGGGACCCTGCATTGGGAAACCCTGGCCTATCTATGCGCCTTTGGTGCCGGTGTCGCCATTGGGGGCCTGATGTTTTCCCGCCTGGTCCGGTTTGTCCTTTCCCGGTATTACGATGCCACCATGGCGGTGCTGACCGGGTTGATGATCGGCTCTCTTTACGCGCTGTGGCCCTTTAAGGAGGTGGTGGTCATGACCAGGCAGTTTGTGAAAAACGGCCACGGCATCCAAATGCTTGAGCATGTGCCGGTCACCACCAATATCAACCGGCTTCCCGGCAGCGATGACCCCCTGATCTGGGCCGGGCTGGCCTTTGCCCTGGGATGCGCCATCATGGCCCTGTTCGTCAGGGCTGACAGTCAGACATCAGATCTGATCTGAATTCAAATTAGGGGATGCAAGGCGGGGCTTACATGTCTTCTGGAGCCAAGGCCACAATCTGTTCAATACGGGCAGCATCACAAAAGAGCATGACCAGCCGGTCCATTCCCAGGGCAATCCCTGCGGCTTTTGGCATGTGGCCAAGGGTGGATAGAAACTTTTCCGGCAGGGGAAGGGCGGCCTTGCCCAGGCTTTGCCGGATAAGGTTCTCCTCTTCAAACCGGTGCCGCTGAAGGGCGGCATCGGTAAGTTCCGTAAATCCGTTGGCCAGTTCTATTCCGGCGATATAAAGTTCAAACCGCTGGGCCACCTTGGGGTTTTCCGGATGAAGTCTGGCCAGCGAGGCCAGGGGCGCAGGATAATCAAGCAGAAAGCAGGGGCGCTCAATCCCCAGATTGGGCTCGATGTCAAAACTGAGGATGTCATCAAATCGTCCCTGTTCAATGGCCTTTTCCGGGGAAACCGAGGAAAAGAGTTCAAATGCCCTGGCAACGGAGAGGCGTTCAAAGGGGCGGGAAAGGTCAATTCTGTTGCCCTGGTACATCAGGGGCTGTTTTATACCCGGCAGGGTTTCAATATACCGGAGAAGGTCCTGGCACTGGTTCATGAGATCTGCATAGGTGTGGCCGGCGCCATACCACTCCAGCATGGTCAGTTCCGGCAGGTGGCGGCAACTCCGCTCTCCCTGCCTGAAGCATTTGCAGATCTGAAAAATCCGTTCCGCGCCCTGGGCCAGCAACCGTTTCATGTAAAGCTCAGGAGAGGCCTGCAGAAAAAAAGGAGGGGCAGCCACAGGATCAATATGGGCCTCGGGGATCACGGCTGGAGACAGGATAGGGGTATCCACCTCAAGATAGCCCTGGGACACAAAAAAATCCCTTGTGCCTTGCATCACAAGGGCCCTTGTTTTCAAGTTGGTTCGTTTCTGACTAAAATTCATTGCTGCCGGGTCAGGAACAGCCCCCTTTTATCTCATAGGCATCTTTTGGGCGGTCCTGGAGATAAATGGTCTGGTACTTGGCCGGATCAGCCTTGTCATAAAAGGCATAGGCCTGCTCTTTACAGGCATCGCAGGCATTAATGGGAATGTGGACCCCCAGGATGTGGCGGCCGGGGGTGGCTTTGGAATCCACCTCAAAACTACCGCCGCAGTCCCGGCAGATCCTGATTTTTTCCTTCTGGCGTTCAAAAATATTGTCCGTGTCGTAAAAGGTCTCTCTGTGGCGGACCATGACTTCTCCGGGGGAG
>Ga0209949_1001453_pt1 | contig 11474 bp, 9 predicted proteins | sample SalPonC_black_MG_FD_185711 | JGI IMG/M metagenome (GOLD analysis project Ga0209949, IMG submission 185711) | Salt pond soil microbial communities from South San Francisco under conditions of wetland restoration - Salt Pond MetaG... | ecosystem: Environmental > Aquatic > Marine > Intertidal zone >... | reverse complement strand
GGTAGATCCGCTCAATGATATTGCCGATATTGCCGAAGAGTACGGCCTCTGGTACCATATTGATGCCGCATACGGCGGCTTCTTTATGCTGGTCGACGAAGTGAAAAACAAATTCCGGGGCATCGAGCGTTCCGATTCCTTTGCCATTGATCCGCATAAAGGGCTGTTCTTATCCTACGGACTCGGTGCCGTGCTGATCAAGGATGTGGAAGCCCAGTTTCGCAGTCATTACTACCAGGCCAACTACATGCAGGACGCCCTGGCCGAACAGACTGAACTCAGCCCGGCCGACCTCTCCCCCGAACTGACCAAGCACTTCCGGGGCCTGCGCATGTGGCTGCCCCTGCAACTCTTCGGCCTCCAGCCTTTCCGGGTGGCACTGGAAGAAAAGATCTGGCTCTCCCGCTACGCCTACGAAGAACTGAACGATGCGGGCTTTGAAACAGGCCCAGAACCCGAACTCTCCATATTCGTCTTTCGCTACCTCCCTGAGGAAGGGGATCCTAACGCTTTCAACCAGCAACTGATCGATTACGTTAAGGCAGACGGCAGGGTATTCCTTTCCTCTACCCTGATCGAGGGCGTCTTCTGGATACGGATGGCCGTCATGAGCTTCCGCACACATCTGCAAGAATTGGACACCTGCCTGGAGGTTCTCCGTCAGGGCGTCCGGGAGACTGAAGCGCTGCCGGCCTTCTCAAATATGACATAGCGACGAGCAATCTTCACTGTACCCGCTTGCTTGCCGCAAGCCGGAGAATGCTTTTCACGAAATCAATACGACCAGCATGAATATCACTTTTTCCCGTCTTTTACTCTTTCTCACGCTTTTTACCCTTTCCTGCTCCAGCCTGAAAGACCCACTTCCCGCGGACTACTTCACTTTTCTGCGCATCGATATCGTCGCCAACTACAATGCTAACCAGAATAATCCCGTCCCCCTGGACCTGGTCTTCGTCTACGAGGAAAGCTTTCTCGCCAAAGTTCAGACTATGACGGCAGAAGACTGGTTCGCCTATCGCAGCGGTTCGGTCGGCATTCCGGAGTCAAAAGCCTTCTGGCTCTCTCTGGAAATCGGCCCCGGGCAGAACAGGAGCATCACCAGTTTCCCCAATAATAAAAACCAGGCGCTCGCCCTGCTCGTATTCGCTGATTACCAAACAGATGGTCTACACCGGGCCATTGTGCAGGGTGATCACTCGATCAGCATCAGGCTACAGGAAACAGAGTTCGCCGTCATCCAGGAGTGATGTGTAGGTTTGCCCGGTTTAGGGGCTCACAGGATCTGTGAGCCTATCCTTTCTTTCAAGGTGGTTTCGCCGCAGTTGAGCTATTTTTCTGCCTGCTGCTATAATGCCCTGCGCCACTAACCCGGATTATTCATGGATTCTTCGTCGTTAGATGTCAAAAGGGCTACCAGGCTTTCCGACTTGCATTAAACCCCACACCTGAGTTCATGTTAAATAAAGGAATTCGGCATATCCGTATCCTGAAAAAGCTCCTCAAAATCATTTTTTCAAACGAGAGAACACAGTAATCATGCGTACTAAAACAATTATGGCGATTTTCTTCGCGGGCTTCATATGGCTAAGCAGCTGCGGAGGCACTAAGAAAATGGACCTCAAGCCTCTGAATCTGCAGAGCATTGAAATCGGCATGGCGCAGAAAGCTAATAATGGTGACCCCATTCCGGTAGACATCGTATTTGCCGACAATAATGAGACCCTGAAGGACCTGGAAGGTTTCACCGCTTCCGGCTGGTTTGCCGTCAAGGAAACCAACCTCGGCGACTGGGAAAGCAAAACAATGATACAATCTTTGGAAGCACTTCCCGGCCGAACTATCCAGATTACGGACTTTCCGGAGGGCGCCGCCCAGGCTGTCGGGGTAGCTATTTTTACCCAATATGGCAATCAGGCGCTGAATCGCCTCATCTTTGCCGAAATCGACGAGATAGAATTATTGCTGACGCCGGAAGGGCCAAAAGCGGAGAATGGAAACCTGTACTTATTAACCTCGCCTCCGGAACCGGCGCAACAGGGGCAGCGGCAACGATACTGATCCTTCCGGCGTGTATTTCAACAAGCCAGGACAGCTTTAGGGGCCGGATCAAATGAGGACGTTATTCTTCTCCGGACCCCTTAGTACACTGTCAAATAAGTAACTTCGTGTAAAAGTCAATTTTAATGAAATCAGGAAAATCACTTTGCGTGATCCTACTTTCGCTATTCGGCTTCCTGTTCCTCCTGGGCTGCGCCAGTAGTAAGCAGAAAGGCCCCCTCATCCCCGAAGGCGCCAGTATTGATCTCCAATCCATTACCATACAAGCTTCTCCGGAAGCCAATAGAGGTAAGCCCGTCACAGTGGATATTCTTTTTGTATATGAGGAATCCGCGCTGCAACGGCTACAGGGCTATAACGCCGAGGGTTGGTTTACCGTAAAGGAAACCGATCTAATCGATTGGGAAGGAAGCATGGAATTGACCAGCCTGCAAATCGCCCCCGGAGAAAAAGTCCAGCTCACAGATTTTTCCAACTTGAAAAACAAACCACGCGCCCTCACCTTCTTTGCCGATTACCGGACGCCGGGCCTGCACCGTTATTTTGTCGTCGGCGGCAGCCGTTTCCAGGTGCAACTCCAGGAGCAGGGATATGTGGTCGGCGGGGAGTAGCGCAGCAGGGTGACGGGGATCGACGGCACGCTGATTTTAAAATCATAGCTGATCAGTGTACTATGAAACAAGCCGGACAAAACTAAAACGCCGAGAAATTGGCTGTGTGGAGAAAATACAGGATCATTTTTTATCGAAAAGAGAAAACAAAATTCAAGCGATTCCGTACAACATTGTGGAGCGAATGCATCTGACACTCTCCATCAAAACCAACAAATTACGTATCTTTAAGGGTAGTGGTAAAATAACTGATCCCAGAGAAAGGCGTCGTCAAATCTGAGAATGCCGGGCAATCCGACCGGTAAAATGAATATCATAATGAGAAAACAGGAATATTTCTAAGCGTCGGAGGATGCTTACGAAAGAGATTTTCCGGTTACTGAAAAACAAGCAATAAAAAACAAAGTAATGAAACACCTGATGATTCTTCTGGGATTAGCACTACCATTGGCAGGCTGGTCACAGGCGCAAACGGAGGCCGAAGTTCGTCAGATCCAGGAACAGCCCAAACCCGCCTACTGCGATGAGCCGGCCGTACCCACCCAGGCACGCTCTGTACCCGTCGGCGGAAGCCCGGTGCCGACACTCGCCCAGTACCCGACACTACCTACCATTTGTTACAAAGTGCAGGTAGCTATTCTGCGCCAGAACAATCCTTTCAATTTTCGATTCCACCCCAGTCTGACTGCCCGCTGGCGGCCCTGTGAAGAAGTGTGGGTCGTCGAATCCAAAGACTCCTTTTGCGACCGGGAAGAGGCCGAAGAATTCCAGGAACGACTCAAGGAACTGGGCTATATGGATACTTTCCTGACACAGTTGGTGACCTATCAGTAGACAGTCATACCGGTCGGCAGTGGTTTAGCCAGGATGGAAGACCGGGCTATAGCGGGCCTGGCTGACTGCCTTCAGTAGTTCAACAACGCCTCTACTGCCTCCGCCACCTTCTCCGCCGACGGAATCATCGTCGTTTCCAGTACTTCGTTGAGGGGGATGGCCGGCATATTTTCCGAGCCGAGGGTTCGCACCGGCGCGTCGAGGTATTTGAAGCAGTTTTCCTGAATGCGGGCTGCCAGGCTTTGAGCGAAGGTATTGTTCACCGGTTCTTCGGTGACGACCAGCACTTTACCGTGGCGGCAGGCCCGTTCGAAGATCATTTCCTCATCGAGCGGGAAGAGCGTACGCAGGTCCAGCACCTCCACGCGGCCGTCGAAGTTTTTCGCGGCATTGAGGCCCCAGTGTACACCCATGCCGTAGGACACGATCAGCAGGGAATCACCGGCTTCTATGCGAGCTTTGCCGGCTTCCACGGCCAGGCGGGCTTTGCCGAAAGGCAGCACGTAATCCTCAGCGGGCTCTATCATCTTGGCGCTTGCCGTTCCTTTTACTTTTGACCAATACAATCCTTTGTGCTCGAAGATGACGACGGGGTTGGGATCGTAGAAAGCTGCTTTCATCAGTCCCTTCATATCGGCGCCGTTGCTGGGATAAGCAATTTTGATCCCCCGTATATTGGTCACCACTGACTCCACGCTGGAACTGTGATAGGGGCCGCCGCTGCCGTAGGCGCCGATAGGTACGCGGATCACGGCGCTGACCGGCCACTTGCCGTTCGAGAGGTAACAGGAGCGGCTCACTTCCGTAAAAAGCTGGTTGAGTCCCGGCCAGATGTAGTCGGCAAACTGCACCTCCACGATAGGCTTCAGGCCTACGGCCGACATGCCCACCGTGCTGCCGATGATGAAGGCTTCCTGAATAGGCGTATTGAATACCCGGTCCTCACCGAATTTCTGCGCCAGGGTGGCTGCTTCGCGAAAGACGCCGCCGAGGCGGGCGCCGACGTCCTGTCCGTACAACAGGGCTTCGGGATGCTTGCGCATAATTTCCTCCACGGCGTGCAGCGCACAGTCGACCATGACGTGCTCTTCGCCACCGGCGGGCGTGCGTTCTCCGCGCTCCTCTGTGATGGGCGTCGGCGCAAAGTCATGCGTGTACAGATCTTCAGGGCGGGGGTCCTCCTGCGCCCGGGCCTCCTCTAAGTCGGCTTCCACGGTATCGCGAACCTCCGCTTCGATTTGCTCCAGTTCTTCTTCGGAAATCCCTTCCTCCAGCAGCTGGTTCCGAAAAACCGGATAGGGATCCCGTTCGGCGTGCTCTTCCAGGTCGTCGCGGTACCACTCTTTGCGCACGCCGGAAGTATGGTGGTTCAGCAGCGGCACGTCGGCGTGAATAAGGAAAGGGCGTCTTTCTTGACGAATGGTATCCAAAACTTCCTGAATGGTGAGGAAGCTCTGTATAAAATCGGATCCGTCAATGCTGCGCACCTCTATGCCGTGGAAGCCCTGAGCGTATTCAGCAGCATCCTGGGCGCGGGTTTCTTCGATGTGGGCGGAGATATCCCAACCGTTGTCCTGTACGAGGTAAAGAACAGGCAACTGACGCAAAGCAGCCATCTGCAGGGCTTCGGCCACCTCGCCTTCAGTGACGGAGGCGTCACCCAGCGAGCAGACGGCCAGCGGTTTGACGGCCTGTTCTTCCTCGCTCAGCATGCCCGTCTGTTCGCGATACTGCAGCCCGAGGGCGACACCGGTCGTAGGGATAGCCTGCATCCCCGTAGCGGACGACTGATGGGGGATCTTGGGTTTATCTTCCTCGCGCAAACTCGGGTGCGCATAATAAGTGCGCCCCCCGGAGAAGGGATCCGCGCGCTTAGCCATCAGCTGCAGCATCAGCTCGTAGGGCCGCATACCGATCCCGAGCAGCATGGCGTCGTCGCGGTAATAGGGAGCTACGTAATCCTGAGGCAGCAGCTGCATGGCCAACGCCAGCTGTACGGCTTCATGACCGCGGGAGGTGGCGTGTACATACTTGGATACCTCTTTGAAATGCTTCTCGTACAATTCCGTCATCGCTTTGGCGGTCGCCATGAGACGAAAGGCTTCGACGAGGGTTTTTCTGGCAATACTGGTTGTGGTCTTTATCATGGTTTGGTCAAGGCTTTATAAAAAGGGATGGAGGGATTAAGGATTGCTCGCCTACGCCGGAGGCTTCGGCGGACGGAGAAGGATTGAATATTCCTGTTATCCCTCATTTTTAGTTAAATTATCGTTGTATCTTTCCATTCAGTTTTCTTTGATAATGAAACGAAGCAAATCCAGACAAATATTCATCCAAAATCAACCCCTGACATCTGACATCTGATGTCTTACTCCTTCTGTTTAAACTGCTCGATCGCCTCCCGGGTAAAATTTGAAAGCACCAGCTTTCCGCTGAGGGCGGCGCGTTGTTCCAGCAGTTCGTCCCAGTTACCGGCCTCTTCCCAGAAAGTGCGTTTGAGCTTTTCCATCGCTTCCGGATTGGAGGCGGCCAGCCGTTCGGCCAGGGCCGCTACGGCGGCATCGAGGGCTTCGGTGGAGTCGTAAATATCGGCGTAGAGGCCCTTATTGCGGGCCCATTCGGCGTTGCGCCATTCCGTGGCGTTGATCGCCAACTGTGTCATCGCCGATTTCCCAATTTTACGCTCTACGGCCGGACCGACGACGAAGGGACCGATCCCTACCGCCAGCTCACTCAATTTCACCGCGGCGTATTGGGTAGCCAGGCAGTAGTCGGTAGCCGCTGCCAGGCCTACCGCACCACCGACCGCCTTACCCTGTACCCGCCCGATGATGAGCTTGGGGCAGCGCCGCATGGCATTGATCACCCTGGCAAATCCCATAAAGAACTTTTTCCCGGTCTCAAAATCCCGGATAGCTACCAGTTCGTCAAAACTGGCGCCGGCGCAGAAGGCGCGATCGCCTCCACTTTTAAGAACAATCACCTGCACCTCTTCGTTTTTACCAGCTTCCTGTATGGCTTCGCTAAGGTCGGCCAGCAGCTTGCCGGGCAAGGCATTGCTCGATGGATGAAAAAAAGTAATGGTAGCAATGCCTTTGTCATCAATTGCCGTATCAATCGATCCAAGTTGGGTTTTGTCTTGCATGTATATCTCTTTTCAGTTTTGTTCTTCGACTATGTCTGCGGCGCTGATAAAAAATGCTCAATAAAGTTTTCCGCCCCTGCGTCAGCACGGCTGACCGATTCGCTCGGCATTCTTGGCGTGAGGCTTCCCCGTCAGCATAGCACAATCTACTTCGCGCCCTCGTATAGCAAGCCGGGCCAGGCACAGCATATCAGCGAACCGCGTAATTAATGCTCCTCAGCGAGCTCCTGACGCTCTTCCGGCCGGTAGCGTTCGATGGCCTCTGCCATGCCCCGGAAGATAAACAGGTGAAAAGGCTGCACGGCGAACCAATACAGACGTCCCATCACTCCGTAGGGCCGAAAGGTGGCTACCTGCCGCAACCGGCCTTGCCCGTTTTCCTCCGTGATATCAAATTCCAGCCAGGCTTCTCCGGGCAGTTTCATTTCGGCGTAAAGCAGTAGGCGTTTGTCCTCGTCGTCGGCCACCAGCACCCGCCAGAAGTCGAGCGCATCACCCGCGTGGATCTTATCCGGATTAGTGCGCCCCCGGCGCAGCCCGATACCCCCGAGCAGCTTGTCGAGATAGCCGCGCAGCTTCCACAGAAAGTTACCGTAATACCAGCCCCGTTCTCCGCCGATAGCGGACACATTTTGCCAAACCTGATCGATACTGTTGTGCTCGACAGGTACGTTTTTTTCATCCCGGAAAACGCCGTAGCGCGGCACGTTGACATACTGATTGAGCGATCCCAGTTTAGAGCTGGAGACGAGCGAATCTTTCCAGCTGGAGACCACCATATTCTGCTCGATCTTATCGAAGGCCAGCTCAACGGCACGTTTGTAGGGGACCGGATCGATGCCCAGTTTTTGGGCCAGTTCATTGTCGCGGCAGATCACATCGATTTTCATACTGTCAACCAGGTTGACTGCCAGTTCGTAGGTAGTCGAAGTGACGAAATAAAGCCAGTAAGAGGACAGCCGCGGCGTCATCACCGGCACTGTAAAAATGAAGCGCTTCAAGTTTCGAACCTGGGCGTAGCCTAGCAGCATTTCCTTGTAGGTCACGATCTCCTTGCAGCCGATATCGAAATTTTGGCCATAGCAGTCTTCCCGCAGCATCACCCCGGTCAGGAACTTGATCACGTCGCGGATAGCCACAGGCTGTGTTTGAGTATTGACCCACTTCGGCGCTACCATGACCGGCAGCTTCTCCGCCAGGTCTCTCACGATTTCGAAGGAGGCGCTGCCCGACCCAACAATGATGCCCGCGCGCAGGGCCGTGAGGGGGACTTTTCCCCCACCCAGTACGTTTTCCGTCGCCAGCCGCGATTCCAGATGCTCCGACAACTGATCGCTGTTGACGATGCCCGTCAGGTAGATGATCTGCTGCGCGGCAGTCTGGTCGAGATAATCGACAAAATTTTGCGCCGCCCGCTCCTCCAGCGGCTGAAAATCGCTTATGGAGGCCGACATGGAGTGGATCAGGTAAAAGGCGACATCAAAATCTTTCGGCGCCCGCTCTAGGTCGACCGGCTTCAGGAAATCGACTTCAAAGACCTCAGCATTCCACTCCGGTTTGAGTTCGTACGTGGATTTGTCACGCACGCAGCAAATCACCTCGTGTCCTTCTTCCAGTAAAACCGGCAGCAGCCGCTTGCCGATGTATCCGGTGGCGCCGGTAAGTAATATTCTCATAATCAGATGGATATTTGTCCATCATTCTAACAGTCAAGGACGGCGTTCGTTCTGTGAACGGCGGAACTATACAATTAAGCCGGTATATATTGACTCAATGATGGATTGAATGCTCAAATTATATCAACCTCATGATAAAGCACCCTGTATTACCAGAACGCAGGAAACATTCACCCCTCCTGCTCCTTCATCCGCACCATCGTCAGTATCGTCGCGATAGCCACCGTTTCGTCCTCCTCATCATACACATCGACCAGGAATTTGACGATCCCTTTGCGGATATCCTCCTCGTCCCGTTTTTCCTGGGCGATTTTTTCCTTGACGGTGAATTTCACGCCGATGGTCATGCCCGGGTAGACCGGTTTGGTGAAGCGGCATTCTTCGATACCGTAGTTGAGCAGCACCGGTCCTTTTTGGGGATCGACAAAGAGGCCGGCGGCTTTCGACAGGACGAAGTAGCCGTGCGCGACCCGTCCTTCGAAAATAGTACCGTCGAGCGAGGTTTCGTCCATGTGGGCGTAGAAGTTGTCGCCGCTGACGTTGGCGAAGTTGACGATATCGGTAACGGTAACGGTGTGCTTGTGGGTAAATATCGTCTGCCCGATCTCCAGTTCCTCAAAGTGCTGCCGGAAGGGGTGGATCATCGACTCCTTGTATTCGGAGCCACGCTGGAACACCCGTGTCACTTCGGTGATCATGGAGGGGTGGCCCTGGATAGCGGTAGTTTGCAGGTAGTGTTTGACGCCGCGCACGCCGCCCATTTCCTCGCCGCCGCCCGCACGTCCCGGGCCGCCGTGGACGAGCATAGGCATAGGGGAGCCGTGGCCGGTACTTTCTTTGGCGCTCTCCTCATTCAGGATCAGGATGCGGCCGTGGAAGGGAGCGCTGCCCATGACGTAGTCGGTGGCGATTTTCGGATCGGCGGTAGCGACGGTGCTCACCAGGGAGCCCTTGCCCATGTTGGCCAGCTCAATAGCTTCGTCGAGGTTGCGGTAAGGCAGGATGGTGCTCACCGGGCCGAAAGCTTCTACCGTATGCGTAGCGTGCAGGTTAAATGGATCTTCGTTGAGCAGTACGATAGGATGATAGAAAGCGCCCTTTTCCAGGCTGCCGCCCTGTATATCGAAGGTGTCGACATCGCCGTAGAGCACTTTGGAGCTTTGCTTCAGTTCCTGGACGCGGCGGCGCACCTCCTCCAGCTGGCTGCGGCTGACCAGCGAGCCCATGCGCACGCCGTCCTGCTGCGGATCGCCGATCGTGGTTTTCTGCAGCCGCGCGCTGAGCGCCCGCCGCACATCGCCTACCAGGTTCTCCGGTATGATAGCCCGGCGGATAGCCGTACACTTCTGACCGCATTTGACGGTCATTTCCCGCACCACTTCCTTGATGAACAGATCGAAGGTAGGCGTACCCGGCACGGCATCTTTGCCGAGGACGGCCGCGTTGAGGCTGTCGGCCTCCATATTGAAGGGAACGGCGTTTTCGATGATCTGCGGCAGGGATTTCAGCATGCGCCCCGTTGAGGCCGATCCGGTGAAGGTGACCACATCCTGTGAAGTGACCGGATCCAGGATGCCGATGCCCCGCCCGCAGTCGAGCTGTAAGGCGCCTTCCGGCAAAATACCAGAATCGACGATATCCTCCACCATGGCCTGGGTCAGGAAGCTGGTCAGCTCTGAGGGTTTGACAATGGCCGGCACGCCCGCCAGCAGATTGACCGACAGTTTTTCCAGCATACCCCAGATGGGAAAGTTAAATGCATTGATGTGGATAGCCACGCCGTGTTTCGGTGTCATGATGTGGTGACCGATAAAGCTGCCCTCTTTTGAAAGCGGCACGGCGTCGCCATCGACGTAGAAGGTCTGATCGGGGAATTGCCGTCGCAGCGAAGCGTAGGCAAACAAGTTACCGATCCCTCCGTCGATGTCTATCCAGCTATCGGCCTTCGTGGCGCCGGTCTGATAACTCAGGGGATAGTATTTCTTGCGAATATCATACAGGTGAAGGGCCAGTTGCTTCAGCATCAGCCCCCGCCGGCGGAAGGTCATTTTGCGGAGTTTGGGACCGCCGACGCTGCGGGCGTAATCCATCATGGCGCCATAGTCGAGCCCTTCGCTGCCGCAAGTGGCGACCAGCTCCCCGGTCACCGCATTATATTGCGCTTCGCCCTCACCTTCGTGGGGCATCCACTGGCCCAGGGCATAGTTTTTAAGCTTTTGCATGGTTTTATCTGGTTCCGTTTGATAGGCGAATGAATGTTCGTTAGCAAAAATAACGATTCGGCCCGGCTTTGCCAAGAACAATAAGCTTTTGGCGAACCAGATCACTCCTCCTTCATCTCTTTCCAGGTCCGGTAAAGCAGCTCCTGTTCGGGTCGGTCTGCGGGCATTTCGTGCAGGGGTTCGCACTCGCGAAGGTGTTGGCGGAGGTCTTCGGGGAGTTGCTGGTACAGGCGGGTGCCTTTCGTTTTCCAGGCGATCATATCGTCGGAGACCTGGCGAACTATGCGGGCGGGGTTGCCGACCAGCAGGGAACGAGGCGGAATCTTTTCACCGGCTTTGATGAAGCTTAGCGCCCCGATGATACATTCGTCGCCGACCTCCGCCTCGTCCATGATGACGCTGTTCATCCCCACCAGCACATTGCGGCCTATGTTGGCGCCGTGGATGATGGCGCCATGCCCGATATGGGCCCCCTCCCGGAGGTATACAGTCACTCCGGGAAACATATGGATGGTACAGTTTTCCTGCACATTGCAGCCGTCTTCGATGACGATTCCGCCCCAATCGCCCCGCACCGCGGCTCCGGGAGCAATATAGACATCTTTACCAATGGTGACATTCCCCGTCACTACCGCTTGCGGATGTACATAGGCCGATTTATCGACCACCGGTTTAAAGTCTTTGAATTCGTAAAACATATTTGGTAGGATTATTATTTATTTTTGAACACCACTCCCTACTGACATTGTTTTAAATAACGTAGTACACTGTGTATTAAGTTAGTTAGCATTTTGAAGAGGGGAATTTTTCCTCAATCGAGGCGCTGCGGAGCCTCGTAGCCTAAGCTACGAAGGCGAGCACGGAACGAAGAGTGAGGGAAAAAGAGCCCTTCAAAATGTTGAAAAATTTAGTACACAGTGTACTA
>Ga0209949_1001444_pt1 | contig 11503 bp, 10 predicted proteins | sample SalPonC_black_MG_FD_185711 | JGI IMG/M metagenome (GOLD analysis project Ga0209949, IMG submission 185711) | Salt pond soil microbial communities from South San Francisco under conditions of wetland restoration - Salt Pond MetaG... | ecosystem: Environmental > Aquatic > Marine > Intertidal zone... | reverse complement strand
GCCGTGGCAAGGCCGATCCCGGACGCCCCGCCGGTAATGACCACGGTTTTATTTTTGAAATCACGCCTGCTCATAAAGGGCCTCGTCATTCTTTTTTATCCTGCTGAAGAAAAAGGCGGTGCAAAGACCTGCAAAAATATGCCAGATCCCCCACCAGGCCACCAGTATGGCCATGCCCCCCAATCCGTTGAAAAAGTTGAACACCAGGATCAGGCCCAGGGCGGAATTTTGAATGCCCACTTCAATGCACACCGCCCGGCAGTCCGGCTCGCTCAGGCCGCACAGCTTTCCAGCCCAATACCCGGTATTCAGGGCCAGAAGATTATGCAGCAAAACGGCCAGCACCACAAGCCCCACATAGGTCATGAAGTTCTGCCAATTGGCGGCCAGGGCCCCGCAGACAATGAGGATGAAAAAGCACAGGGAAAAAATCTTAAAGGGCTTTCTCACCCGGGCCGCCAGACTGGGGTAATACCGGCCCACACTCATGCCGACGATGAGCGGAATTCCCAGGATGATAAACACGGTGATAAAGATATCCACCGGGCTTAGGTGCACCTGTCGAAGAATGGGGGCGGTATCCGGGTTGAGCCGCCCCCAAACGGAGATGTTCAAGGGGGTCATGACAATGGCCGCCAGGGTGGAAACCGCTGTCATGGAAATGGACACTGCGCAGTTGCCCTTTGCCAGATAGGTCATGATATTGGACAGGTTCCCCCCGGGGCAGGCCGCCACCAGCATCATGCCAAGGGCAATAGAGGGATGGGGCCGCAACAGCATGACCAGACCGAAAGTAAAGGCCGGCAGCAGTATGAACTGGGCCAAAAGGCCAATGCCCGGGGCCTTGGGGCTTGCCAGAATCCGTTTAAAATCGTCAAGCTTCAGTTCCAGCGCCACCCCGAGCATCATCAGGCCGATGGCCCCGTTGATGATGGCAATGCCTGTGGGGTTGAAATTCAGCCGAACCTGGTCCAGCGTATTGGGATCCAGCACCATGGGTTCCATTTGCACCCCCCTTTAGATTAAAAATTGATTACAATACTATCAACTTATGACTCTAGGCCTTGTACGCCCCCACATTGGCCAGGGCCATGGAGCCCGGGCTCACCGTGGTGGTATCGGTCATGACGTTGATGCAGCAGACGCTTTTGGATGCAAAGGCATCTTCCAGGGCCGGCCGGATATCCTTGGGATCCTCAACAAAATAGCCCTTGCCGCCGATGGCCTCCACCATCTTATGGTAGTCCACCCGGCCGATCCATGTGCCGCCCTCAATGGCATGGCCGATGCGGATCTCCTGACTGTGGCGGATCATGCCCCAGCCCTGGTCATTGGCAATGACCACAACAATGGGCAGGTTCTTTCTGATGGCGTTTTCAAACTCCATGAAGTTGAAGCCCACAGACCCGTCCCCGGTAAGCAGGCAGACCCGCTGGTCCGGATTCAGCAGCTTGGCGCAATTGGCATAGGGCAGTCCCACGGCCAGGGAGCCAAAAATGCCGTAATCCAGATAGGCCCCGGCCTTTTTCATGGTCCGGGTCATGCCCAGCCAGGTGGTGGTGTCTCCGCCGTCAGCCACCACAATGTCGTCTTCCCTGTCCATGAAGGCGTTGACCTCCTGGGCCAGACGCATGGGATGAACAGGGACATTGTCCGAAGTCCAGTCATTTTCCGACAGGGCCTTGCCGTCCTTGTGGGCCTGGTCCAGCTTTTTTACCCAGGGGGTAAATTGCGCCTTGAACCCGAAATCCCTGTCCGCCATGATGGCGTTGCACTGGGAAAGAAAGCCTTTGATGTCCGAAACAATAGGCAGATCCACCGTCCGGTTCCGGCCGATCTCGTCAGGCTGGATATCCACCTGAACCAGTTTGGCTGCCGGGTTAAACACATCCCCGAACAGATAGAAAAGGGAAATCCGGGTCCCCAGGATCACCACCAGGTCGGTTTCGATATAGGCGGCAAATCCGGCGCCGGGACGAATGGCCAGGGCCCCTTCATAGCAGAGGGGGTGGTCATCGGGCAAAACCCCCCTGCCGGAGAGGTTGGTGAACAAAGGAATGCCCGAGCTTTCGATAAAGGTTTTCAGTTCTTCCTCAGCCCCGCTCTGCCAGGCGCCGGTGCCGGCGATGACAATGGGGTTTGCCGCAGTCTTGAGCATCTCCAGCATTTCAGCTGCCTTGGCCGCATCTCCGGGATGGGATACCACCTCGGTGCGGGTGGTTTTGACCGCGGCCTTGTCCACCGGGGTGTTAAGCACATCAATGGGAAACTCCAGGTAAACCGGCCCCGGCCGGCCGCTCTGGGCGATCCTGAAGGCCATGTCCACATATTCGTTGACCCGTTCGGCCTTCTGGCAGATCAGGGCTTTTTTAACCATGGGCGTGATCACGGCGGCCTGGGGCATGTCCTGCAGATCCAGGCGTTCCTTGTTGTCCATGCCCACGCAGCCTGCGATCATCACAAGGGGGGTATTGGAAAAATGGGCAGAGGCCACCCCGGTGAGGGCATTGGTGAATCCAGGGCCGGCCGTGACCATGGCCACCCCGGCCTTGCGGGTCATCTTGCCGTAAGCCTCGGCCATGAACAGGGCGGACTGCTCATGACGGGTGTCAAAAATCTTTACAGAAGAGTCTTCAAGATGCTGATAAATAGGGGTGATATGGCCGCCGCTCAGAGAGAAAATATAGTCGAGTCCCCTGTCCTTTAAGGCCTGGGCTGCCAGTTCCGCGCCGGTAATGGTTTCGGTTTCTGTGGTCATTGCACACTCCTTTATGTTGTTTAACTTATAATTTATCTATGGAATAAAATAAACGGGGTGTGGGTATGCGCCCCTATAATTCCATGAGCTGGCCACCGCAGATATTCAGGGCCTGGCCTGTGACATAGGACGCCTCGTCAGATGCCAGAAAGGCCGCCATGTCAGCCACTTCTGAGGGCTTGCCGATCCGGTTCAAGGGAATGGTCTGGCACATTTTCTTTTCCTGCTCCTCCACGGTGGTGTTCAGGAACTGGGCCTCCAGTCCGAACCGCCACTTTTCAAGGTCAGTCATGATCTGACCAGGACAGATGGCATTGACCCGGATCTTGAGACCGGACAGTTCTTTGGCCATGACCTTGGTCAGCATGATCACCCCGGCCTTGGACACGGCATAGGCCCCGTTGAACAGGGGCGGCACCTTTCCGGCTCTCGATGCGGTATTCACAATGGCCCCTCCCCTTTCCTGCATCAGGGGCACCATGGCCTTGGACACCCGGAACACCCCGTGAAGGTTCACATCCACGGTGCGGACCCAGGCATCCTCATCATAGGTATGCACCCCGTTGGGCACCCCAAAGGTGGCGCCGGCGTTGTTGACCAGGATATCCACCCGGCCAAAGCGCTCACTCACGGCCTCTGCCATGTCTGTCACAAGCTGTGTATTGGTGACGTCCAGGTTCACGGCCAGGGTCTTTACATTGAACGCCTCTGCCAGCTCCCGGGCAATGAGGTCCATCTCCTCGGTGGTGCTGGTTCCCACATCTGCGCCGAAATCTTCTGCACTGCCGAAGTCGGCAATGATCACGTGGGCCCCCAGAGAGGCGAATTTTTTGGCAATGGCATATCCAATGCCGCTTTTTTTCCCTGCTCCCGTAATCAAGGCAATTTTATCTGTCAATGACGCCATGCATCCTCCTTTATTCCCAGACAATGGACTGAATCAATTTACTGACACTATACGCATATATCTCAAGGTGATCCTGGTTGCCCAAAGTGGTGTGCTCAAGTTTCTTAAACTGGACCAGGCCGTGCAAAGTACCCCAGTACATGATGGAAAACTTCACCGGGTCCTTTTCCATGAAAATTCCAGAGTCGACACCATCCAGAATCACCCGCTGAATCAGGCTCAGGATCCTGAACCCTGCCATATCCACCTGCTCTTTTTTATCTCCGGCAAAAAAGATTTTGGATGAGGAAAGAAAATAATTGATAATGGAAAAGTACTCTTCCTGGGTCTGGGTGAACTCATAATAGGCCAGGGCAATGCGACGCAGTTTTTCGTCCGGTTCCAGATCCAGGGCCCCGATGCCCTCAATGATGTTGTACAAGACGAGGAGCCCCTCCTGCTGAAGAGCAATAAAGATATCTTCCTTGTTCTTGTAGTAAAAATAAATGGTGCCCACCCCAAGTTCGGCTTCCTTGGAAATCCGATTGATGGAGATCTTTTCAATGCCCTGGGAAAAGAGCAGTTTTCTTGCGGCATCCAGGATCTGGTTGCGCCGCATCTGCTTTTCCAGACGCTTTCTCTCCTTAACTCCCATGGCCCATCCTTTGTCAGACGCTCAAATTAGAAGCGCTATCGTTTTTCGAACACCATTCGAAAAATTATATAGTTTTATTGCGCCCCCCTTGTCAAGAAAAATTATTTACAAAAACTCAAGACGAATAAAACCGCCGACTTCAAAGGTCTAACGCGGGGTTGGTTTCTCTGCCGATGCCGTGGTATTCCAATCCGGCTTCTGCCACCTCTTCAGGATCATATTGGTTTCTGCCGTCAAAGATCACGGGAGAGGCCATCCGGCGCTTCATATCCTTGAAATCCGGCTGCCTGAAATTCTTCCATTCCGTGACCAGGATGCAGGCATCAGCCCCGTCCAGGGCCTGGTAGGGATCCTCCTCTAAAGAGACCTGATCCATACAGGTGTCTGGTATCTCTTTTCTGGCCTGGTCCATGGACACAGGATCATAGGCCCGCACCCTGGCGCCTGCCGCAGCCAGGGCTTGAATGAGAACCAAAGAAGAGGCTTCGCGCATGTCATCGGTGCCCGGTTTAAAGGCCAGTCCCCAGATGGCAAAGGTTTTCCCGGACAGATCCTTGCCAAACCGGGCCATCACCTTTTGCCCCAGCAGCTGCTTTTGCCGGTGATTTCTCTTTTCCACCGCTTCCAGCAGGGCCGGCTGAAACCCCACATCCCCTGCCGTCCGGATCAGGGCCTTGACGTCTTTGGGAAAACAGGATCCGCCATAGCCGCATCCCGGATAGATAAAAGAGTAGCCGATCCGGGCGTCCGATCCAATCCCCTTTCTGACATTTTCCACATCCACGCCCAAGGATTCGCAGAGGTTGGCAATTTCGTTCATAAAAGAAATCTTGGTGGCCAGCATGGCGTTGGCCGCATACTTGGTCATTTCCGCATCCCGGACATTCATAAGAATCATCTTGTCCCGGTTCCTGGAAAAAGGAGCATAGAGCCTGGACATAATCTTGGCAGCCCTGGGAGAATCCACCCCCACTATGATCCGATCCGGCTTGAGAAAATCGTTGACTGCCGCGCCTTCCTTGAGAAACTCAGGGTTGCTGACCACATCGTAGTCAATGTCAGCATTTCTGGCGGCAAGGGCCTGTCCCACAGCCACCCTAACCTTGTCTGCCGTGCCCACTGGAACGGTGGACTTGTCCACAACCACGGCATAATCTTCAATAACCTCTCCAATCTCCCGGGCCACGGACAGCACGTATTGAAGGTCGGCAGACCCGTCCTCGCCCGGGGGGGTTCCCACGGCAATGAAAAAGATGCTGCAGTCCGTTGCCGCCTCGCTAAGCGAGGTGGTGAAGTTCAGGGTGCCTTCTTTGAAGTTGTTGATGACCAGAGGCTCCAGACCCGGCTCATAGATGGGAAGGATGCCTTTTTTCAAATTTTCAATTTTGGCGGCGTCAATATCCACACAGGTGACACGGCTGCCCATCTCAGAAAAGCATGCCCCGGTCACAAGGCCGACATAGCCGGTGCCGACAACAGTTACATTCATAGCGATTTAGCTTCCTTTGTTCTGTTTTTTCAATTTGAAATTCAATGACAAACACCAACGTCAGAGTCATAGTAGAGAAAGCCCCTTGAGAAATCAACAATTGACAAGTTCGGGGCTGAGAATTATTTTCACCGCTATGATTGAATATACAAAAAAATACCTCAAAGACTATCGTCCCTTTGAATTCTCAGTGGAAAGGGTTGACCTTAAATTTGAAATTTTTGACGACCATACCCGGGTAACCTCTGTGATGCAGATGCACAAAGACCCGTCCCTGGAACATGCCAGTCCGGCCCTGACGCTCAACTGCGCCGATTATCCCATTGAATCGGTGGTGGCCGACGGCATGGTACTCATGCCAGAAGAGTACCAGGGCAAAGAACAGGGCACCCTGTGTCTGGCCAGGACACCGGACCGGTTTCAGCTGGAAATTGTCACCCGCCTGGATCCAGCTGCCAACACGGCCCTGGAAGGGCTTTACCGGTCCGGGGATATCCTGTGCACCCAGTGTGAGGCCCAAGGATTCAGGCAGATCACCCCGTTTCCGGACCGGCCGGACGTCATGACGGTCTTTTCCTGCACCATTGTCGCGGACCGGGAAAAGTTTCCCGTACTATTGTCCAACGGCAACCCGACGGCCTTTGGCCCCCTGGACGGCAACCGACACTATGTCCGCTGGGAGGATCCCCACAAAAAGCCTTGCTACCTGTTCGCCCTGGTAGCAGGGGACCTGGCAGTGCTTGAAGACACATTTACCACGGCATCCGGCCGGCAGGTGGCCCTGCGCATCTACTCTGAACAGGACAATATTGATCAATGCGGCCATGCCATGACCTCTCTGAAACAGTCCATGGCCTGGGATGAAGAACGGTTCGGCCGGGAGTACGATTTGGACCTGTACCAGATCGTGGCCATTAATGATTTCAATGCCGGGGCCATGGAAAACAAGGGCCTGAACATCTTTAACGCCAAATATGTACTGGCCGATCCCAGCACGGCCACGGATGAAGATTATATGGGCATCCAGGGGGTCATTGCCCACGAGTATTTCCACAATTGGACCGGCAACCGCATCACCCTGAAAAACTGGTTCCAGCTCAGCCTCAAAGAGGGGCTGACCGTATTTCGCGACCAGGAATTTTCATCGGACATGAACTCCCGGGCAGTGAAGCGAATTGGCGACGTCAGGAACCTGCGGGCCGCTCAGTTTCCCGAAGATGCAGGGCCCATGACCCACCCGGTCCGTCCTGATGCCTATATTAAAATGGACAACTTCTACACCATGACCGTGTATGAAAAAGGAGCGGAACTGATCAGAATGGTCTTTCAACTCCTGGGAAAAAAAAGATTTCGCAAAGGCATGGATCTTTACTTTGAGTCCTACGACGGCATGGCCGTGACCATTGAAGATTTTCTGGATGTCATGTCCAAGGCCTCGGGAAAAAACCTGAAAGGCTTTCTTGCCTGGTATACCCAGTCCGGGACCCCTCAGGTCACAATGGAAAGAACGTGGAAAGACAACACCCTGACCCTGACATTTTCCCAGATCACCCGGCCGGACCGGAACCAGTCGCAAAAACGCCCGTTGCCCATGCCCGTCAAACTGGGCTTTATCAGCGCCAAGGCTCAGACACTTCCCGGGGAACAGGTGCTTGAACTGACTAAAGAAAAAGAATCCTTCACATTTGAAAACCTGCCAGAGGATACCCTGCCCTCGGTATTCCGGGAATTTTCCGCTCCCATCCGCCTGAAAACGGATTTCACGGACAGGCAATTGTATACCCTCATGGCCCATGACGATGATGAGTTCAACCAATGGGATGCGGCCCAGACCCTTTATATCCAGGAAATCCAGACCCTGGTGACGGCCATCCAGACCCAGGCCCCCCTGGCTGTGACCCCCGGCCTTGCCAGGGCATGTGCCACCGCCCTGGCCGATCCGGCCAAAGACATGGCGTTTCTGGCCAAACTCCTGGCCCTGCCCCAGGAAACCGAAATCAAGGATCACTACGACACCATTGATGTTTCCGCCATCCACCAGGCCAGAGGTTTTCTCAAAAAAACGCTGGCCCGGCAGCTGGAACCTGAACTGTACCAGATGTATGACAAGTGCCGAAATGCCGATTTCCGGGACCTGTCCCACCAGGCCATGGCAAACCGGGCCCTGAAAAACCTGTGCCTGTCATACATCGGGGCTCTGGGCACCCCAGAGGCCACCGCCCTGGTCTGGGAACAGTTTGATACGGCGGCCAGCATGACTGACGAATTTGCCGCCCTGAGAATCTTAAACCGCCTGTCAGCCGTGGATCAGGACAAGGCCTGTGCAGCCTTTTACGATAAATGGCAGCACAAGACCCTTGTCATGGACAAGTGGTTTGCCGTCCAGGCTGTCTCGCCTCTTTCCCATACCCTGGACCGGGTACAGACCTTGATGACCCATAAGGACTTCAGCATTAAAAACCCCAACAAGGTCAGGGCTCTGGTCTACGCCTTTGCCCTGCAGAACCCCACAGGCTTTCACCGCGAGGACGGCAAAGCATACGAATTTATCACCACTGTCATCCTTGCGCTTGACCGGATCAACCACCAGGTGGCTGCCCGGCTGGCCGGATGCTTTAACCTGTGGAGGCGGTACGATGAAAAGCGGCAGGCACAGATGAAAGCCTGCCTGGAGACCATCGCAGCCACAAAAGATCTGAGCCAAAACCTATACGAAATCGTTTCCAGGGCCCTGGAACAGGCCTAGACGTAATACCCCCGGTACCAGTCCACAAAGTGTTGAACCCCTTCAGACACCGGTGTGGACGGTTTGAATCCTGTATCTGCGATCAGATCGTTCACATCGGCGTAGGTGGCCGGGACATCCCCTGCCTGCAGGGGCAGGTAGTCAATGAAGGCCTTTGATCCTAATGCCTCTTCAATGGCATGGACAAAATCCATGAGAGGGACCGGCTGGTTGTTGCCGATGTTGTACAGCCGGTAAGGCACGCAGGAGGATGAGGGGGTTGGCGCTGCAGGATCCCAAAGGGGATCGGCCTCAGGTATGGTCTTCATCACCCGGATCACCCCTTCCACGATATCGTCGATATAGGTAAAGTCCCGCTGCATCTGCCCGTTGTTAAACACTTTGATGGGTTCCCCTGCCAGAATGGCTTTGGTAAAGAGGAACAGGGCCATGTCCGGCCGTCCCCAGGGGCCGTATACCGTAAAAAACCGCAGCCCTGTGGCGGGCAGATTGTACAGGTAGCTGTAGGTATGGGCCATGAGTTCATTGGCCTTTTTAGACGCGGCGTAAAGGCTGATGGGATGATCCACATTATGCCGGACGGAAAAAGGCATCTGGGTATTCAGCCCGTAAACCGAAGAAGAGGAGGCATAGACCAGATGCCCCACCTTTGTATGCCGGCACCCTTCCAGGATATTGCCGAACCCCACCATGTTCGAGTCCACATAGGCGGCTGGATTTTCAATGCTGTATCTGACACCGGCCTGGGCTGCCAGGTTGACCACGGTATCAAACCCCTGGGCCTGGAACAAGGCAGCCACCCCGTCCCGGTCCGCCAAATCCAGAAGATGAAAGCGAAAGGTGCTAAATGTTTCAAGCCGTGCCAGGCGGGCCTTTTTCAGATTGACATCATAATAATCGTTGAGATTGTCCAGCCCGTGTACCTCATGGCCTTCCTGCAAAAGCCGCAGTCCCAGCGTCGATCCGATAAACCCGGCAGCCCCTGTGATCAAAACCTTCATGATAAAATCCTTACGCGTACAATTAAAGTTTATTGCACAGGGTTCTATCATGAACCGCAGTCAAACACCAGATATTGAATGCGGCGATTGCATCCTAACGAGTAAATCACATGTTTTACAGGGGCTGGAGGAACAACTTAGGGACGGTGGCAACACTCAGGGAAGGTCGGAATAAATCGGAGAACTGCTCCACTTTGCAATGCGCTCCCAGCCGTAACGGTCTTCCCATCCCCGGCGCCTGTCTTTGAGATGAAGGCGGCGTTCTGTACCGGGATATCCCGGCCCCATATCCAGAATTCTGCGATCCACCGGGGACCTGCGATCCATGGGGGACCGTTTGATATAGCTGCTTTGGGGCTGGGGGGGGGGTGAAGTATGGGGGGATTGAATGTTCTCTTTCATTGGTCATACTCCTTGGTGACATAAAAATGGTTAATTTTTTTAATAACAGGGTGCCGCACAGCGAAAACATCACAAGTACCAACGTGCAATACATTGATTATATAACAGATATTTAATTTGTCAAATCGTATCAGGGAAAAACCAGTCGATCCAGAATCAACCCGTAAAAGGTCTTTTGGCCCGAAGAAAAGATCCACCCCAGTTGATTCTGGCATTGGGCGCAGGTTCCCACTGCCCATAGATATCCCTTAAACCAGGAAAATTCCTCAGACTCGAAAGAGGCCTTGACACAGCCCGGGGCATTGGAAAAACAACCGATTTCAAAGACATGGCCATAGGGGTTGGCAAAGGTATGAACAAAGTGGTTTTCTTTGAGAATTTTGAACGCCTGATGGGTAATCCCATGACTGCAGGATCTGCACAGGATCATGGGATCATCCTTTTCCAGGGTGGCTGGATCAGAAAGGACTTCAGGGTCTGCTGTTTTACAGATGACCGCCATGATCACGCCCTATCGTTTCCCATAGGTGTCAATATAGTACAGGGTCGCCCCCACCGGAGCAAAGGAGAGAAAGAGGATATTCAGCCATGGAATAAGAAACAGCAGCCCGAATCCCACATGAAAGAGCAGATTTTCCCTGAGCAGCCCCAGACGCTCCCGGAAAGGAACCATCTGCCGGGCCGGCATAAGATCGGTATTGTCCCAGGCCAGAAACACCCCGGCTGTCACCGAAGAGGCGACCAGGACCAGCAGCCCCAGGGGAGTGAAAAACCCCAGCACCATGAGCACCAGGGAAATGATCACGGGCAGCACCGCCCTGGGGATTTCCTGACGGATCAGATAAATCAGCAGCGAGATCCACGACCCCTGGCTTTGGCTGGCACAGGTTCCGGTCACCATGCGCTCGGTGATCCGTGACATATAATCCATGATAAATGCGCAGAAAAGCACCTGGGCGATAAGATAGGCCACCACCATGGCCAGGGCTGCCAGCACCAGGGAGAGCAGCCAGGCGGTCAGATGCCACAGATAGACCAGCCAGGAATTTTCCGGCATCTGCCAGATGGCCGCAAGGATCTCATCATGCCAGTACAGCACCATGCCGGACAGCACCAGCGTCAAGGCCAGGACCACGACGAAACGCAGCAGCCCCAAAAAAAGAAGTGAAGGGGTTTTCAGGCCCAGGGCCATCCCTTTTAAATTGTATCGAATGCCGGCAAAAAGACCCATATTTTTATCCTTAACGCTATTGCACTTAACCGCATCGTTATTAGGTTTTTCTACTATAAATAACGGCAATTTTCAATCTTGAGGCTAAAAACATGGCAATTGTATATGTAGACGGGGCGTTTCTTCCATGGGAAGAGGCAATGATTCCGGTGGATGACCTGGCTGTGCTCAGAGGGTATGCGGTCTGTGATTTAATGCGAACCTTTGATGGCAGGCCTGTTTTCCTTGACGACCACATCCAGCGTTTGTTCCTTTCCGCGGAAAAGATCAACATCTCAATGCCCTGGGGGGCTGAAAAAATAAAAGCCATTGTCCACGAGGTGCTTGAAAAAAAT
>Ga0209949_1001436_pt1 | contig 11547 bp, 8 predicted proteins | sample SalPonC_black_MG_FD_185711 | JGI IMG/M metagenome (GOLD analysis project Ga0209949, IMG submission 185711) | Salt pond soil microbial communities from South San Francisco under conditions of wetland restoration - Salt Pond MetaG... | ecosystem: Environmental > Aquatic > Marine > Intertidal zone >... | reverse complement strand
GTTTATACCGCGACGCAGTATCTGTCTTTCGCCCTGGCCGGCATCCCCTATATGGGCGTCGGACGGAACCTTGCCTACCACAAAGAGCTTTTCCAAAGTACACGAGGCTTTCAAAAACATATGGATTTACTATCGGGCGACGACGACCTCTTTGTCAATGAAGTCGCTCGTCCTTTCAATACCAGCATTGTGCTTGAACCAGGTGCTTTTACGGTTTCCGAGCCGAAGCATACCTGGAGAGACTACTACTACCAAAAACGCAGGCATTTAACCACCGGCAGACGATACCGCCCACTGCACCAGCTACTCCTGGCTGCGCTCTCTGCGAGCCACGCCGGGCACTACCTGGCCGGGCTGCTGTTGTTACTGTCCGGAACCTGCATCATTCCGGTTTTATTAATCTATCTGGTGAGGATAGGAGTAGTCTGCTGGCTGTACTTCAGCATCCTGAAAAAGCTCGACGCCCGGGACCTGTGGAAATGGGTTCCGCTGCTGGACGTCGCTTACCTGCTATTCTACTTCGCATTCGCACCGGGTTTAATTTTTGGTAACGCAAAGCGATGGAAGTAGTAACAAAGCAGCCGCGCCTCTCTGAGCAGGCACAAGACGATTACAAATGGGTATGCAAAGCCGTGAAAGGCGATCAGCAAGCCTATACCACCCTGATGAACCGCTACCGGGGCGCCATCCACCAGCTCGTGCTGCGGATGGTGAGCAACAGAGAAGATGCAGAAGATCTTACCCTGGAAGCCTTTGGAAAAGCTTTCAGAAAGTTGCCCACTTATTCACCGAGCTACGCCTTCAGCACCTGGTTGTTCCGGATCGCTGTCAATAATTGTATTGATCATATCCGCAAAAAACGCGGCGCCTGGTACTCGATCGATGATCCCGGCGTCAGCGATAATACCAATACCACCTTCTCCGAATGCCTGCCCTGCAGAACGCGGAATCCGGAAGAACGCTATATCCGTCAGCAGCAACTGCAGCTTACCCGTCACATCGTCGGACAGCTCAACGAAAAGTACCGGCTCATGATCGAGCTGCGCTACTTTGAAGAACTGAGCTACGATGAAATCGCCACTGTGCTCGATATTCCGCTGGGCACCGTCAAGGCCCAGCTCTTTCGCGCTAAGGAAATGCTGTTCGAGCTCGTCCAAAAGCCGGGCGCCAGCGCTTATTTTGAAACGACGAGAAAGAGAAATGGTAAATAGGAAAGGAGGAAAAAACTCCACAGTCACGGTGCTTCACGCCTTCCTTGTATCAATGCTGAGGAGGACAGTGCAATCCCGGAAATCAGGAGCCTTGAACCGATGTAACCAGGAGGCGATGCTCCTTTAGCGCAATAAAAAACCTTCCTTGAGGGGATCGTCCGGATCGATGAGGAATTCGTGCTGGCCGGTAATAAAAGCCGACCCACCGATGCGGGGAATGATCGCTTGATGCGGCCCGTAGGTGAGCTCCTCCACTACCGCCCCGCTAAAAACACTGCCCACAATACTTTCTATTCGTAAAGTTTCGCCGTTGCTTATTTCTCCTCTGGCCTGATGAATCGCCAGCCTGCCCATAACGCCCGATCCCGTAGGACTGCGGTCGAGCTCGCCGTCGGCGAATACACAGACGTTAAGGCTGTGAATACCCGGCGTATCTGAATCCGCAATAAAAATCACTCCGTAAAGGAAGCTCAGATCCGCTTCGAAAGGATGGACGATTTCCGGATTACTTTGCCGGACAGCCTCCTTGATAGACCGGCCCGCCTCGATGATGCGACGATTGTTGTCAGGAGTCAAAGCCAGGTTTAATGCTTTGGCGTCGACATAGGCGTAAAAGGCTCCGCCGTAGGCCAGATCGTAGCGCACCTGTCCCCATCCCGGTACCTCCGCTTGCCGGTCCAGCGCCAGTACGAAAGAAGGAACACCGAAAAAAAACAACTCTTCTGCGGCTCCGTCGCGAATGCTGGCAAAGCCTTCAATGCGCCCACAGGGCGCGTCAATACGCAACTTGGTTTCAGGCTCCCGAATCTCTACCCAGCCCATTTCAACCGCAAGTCGAATAATTGCTATAATAGCGTGACCACACATAGTGCTATACCCCTCGTTGTGCATGAACAGAATGCCGAAATCACCGGTCTCATCATTAGGCGGCGTGAGCAGACAGCCGTACATATCCGCGTGACCCCGCGGTTCGAACATCAGCGCCCGCCGCAGATCATCGTGATGGTCACGCAGGTACTGCCGGTAAGCCAGCACCCCCTCTCCCTTCAATGCGGGAAATCCTTCCACAATGACACGCAACGGCTCCCCACCGGTATGCATGTCGATCGTCCGGATGCGTCGCCAGTTGGAAGGCTGCTGATAACGGGTGTGTTGCGTAGAGCGGCGGTATAGATTGCTCATCTTGGTAGTTTAACAGTTTAGTCACTGTCCCGCAGGACGGTTTCTCAGGAAGACGTTCAGAAGATCAGCAACGGGAATTTTCTTTTCCTGAAGGGCTAAGGGAGTCCCGCTTTTTGAATAGTTCCGCGGATTAAGAAATGCTAAAATATTCCTGTAACTAGAAGCCATCTCAAAAAGCGGGATTCAACGCCGGATAAAGGAAAAAGCGCTCCTAGAAAACCGACAGTTATTGATTGCTAGTCGCTAAACTCCTCCTTCGACCTCCGGTAAATTGATCACCCGCACTGTTTCTATCTTGGTGTCACTGACCAGTTCGAGGATAAACTTATAGCCGTCGAGAATGATTTCGTCGCCCTGCCGGGGAATGGATTCCTGTGTCATGACGAGGTAGCCGGAGAGCGTCTGATATTCTCCTTCCGGAAACTGCAGTTGCTCGTATTTTTCGTTGAGGTAATCGATCTCCAGGCGGCCGGAAAGGAGAAACTCCTGCTCCGATACCTGCATTTCCACATGTTCCTCCTCGTCGTGCTCATCCTCAATTTCTCCAAAGATTTCCTCCAGGATATCTTCTAGGGTGATCAGGCCGGCAATGCCGCCGAATTCATCCACTACACATGCAATATTGATGCGTCCTTTGATGAATTTGTTCATCAGGTCGGTGACGCGCATGACCTCCGGCACAAAGGGGAGATCCATGATCAGGCTGCGGATATTCTTCGGTTCCTTAAGTAATTGCTGATGGTGCACATACCCGAGCACGTTGTCCGTATCTTCTTCGGTAATGATAATGCGGGACAGCTTGGTTTCCCGGAAGAGTTGTTCCAGATCTTTTACGGAGGTATGGACGTCGATGTTTTTAATTTCCGGCCGCGGCACCATACAGTCGCTCACGCGGGTCCCCTTCAGGTTGAGCGCTTTGTTAAACAACTCCGGGTCCACCTCGTGGTGCTGATCGCTTTGCGATTCACGGATAAAGTTCTCCAGGTCCAGCCGGGTAAAGGCATTGCTGACATCTTCCACCGGTTCATTGACAAATAGTTTGAGCAGTTGGTTCGACAACTGGGTCATCAGCCAGGCCGGCGCCCCCAACAGGAGCTTAATAACATGCAGAGGATAAGCAAGGAAGAACAGGATATCTTCCGAGTAGAGCCGGAAGAGTGTTTTTGGTAAAAACTCTCCAAAAATCAACACGACAATCGTGATGAGTACCGTATTGAGCAGCAGCAACAGCAGGGGGCTCTCCGAAAAATCACTCAGCCATGGGGTCAGGATGCTGGTCATCAGCGAGGTAAAAACCACCAGGGCGACGTTGTTGCCCACCAGCATAGTGCCTAAAAACTGGGAAGGCCGCTCGTAGAAACGGGCCAATATGGCGCCGCGGCGCTCGCTCCTTTTCTTTTTGAGCTCAATCTTGAGTTTATTAGCAGAAATGAAGGCAATTTCCGATCCGGAAAAAAGTGCTGAAAGCAGCAGGAATAATATGATGAAGAAAACCAGCATCAGTTCAGCTCCTTAGACAGGTCTTCCACTTTGATGCGTCCTTCCGGCGCCAGTATCTTGGAATAGCTGAAATCCTGATTGGCTTCGAAGCCCCGACCGTACAGAATCTCATCGGGTCGCGTGATGCGGACAAACTTGTTGGTGTAAATTTTCCGCTGCCGTTCGTCCCAGCGCAGCTCGCTGCTTTCCAGTTTTTGTTTTTCAATACTCTGCCAGACTACACTGTCGCGTACGATAACCAGTCCCTGGTTTTGGTAGCGCACCCCGTAGTTGGCCGTCAACCGGCTTTCGATTTTTTTATCGGGCCCGAAGAAATCGACCGCTACCCCATCGGGAAATTCCTGATGCGGATCCCGGCGATCCAGGTGGTTGAGCATTCGCGGCCCCGTGATGCGCACCCGTACGAGGGCGGAGTCGCTGTACAGAATTTCCACATTGTAGGCCGTTTCCACCTTGGCGTCAAACTTGGCCACCAGGGCCTCAACTTCCGCCAGATCGTTCCCGCAGGCGCCGAGCAAAATGCTCAGAGCAAACAAAAGGGCAACCGGATGAAGTCGCGTTGCTATTTTCTTGATCCTGCTCATTATGACAAAGGTACGCAATTGAATAATTAGTTGATTGGGGTATTGATTCATTTTCAGTTCCAACACCATTGGGCATTAGGCTTTAAATCTCCGGCATCAGCCGCAAGGCTTATTCACCGGAGCAGGGTGATGTCGCCCTGGTAATTGATGACTTTCCCGTCAATGAACTTCACTTCAAAGAAGTAGACGAAGACGCCGTTGTTCATCTCCTGCCCGCGGAAGGTGCCGTCCCATCCGGCGGATTCCACATTTGCAGGAATATTCTCCCCTTCGTAGATCAGTTCACCCCAGCGGTCAAAAACCTGCAGTCGTTGTATTTCCCCGACGGCGGAGCCGCCGAACAGCGTGAAGTAATCGTTGACGCCGTCGCCGTCAGGGGTGAAGGCATTGGGGATATAGACCGGCCGGTTAGGGTCGATAAAGATGGTGAGGGAGTCGGTAGCGGTACAGTTTTTTTCATCCATAGCCGTAACCACATAGACGGTTTCCTCTATCGGCCCCGCGGAAGGATTGGGGCAGTTGGTACAGCTTAGGGATCCGCCGGGCGACCACTGGAAGCTGACGCCGGTTCCGTTGGAGAGCGCCCGCAGGCGGGTATTCGAGCCCAGCTGTATAGTCTGATCCTCTCCCGCATCGACGATGAGGGCTTCGGGTTCGGTGATGGAGGCCTGGGTCGTTTCGCTGCAGCCCCTGGCATCCTGCACCGTAAAGGTATAATCGCCGGCAGGGAGATTGCCGAAAGAGCCGCTGGACTGAAAACTGACCCCGTCTAGGCTGTATTCGAAAGGTTCGGTGCCGCCATTACCTGCTACGGTTACGCTGCCCGTACTTTCACCGTTACAGATGACGTCGACCACATCGATCACGTCAATCACCACGGAGATGGGCTCATCAATATTCACCTGCCCCTCGATCTCACAGCCGTTGGCGTCGGTAACGGTTACAGAGTAGGCGCCGGCAGTCAGGTCAGTGATGACGGAATCCTGCCGGTTATTGCTCCACTGATAGGCATAGCCCCCTACCCCACCGCCTACTACGGCCGCTGCCTCGCCGTCGTTGATGCCGCTACAGCTGGCGTCCATCGGGTCAAAGTCCAGGCTCAGTGCCGGCGGATCGTCCATATTAAAGACGAAGTTTCCCTGGCAAAGATTAGCGTCGCGCACTTCCACTTCGTAAACCCCCTCCGCGATTCCGGTCAGGGAGTTTTCATCCTGGAAGCCCCGGCCGTCGTTCCAGTCGTACTCAAAAGGACCGAGGCCGTTGGCGATTTCCACGACGATAGAGCCATCCGAAAAGCCGTTGCAGGTGGGAGAGTCTATCGCTTCCACCATGGGGTCAAGCACGAGCTGCAGCTCGCGAACCGGAATGGTCAGGTCGATCCGGCAATTGTTCGCATCGCGGATGGCCACGGCGTAATCGCCGACGGAAAGGTCGTTCAGACTATTATCCGGGTCGAAGCCGGTATTTTCCCAATCGAATTCATAGGGGCCGGTGCCGCCTTCCACCTGCAGGGTTACCGCGCCATCAGTGCCGCCGTTACAGGTGGGCATAGTGATGAGCGTATCCACGTCGAAGGTGTCCGGGCTTTCCACTTCGAAAGTCAGGGTAGTATCGCAACCGGCCATATCTGAGATAGTGACCACGTATTCGCCCCTTTCCAACCTGTCGATCCTGCGCGTCTGTCGCCCACCGGTCCACTGAAATTCATAGGGCCCGTAAGGGTTAGTGACGCTGAGGTCGATCTCTCCCGTGTTGTCATCCGGGCATTGAAGGTTGGAGATATTACCATCGATGCTGAAGTGATCACCGCAGCATTCGACGAGCACGGTACCGATTTCCGTAACGATACACCCCTGATCGCTTTCCACCGTAAGGACGATAGACTTGAGGCCGGCGCTGCTGTAGGAAATCGTATGCGGCCCCTGTCCTTCTAAAGTAGCGGTGCTGGCATCGGGCCCGAAGCTCCAGGTCCAGCTGCTTATTGCCCCCAGGGCGAAGGAGGAAGCATCGGTGAAGGTGATCTCCTCTCCAACGCATATCGTCTGATCGGGCTCATCGGTGGTAAAATCAGCCTGGGGCCCAAGGAATTCGCCGCTGCCGCCAAACTCGATGCCGAAGCCGTTGCGGGAATCAGTGAAGTTATTGACGACCAGAGCATAGCTTTTTCCTTCCTCCATCTGCAGCGGCGCCAGGAAGTTATCCTGTCGGCGATCATCGCATCCCGCCGGCTCTCCAATATCTTCTGAATCGTTATTCAGGCCCGTTGCACCGGTACAGGAGCCTCGTCCCGGATTGCCTAAGGTGGCACCGGAAGCCATGCAGCGTATCACTATTTTATCTCCGCAGTTCCGAGGTCCGCTGGGTAATTCGTAGACTACGAAATCCAAGTCATCAGAGGCGTTATTGGGGGTGAGAGTAAAAGTAAGGGTTCCGGTGTTCGCCGCTGTCCAGGAAAACCATACAGAACTGGACTCATACTGCCCCGCTGCATTTTGGAAACAGGGGGCATCCTGCAGCTCGGTAGGATCATCTCCCGCTCCAAATACACTTTCTACGTTGAAAGGCTCTTTATTACAAAGTACGCCGGCGGAGAAACAGTCCTGTCCCGGTTCTATGGGAGGATTGAAGTTATTGATGCAGAGTTGAAAAGTTCCTGTGTTATTCCGTCCCTGTACGCGAATTAAATGAGGGATACCTACCGTGAGGCCACCCCGCGTAATTTCAGTAATATTATTGCCGGTCTCATCAATGCCACAGCGAAGTTGTTCGATTACGCCCCCACAGCTACCGGAATACAAGGCCACTTCGGGAAGGCGAAGGGTGCCGCCGCTGAGTTCCCGCTCATCGCCAATGACCGTAATGGTAACGGTAGTTTTGGTCGGAATGAAAGTGAACCAAACATCGTTCGCAGCGCTGGGAAAACAGTCTGCCGGTCCGTAGGAAGAAGGCGTAGCGCCCTGTGTGGTGAAGGCGGCTATATCGGAGCAATATCGCTCCGGGTCATCGATAGCGATCGCGTTCTCACAGTCATCATTAGCCGGTTGCGCCAGTCCTCCCGCCAGTGCACCGCAAAAGAAAAAAATCGTCAAAAATGATACGCGCATGGTTTCAGTCATTTTTCTCACAATCAAAATACCGGAACAGGTGCTCGGGCACCGAGGTGAACCGGTTCTTAAAAAAATGTGTGTTCTAAAGGTGCGGTCGTCTTGAATAAGTTGAATATAAGAGGATAGGTGCTATTGATCTTACAGGAATCAGGATAGCAATAATAACGATTTTCATTTACTTTAAAGTGCTGCACTCCCAATAGAAAGTTTGCGAAAGCGAAAAATGTTTTCTGTTTGACGCTATGCCGGGGCTTGACGGAAAAAAGTTTACCTTTGCTATACAACAAGACACTCCGATCATTGCCCAAGGTTGGTTTATGAAGCAACATATTCCCAATGCCGTCACTTTACTCAACCTACTCTTTGGCTGCTGCGCGATTGTCAGCGTTTTCAACGGGCAGTTTATCAACGGTTTCTGGTTTTTCTTCGCCGCCATATTCGCCGACTACTTTGACGGCACTATTGCCCGCCGCCTCGGGGTACATTCCCCCCTGGGCAAACAGCTGGATTCGCTGGCCGATGTGATTTCCTTCGGATTTCTGCCCGGCGTGATTCTCTATGTTCTCCTGCTGATCGGCTGGACCGGCGAGGCCACCTATCCCGGTCTTTTCCAGGCAGGGATACCCGCCTTCACCGTCACCTTGTTCTCTGCCCTCCGCCTGGCCAAATTCAACATCGACAGTCGTCAAACCGATTATTTCATCGGATTGCCCACCCCTTCTGCCTGTCTGTTTACCGTTGGGTTATTACTCATTTACCACTTTGACTCCTTCGGCCTGGCCGGCTGGATCACTCATCCTGTTTTTCTGTATGGCTGCGCCGTCTTCCTTTCCTTCATCCTGGTGGCCGAGCTGCCGATGTTTAACCTTAAGATCAAATCCTTCCAGTGGACCGGCAACGAGATAAAGTTTATCTTCGCCACCACCGCGCTGCTGCTGCTCATCTTTTTGCGGGAAGCAGCGCTTTCGCTGACTATCGTCCTGTACATTCTGATCTCGCTAGCGCAATACCTGCTGGGCGCCTCCGAACCCTGAATATATGGACCAAAAGTAACGAAGATGACGAGCGGAACCAAGTAAAGTATGCAACTAACACTATCGATAATCAACGGCTCAGCTACCTACCACAAACCCACCAAATCTTCTCTCTATGCTCTACCTCGTCCCTACTCCCATCGGCAACCTGGAAGACATGACGTACCGGGCCGTACGCATTCTGAAAGAGGCGGATCTGATACTGGCAGAGGACACCCGCAATTCCAAAAAGCTACTCGATCATTACGATATAGACCAGCCGATGAGGCCTTACCACGCACACAATGAGCACGCCGTCACGCCTGGGCTGGTCGACCAACTGCAGCAGGGCGCGACGATGGCGCTGATCACTGATGCCGGTACTCCGGGTATTTCCGATCCCGGCTTTTACCTGGTGCGCGAATGCCGCCGCCACGATATTCCGGTAAGTGTACTCCCCGGGCCCACTTCCTTCGTACCCGCGCTGGTCGCTTCCGGTTTGCCTAGCGACCGCTTTTTTTTCGAAGGCTTCTTACCCCATAAAAAAGGAAGGAAGACACGCCTGGAATGGCTCGCCGGCCTGCCCTACACCTTCGTGCTTTTCGAATCGCCTTATCGCCTGGTAAAGTGCCTCAAACAACTGGCCGAGCATTGCGGCGCGGGCCGGACAGCCAGCGTCGCCCGCGAGTTGAGCAAAATACACGAAGAGGTGCGTACGGATACCCTGGAAGCGCTGATTGCACACTACGATGCACAAGCCAAGGTGCGGGGTGAAATTGTGCTGATTGTGGAGGGCAGGAATGGTGATTGAGTACTTAACGGCTCTTTCTCAGTCTTCCCTTGTCTTTCGAAGAATAACCAAGGTCGAACAAGGTATGGATTCACGGATCTCTCCCAGCAAGGTAGTAAATAACTTCTGGCGGGCATCCGGTTCGGATTCGCTGAGGATGACCAGGTCTTTTTCATCCGCCACCTGTTCGATGGCGTCGGCGAGGTCGGCCACACCTACCCGGTTGGAGCGTATTTGGTCCTGAGACAGCCCTGTTCGCAGCAGCTGCTGTATGGCTAAGCGTTGCAGGGCTTCCAGCTCCGTCTCCTGCTCAGATTCAGGCTCCCTGCTTTCCAAAACCAGGAGGGTTACGGGCAGCCCGCTCGACAGGGCGAGGTCGCGCAGGATGGTTGTCAACCGCAGGTTGACCTGATCGGAGTGATAGATGGGCACCAGTAATCTTTCCAGAGACTCTATAGGGGCAGGCGTGAGGATAGCCTGGCTTTGGTTGTCCTCAGCGTAGTTGTCCAGGGTTTCTGATAGATCCGGGGTATAAACCAACCGGCTCGTTACATCGATACGTTCGGCAGCTACCCTGGATGCAACCTTATCCAGCACTTCCTGTTCTTCACCACCGGATTCCTCGCGCGCCTGTTGGGGGCTGGTCTGTTCCGGAACTTCTTTATATAATTGAGCGTAAAACCCATTGGCTGAAGACCAATGGGATGAAAGCGAATGTGTTTTGAAAATTTTTGTTTCAAAAGATTGCATTTTTAAAATATTTTGTGCATATTTGTAGTGTCAGTAAAAGACATAAAAACCTCGTTAGGGACTAGCGAGTACACGGGTGGAGAGAACGTAAGACTCCTAACTCGACTACCTGTCTTCAGGCAGGTTTTGAGCAGTGAGCTATTCTCCGGGAAGCCCGAAGCCCACCTGTCTTCAGCAGGTGGGTAGTTCACATCCGAGGATAAACAATTTGAGTCCGCGAAATGCCCGAAGCAGCTGATGAGGCGGGTAAGAAGCTTCGGAAACTTCTACGGGCATAAGTACGCGGGGTTCCCGGAGAGAAGGCAGTATATGAGGAGGTTCCGGGGCTGCCAGTGCCTGACCCCGGGCATAGAGCAGATACCAGGTCAGCGACAGGAGCAACACACTGCCGCCGATGATCAACGACAAGGGCTCCATCAGGGCAATCAGCCCGAAACTGGCCAGGGCCCCGAGTATTGCAACGATCTGTCCGCCCGGCGCCCGGAAGGTAGGCGCATACCACAGCGGGCGACGGCGGCGTAAAACGAACAAGGCCACGCAAATCAGCCCGTAGATGACCAGATGAAGTAGTGAGGCTACTTCCGCCAGCACTTCTATCTGGCTGAGCAGGGTCAGCCCGGCGATGGGCAATCCTACTGTCAGCAGCGCAATATGAGGCGTTCCGAATTGCTCATTGACCCTGCTGATCGCGGGAGGCAGCATCCCGTCCCGGCTCAGTGCGTACACGGCCCGCGAAGAGCTGAGGATGGAAGCGTTGGCGCTCGATAAGGTTGCCAGCAAGCCTGCGCCGGTAATGATCAGACCACCGGCCGGCCCGACCAGTGTGCGGCCGACTTCCACCATTGCCGTCTCGCCCAGCCCGGCCAGGCGTTCGGGAGAAAGAACACTGGTACTCACAAAGAGTGCCAAGATGTAGAGCACTGCTACGATGAGCACACTTCCCATGAGGGCACGGGGCAAGTTGCGGTGCGGTTCTTTAATCTCTCCTGCCACCGTAGCAATCTGTACAAAGCCCAAATAAGAAGTGAAGATCAGCGCAGTCGTCGAAAAAATGGGGAAAACACCCTTGGGGGCGAAGGCGCCGGGAAGCTGTACGGAGCCTACCAGGCCGAAGGCATTCAGCAGGCCGTATATAAACAGCAGCGCCAACATACTCGCCAGGAATACTACAATCTGGTTTTGAAGCCGGCCCGCGTGTTTGGTCCCCAAAAGATTGATTACAGTTAATAACAGCGCCGAAGCCAGCGCAATAAGCACCACCGGATCGCCGATGGTCAAGCCAAATTCACTCAGCAGCTGTACGACGTACTCCGCGAAGCCGGCCAGGTAAAATGAGCTGGCAAATATGAGCCCCAGCCACTGCCCTACCCCAACGATCATACCCACCATAGGTCCAAAGGTGCGGGAAAT
>Ga0209949_1001430_pt1 | contig 11593 bp, 3 predicted proteins | sample SalPonC_black_MG_FD_185711 | JGI IMG/M metagenome (GOLD analysis project Ga0209949, IMG submission 185711) | Salt pond soil microbial communities from South San Francisco under conditions of wetland restoration - Salt Pond MetaG... | ecosystem: Environmental > Aquatic > Marine > Intertidal zone >... | reverse complement strand
TTTCATCATCTCCAATTACCTTTCTATCTCCATCAGATAATAATTGTGCAAGCGAAAGTTGAGTCGTATACGGAAGCTTTCCCAAGACATTAATAGTTCCCAAACTTCCATCCTTGAATAATCTAGGGTTCATGTAAGCTGCATTTGGAGTTGGGTTCGCGTGGTCAAAGGTGAGTCTATCTAGTAATTGGACTGGAGTGGCATAATCACCCATTAATGGAGCAATTTCTGTTTCGTATAAGTGTTTGATAAGTTCTGGGTCTCCAGGGTACGCGATACCTTGTTCGTTAAATAACACCCAGTCTGTTGTATCAGGAACTGCAAGAAAATCATAGCTCATCCCATTGGCTGATTCTGTTGGTCGGTGTAATTTACGTCCAAAACCACTTTCCTCAGGAGTATCGCCAACATTTTCTCGAGTTCCGTCCAAATTTATTACTGGCGCATTTCCGTGAACAATTTTCACGAGATACCTCAATCGTTTCATGTCAAACATTGAGAAGGTTCCTGTTTCGTTTCCTTGTAAATCATATACTCTGTTGTTTGTGATTGGTATTGTGTTGTGTCCGTTTGTTATCATTTCTAAGTTTCTTGCGTGTTCAAAACTTAGTACTTCTGATCCTTGTTTTTGTGCTACTGCTACTTCTGTTGTTCCTTGAGGTATTTTTGCATTAAATTCTCCTGTGTTGCTTGCCAGACTATCTAGTTTCTGATTGTTTTCATCTAAAAAGAGAAGATATGATTCTACGAATTGGTCTGTGGCTTCGTTTTTGACGTTAAGCTGCACTCTTGGAGCAGCTGTAAAGGTTACGGTGATAAGCTCTGCTGCAACAAACCCGTCTCTGTTTTCAACTTCAGCCGTAATTTGCGCTGAGCCCACAAATCCAGGCTCTGGGGCAATTGAATAATCATCCCCATTTTTGTCAATGTCTAAAATATTAGGGTCAGAGGTGTAAAGCGTGTCTGAGATAATCTCTATAGATGAACTCACATATGACAAGAAGTCCTCTAAGAGGATGTCTATATCTTCTCTCGAATCCAGACTAATTGGCATAATACTCGCTGGCCGCCGGTCAAATACCTCTTTGGTCACCGGCTCTGAAACACTCAGGTACTGGTGCGATGCCTGAAGCGTAAACGATTCAATAACTCCTGCAGGGTCAGTCTCCTCAGATGTAGTAAAGCTATATGCAGTCCCTTCGGTACTATTTATAACAAAAACAGAGCCGCTATAAACGACGCTTAATGTAACTGGCACGTTCTGTCCATTATCTACACTTGATACAAGTGTTGAGATATCTTGTTCGTCAGACGTGCGGGGATATTGTCCTGGTAAGCTGCTGCTCACATCTATGGGCACTGGTATTGGATTGATTAGTATCTGTGCATCTCCAGAGCTTTCGGCTGATTCTACAGCTTCCTGCAGACCAAGGGCGTCCGCGCTTACCACGTGCGAGACCACGCTGTCTATAGGGGCGTCAAAGCTGGCTGAGAAAAGTCCCTCACTATTCGTCGAACCCGTTGCCGACTGGCCTAGAAAGTCAAAATCTATTTGGACGTTAATAGCGTCATACCCTGCGTCGACGATAAGCTCACGCTGTTGAAGCTGAGCAAGGATTTCAGATGAACTCTGCTGGCTGTAATTATAATCCTGCCCGTCGGTGATGTATAATCGGATATTGTACCTGCCTAAGGCGCTCGGTGAACTCACGTCAATAGTTGCCTGATCTCCATTAATATCAAGTGGCACTCGTGTCGAGTCCGTATTTCCTTCCAATACATAGACGAACTCTGCCTGTGCTATCCCGTCTGCGTCACCCACAGAGGCGCTCCAGGACTGCGAGCCACGCCCGGATGGCGTTTGAAGAGTAATGCTTGCCGGATTGTCTTCCGGGCGGCTAATATCGAACGAGCGCTGCATCTGAATGGTCCGCCCAAAAGCGTCAAATGCGGTCACGCTGATGGCATAGGACTGTGGCTCAGAAAATAAGCGCGTAAACGACTCTGAAAAATCCGTGCCCGACAAATTCTCATAGCGGGTTGTTTCGCCTGATTCGCTAATCCTTATCTCATCAAGCCCGTCGGGATCACTTACCGACACGGTGAAGGTTAGCTGCTCGCCTGTAAGCGCATCATCAGGGCCACTGATGGTAAAGACCGAGGGATTATCATCAGGCTCGGTGATTGTAATGGTGACTGCCCCGCTGATGATATCGTCGCTGTCTGCGAACTGGTAGCTGAGCTCATGCTGACCAGGCGTTTGGGTAGTAACCGAAAAGGTGTCGCTAAATGAGCCTGCAGTTGCCGAAAGCGTGCGGCTTTCGGTACTATCTGCCTTGTTGGATCGGCTCAGCGTGAAAGAGGCGGATACGTTGCCATCGGCATTACTACCCGTAAAGGAGACCTCGTAGGACTCGCCAGCTGTCACGGTGGAAGGAGCGTCTACTCCAAGAGTCATGGCTGGCTGGGATGCAACATCAACAGTTACCACGTCACTGATTGCATCGTCGGCGTCAGAAAAACTGTAAGACAGCTTGTGAGTTCCGTCTTGTCGGCCAGGAACCTCCACTTGGTCGGTAAATGCCCCCGCTGTGGGCGTCAGCGTTCGGGAAAAACTGCTATCGGCTAATTCAGGCCGGGTTAAAACATAGTCCGCCTCTACTGGTCCATCGGCTTTGCTCCCGGTAAACGTCAGTGTATAGCCCTCATTGGCGTCGACCGCTGTTGGGGCCTCGACGCTTACAGTCATCATAGAGTCTGGAGCGCTGACCATTACTGTCTGTTGGCCAGAATGCTCATCGTCTGAGTCCGCGGCTGAATAGACAATAGTATGCTCCCCTGTAATGCTTGCATCTACCTGAAAGGCGTCTGTAAACGCCCCGTCTGTAGGCGTAATCGTTCTTGTGGCGCTGCTATCGTCTGATCCGGAGCGGGACAGGGTGTACAACAAATCGACCGGCCCGTCGGCATTGTCTCCGGAAAGAGTAAGCGAATACCCCTCGCCAGCTGTGGCATTGTCCGGGGCCTGGGCAGACAGGCTCATGGGCGTGGTCTGCTCATCGTCATCACCCGCGCTCGAGCTGGGCGCATCACTGCAGGCCTGCATGAGGAGCAATAGCCCCACTAAAAGTCCTCCTAAGATGAATATAAGTCGCATGCGTGTCATGACTCGAATCTATTGAAGGCTATTTAAAGCTGCAACCCTGTGAGACGATTCCAATACGAGTAACTGTATGTGTAAGCTTGTTCCACGGCTCAGACTCTAAGGCTTTTTGGTATAAGAATAGTGAAGGCCTTTAAGGACTTCACTAACCTTAATAAACCTAATAACCTATGCCACAAATAGCTGAAGTATCACTAGCATATAAATCTTCTCAAAACGTTGATAAGCTGCCAATTATAACTGGCCCCGAAGAGGCTGCATACTACCTGCGATCCATTTGGACACCGGACACACTGGAGCTGCGCGAGGAGTTCGTTATTGTCCTCTTGAATAACGCTAAACGAGTGCTGGGCTGGAGCCTTATCAGTAGTGGAGGAAGCACGGCCACGATCGTTGAACCAAGCGCGGTTTTTCAGACAGCGATGTTAGGAAAGGCTGAGTCAATTATCTGCGCACATAATCATCCATCTGGCAATAGAAAAGAATCTAAGACGGATATCAAGCTAACTAAACGCCTCTGCGAGGCAGGGCGAATGCTTGGTATTCCTGTAGACGATCATATCATACTAACCAAAGGTGGATACATCTCCTTTCGAAATAAAGGATTGATCTGACGATACAAAAAGAGGGCGTTGCTCTCTTTTTTAAACTAAAGGGGGATTTGGAAGTAAAATTTTTTGATAAAAAAATATGAGAGATGCGATTTTGAGGAGGATACCGGGTTGTTTCAGAAGGAAGGTTTAACCCGGACTGTATCGGGTCCCTTGTTTAGGGGGCTATGGGAACCCAAGCTTTTTTGGAAGAAAAAGTTTAATTCCTTTTTAAAGAGTATGCTCCGGATGGAATTACTGACCTATTTTTTGTTATGTAGGTATTAGCTTAATGGTAAAACTCTCTTTCCTTATCCAGCTAGAGGTCTAAAGCAAAGCAACAAATGCTAAATACAGCAAGTAATTAACCCAGACTTAAGGTTACTTAATCAACATCATTTTCTTTACTTGATTGAAGTTGCCTGATTTAACTTGGTAGAAGTATACACCCGAGCTTAGTTCCCTACCCTGCCCAACTGATGTATTCCAGGTAACCTGATGACTTCCAGCTGACATACGCTCATCAAGTAGTGTAGTAATGTACCGTCCAGCTACGTCATAGATGTTGATTTCTACGTTAGCTGACTCAGCTAGTTCAAAAGGTATTACTGTCTGGGGATTAAACGGATTAGGGTAGTTGTCACGCAATACGAAACGGTCAGGCAATGCAGATTCCTCGTCTGTGTTCGTCGTTACCCTTTCAAACGAGAAGGTTGAAATGGATTCATTCCCGTTAAAATCAGTTGCAATGATTTTTACGTCTTCAGTTCCGCCACTCAGGTTTGAGTAGTCAGTGAGATCAAAAAATATTCGTTCATCAGCGGGCTGATATGAATAGCCTACAGTGTCCTCATTGACAATCATGAATGTGTTGCCAAAATCAACTCCAGTACCATAGCGATCATCTCGAATTTGAGCAAAGATTTCATCAGTACCACCGTTATCTGTAGCATCCAGATACCCGGAGTCATAAATATCCGGAGCAATTGCATCATCACTTCGATTGATTTCGATGCCAAGTGCATAAGAGCCAAGTGTGGTTATATCAGCTTTAACCACATTATCGTTAAGCACTCCGTCAACCCTAACCCAACCGGTTTCTTCATTTATATATCTATAAAGATTCACACTCTCTTTGTCCTCTAACGAGAAATCATTATCTGTTAAATCTGTCTCATAAATAATCATCTCAATTTCAATGGGTTGGGCTAAAACCGATAATGTATCACTGCTTCCCTCCGGAGTAAAACTCAGGTCCATCACGTCACTAATTACAATGAGTTCAGATCCTGTTTCTGCCAAAAATTTTTTGTTACCAACAGCAGATTTGGCAGGTAAATGGTAAAATACATTGGGACTTGAGTACATACTTCGAACTTGAGGAGTGTCAAACGCTTTTTGTTGAACTCTTTCTGTATCCGGGCTAAAAATTTTAGTTATAAATGTACCATCAAGAGTAAAAAAACCCGTGATATTACCAACAATTGTACCCGTTCGATTTGCGAGGTCTTTGATAAATTCAGTACCTGATTCAACCAAATCGGTGTATAATTCTATAAAGTCATTCAATGCATCTTTTGCCAATGCTACTGTACCGGAAAACATATCAGCAAATATATTTGCCAAAGTTTCTTCTGCCATTTGCTGACTGTAGTTGGTGGTATATTTGGTAAAGTTTTTCCCTCCATTGTAGACTTCTACATAATTATTGGGAAACTTAATTTCATCATAGAGTGATATTTCAAATCCAATCGATAACCCAACTCCCGCACCTAATGCTCCATCGAATGATCGCCCAAAAACTTGATTAAACCCAAGTCCATGTATTCCGTAGTTCACTACTTCAAGTGGATAGTCATTGTCCAGATCTTTTGAAAGAAGATTAAATGTTTGCTCAAAATCTGCAGCAAGCGATTTCCCAAAAAGCAAATCAATGCCAGGCTCAAAAAGGGATGTAAGAGCCAATCCATTTTCTGAAATCGTAGACGAATAATAACCTGGAATACGTACTTGAGTTGATTGGAATTTGGATCTTTCCAATGTTAATAGTTCAATATCATGTCCGTCAGTCAACCCGAACTCAAGTGAATGAAGATTATCTGCTTGGTCAAAATTTCCCACCATTGATAACTCGCTACCATTACCATAAGAAAAAAGGCTCAGAGGAGAAAAAGTACCTGTTTCACCAGATTCATTATCTGTATAGTACAAATCCCATTTTAATAGTGACATATCATATGCTGTTGCTAATTTCATTTCTATAGCAGAGTGTATAGGATGCACATTACCGTTGATATTTATAGGTTGGATTAATTCCTCGCCATATTTTGCACTGGTACCTAAATTAGAATACAGATAGTCCCTGGTGCTTAGAACAAAACCACTACTTACTTCTGCTGCCTTAAATTTCCAGGGACCAATTTCAGCACCGATACCTGCCCCGATAGTGCCTTCTAAACCGAACCCGCTGAAATTCGACATATTTGCAGGTTCAAAAAGCTGATCGACACCTGATATTTTGTTAATGGTCTTAACAATTGCGGGCAAAAATATTCCGACAGTGGGAGATAAGGCTGCACCATTCAGTGATAGAGTTTCTAATAGGAAACCAGTTTCGGCTAATTTTTTTTGATCTTCATTTATATCAAGGTTACTGAAACTGAATGTCTGGCCAGCGCCAACGGAAGTTGCTAATTCGGCTGATGCACCTACATCTAATTTAATACTCTCATCTATAAGATTAAATGACGGTGTTTCTGCGCCGACGGCTATTCCAATATCTGCTCGCCGGGTGAAAAAACGTTCACCCCTGTCATTCAACATCAGATTCAAACCCATTCCACCAGTTCCCTTTATTGATACTTTAGCGGCAGAGACGCTTGCTCCTGCTCCCACACATCCTAAGCAGCCAGAAACGCCCGCACTTCCTTCTGCGAAGATACTCCACGTACGAGTCCAATTTTGAGCCATGGGGGTAGCTGAAAAAGTTACTTCTTGGCCATTGAGTTGATAGGATGTACTTCCTGTCCTAAAGGACTCTTCTAACTGAAACTGAGTGGTTTCATCTGCTTGAACCATCTCATATGGAATTTCCAGTTGAATAAGATTGTCTTCTAAGAATCTGGCTGGAGCTTTTACTATAGCAGACTGAGTTAAGTTTAAAAGATCGATTTCAAAATCACTATGGTAATTGAATGGTCCGTTTTCTCCCTCTACTGAAAAATATGTATAACCCTGGCCGTTTTTTGGCACATGAATTGTTTCTGAAACTGGACCGCCGGTTGGATATGACAATGTGATATTTTTGGCATCTGCAGGGCACGTCCCCCAAACAGGGTATTGATCTTGCGTAAGAAGTGTATTAGAGGCGAATGCTATGGGTTTCTCTGTTATGAGAGTCACACACCATCTACTTAAGTCTTTATTAAAAGACCCAGCTCGTGAAAACATAGCATCCATATTAGTAACAGAAGAGACATCCCAGTTACCTATGTCCTGGTCAAAAGCATCGTTTTGTCGGAACATAGTGCTCATGTCAGTAACAGAAGAGACATCCCAGTTTCCAATTGGTTGATTGAAATTTGAACCGCTAAACATACTGCTCATATCGGTAACAGACGAGACATTCCAGCTGCCAATATCCTGATTAAATGTTATTGCGTCACTGAACATATTACTCATATCGGTAACAGATGACACATCCCAACTGCCAATATCCTGATTAAAAGCGGATGTAAAATAAAACATTAATGCCATGTCGGTAACAGATGATACATCCCAGCTGCTGATATCTTGATTGAATCCTTGAGTATTCCCAAACATATATATCATATTGGTAACAGAAGAGACATCCCAGCTCCCAATTGGTTGATTAAAACTTGCCCCCCTAAACATACCTTGCATGTTTGTAACTTTACTAACATCCCAGTTACTGATGTCTTGATTAAATACCTTATTATCAGCAAACATTTCGGTCATCAGAGTAACATTCGAAACATCCCAGCTGCCTATATTTTGGTTGAAAGCATCGGATGAATTGAACATAAATCTCATGTTTGTAACATTAGACACGTCCCAGTTGCTGATATCTTGATTGAAGAGTTTGGAATTATTGAACATACTACTCATAGAAGTAACAGAAGAGACATCCCAGTTTCCTATTGGTTGATTAAATTTTGTACCGGCAAACATACCTCCCATAGCAGTAACGTTACTTACATCCCAGTTTCCTATTGGTTGATTAAAACTTGAGCCTGGAAAGAGATTGTTCATTTCAACTACTGACGAAACATCCCAATCACCGATTTCTTGATTAAACTCGTTAGCTTGTGCAAACATGTAACTCATATCCTCGAGAGATGATACATCCCAATTTCCTATGTCCTGGTTAAAAACCAACGCTCTATAAAACATTGCTTCCATACTGGTGACATTAGACACATCCCAATTGCTGATATCTTGATTGAAGACATTTGCTTCAAAAAATAATTCATTCATACTGGTAACGGATGATACATCCCAGCTACCTATGTCTTGATTGAAAGTGGTATCGATTTCCTCACTTGGTGTATTTACATCCTGGAATAAGCTGCTCATATCGGTAACCAAGCTTGTACACACTTTCGTTAAATCGTCGTCTTCATCTATTCTGGTCTTTAATAAAGCACGATCTACAGCCTCATAAGTAACTCCGTCAATTGTGCCAGTATCTCCTGGTGATGCTCCCTGACATGTGACGATCCCATTCCCTGTAATAGAAAAGTCTTGAGCCTGAACGTTTTGTTGAAAAATAAGTGTGATGAAGCCGAGGAGGAGGAGCGTAGATTTTAGCATATGCTTTTAAATCGATTAGTGTTGCGTGTCAATGATGAATACCCTATTTGCCAAGCCGATTCGCAATATGTTCTTTTGAGCAGTGATAAGAACCGCGAGCGAGATTATAAGCAGAGTCTTAAATGCTTGATTTCTTTAAGTGACTATTTTTCTAAATAATGATTTTTCTCACCCCTTAAGGTTAAAATCTTTTAATCAAAACTGAGGTTTTTATATGTTTCTATATGTAAGTTTAAGCCAATTCACTAAAAGCATATCTTTTCGTACCTCAAAGCGCTAAACCCCAAAAATTATGACTAATAAATACTGAGAGTATGCCAATTATTAGAGACTAATCGAACAGTTTTAGAACCAAACATTACGACCACGATACACTACGTGAGTCAGCGGAACTACAGGTCGATAAGTGAGTTTTTAAAATATTGCAGTAAACAAGTATTAAGGTGCGTCAAGACCAAAAAGGTAGGAGACTACTACGGCGCTGATCATGAGCTATGTTATCTTCCGCCAACCTATGTTGTCCATGCAAATTAGCACGAAGTAGTACAAATGTATAACGATTTACAACCACATCTAACCCAACTGAAAGGGTCCTTAGCAACCTTATAATTAGTGCTAGCAAATGGTTGTTTAAGCGTCTTAAAAGGTCTTAAATCACCTTTGAAACTACTCCAAGCCTTTAGGATCAGGCCTTATAATGCGAAAATTAAATATTTTTGCAAACACCACTCCGAGAAAGGGAAGCTACAATCTTCATTCAACTTGTCTGAATACTGCAACTAATCGTCTATGAACGTCTGAGTAATCCTAAGCGGCAGATTTGCGTAGATATCGACCTCGGCATCTTCGCGCAGCGCCCTGGCTCTCCCCGCCGCCTGAATCAGCTCGCTTTCAATCAGGCTCAGCTGAATTTTCTGCAGTCGCTTATTATCGAAGGTGTTAAAGTTAAACCGGAATGGGCCTCACTCAACGGCTTGCATGTTAAATTCCCTGTTGAACCTGTCAACGTTCACCCCCAGGACTTTTCCCATCAACAGGTAAAGGGAGTTATGTTTGTGCGGACAACCGAGAACATTTATGGATTTCCCGGTGTATTGGTTATAGCCTGAACAGTTTCCAAATCATATATCTGGGGTAGCGTTATCTATGCGATCATTGAAGCTCTTAAATGTAATTGTCGGCCTATTATCAAGCTTAGCGTTGGCTTCTTCCAAATGCTTTTCTAGAGAGTTTCGGGAATAGGAATATTTAGTATGTTGAGTGATTGTACCCGTGTGTGCCACATCGCTAATATCAATTACTCTCACTCGCTGACCGTATAGCTCTTTATAGATCTCAACGGGTATAGTAGCACTCAAAATGATGATCTTTTTGTCTTCAGGGAGTTCATCCTGGTTTATAAAATGGATTCTGTCGGGATCCGACTCATCCTTGTAAAAGTATTTGCTGTCCAGAAATTTAATAATGTTGCTATCAATGCCTTCGGTCTGCATAATTCGTCGCCACTCTTGGGTTATATCTACCCTGAATTCATCCGGCAGCGTGAAAATTTTCCCTTCTTTGACTTCTTCGCTATCCAAGTACCGCCGGAGAGTAGTAAACGTAGTCGTATTGTAGCCGAACAGCTCCGCTAACCCTTCTTTTTTAATCTTTTTTAGATCTGCAATTTTTAACGTTTCTACATTGAGAAGCAACGGCAGGGGATCTTCATCGAAGATGATGGTGTCGTGGTAAAACGATGAATGTAGCGCACGGCTGTGAGTCGTGAAAATACTTCCCACCGAGTTTTGGACTGTTTTATTCTCATCAAGGTATTTTTGTGCAATAGCCTGATCCTCTGCATTACATATACCGCCTTTTTTTAGATCCCAGAGAATCCTGTGAACTTGTTTTACGAATCCTGCGCTGAAGAGCCTGTTTATGTTTTCATTTAGTTTTTCATCCGTAAAAAGCGGGAATTCAGGAGTCATAACGGCGGTATCCGGCAGCGCTCGTTCTTCGTACACCTGCTTTTTAAGATCATTTGTTGGGAAAGCCAGTGTAACGCCATCCAAATCTTTTACTCGTCATGTTTTGCCAATTCCTGTTGGCAATCGAAAGATAAAAATGTCATCGGTCATGCTATCAAGCGCTTGAGTAAATTTATACTCTAACAGTTGTTCAGCCTTTTCAAGAGGCATGCGATTGATTGGCCCTGTTCGCTCAATACCATCTACTAGATCTCTCTCCGCGGTAATCAGGTTGTGATATTTGTGGTCTTTAAGATATGGTGAAAAGTTTTCAAGTCGCTGTGGAAAATATGCGGTTTCAACGTGCTTATTATACTTGTTTATGGATCGAACAAGCTCAAAACGTCCGTCTCGCGGATACGGGTTTTCCCCGGTGTGGGTGTCATTAAATTTCTGAAGTCGCTCCTCATATATTTTCTGGCCACCTTTCATCCAGGCCATGTTCTGGGCCAGTCCCAATAATTGGGCATACGAGAGTCTCTCCTGTCCATTCATAAAATCGAAGAACAAGAGAACTCTGTTTTGCAGTTTATCTCAATCGATTTCTTTACTGTCTTTGTTTTTCTTGAGCTTCTCGTAGTATTCGATTTGTTGTTCATTTCTGGCTTTTGACGTTGCCCCTACTATATTATAGTAAGAGGAACGCGAAAAGCCATCTTTTCGTAAAAACGCCGCGCCTGTCGTTTCAGGCGCTATTTTTCTCAGTCTGCCTCCATTTTTAATCTTATCTGACTCTAAGACTGATAATAATATATCAAGAGAGAGAGCTTTATCATTTAAAACCTGCACCGGTTTATCAGTCCCATAAAAGAAATGTGCAGGGTCCTTACAAGCCCTATCAGCTTCTGGATACATTGCAAATAGCGAATCCATCAGATAATTACGGGCATCAATATTGTAAATAAGCCTGTCGAGAACAAAGGTGAGACGAAACTTACGTTTATCGGGGCTATCGCTGAAGGTGGGGTACAATTGGTTGGGTGTAATATCGTATGCCT
>Ga0209949_1001429_pt1 | contig 11597 bp, 8 predicted proteins | sample SalPonC_black_MG_FD_185711 | JGI IMG/M metagenome (GOLD analysis project Ga0209949, IMG submission 185711) | Salt pond soil microbial communities from South San Francisco under conditions of wetland restoration - Salt Pond MetaG... | ecosystem: Environmental > Aquatic > Marine > Intertidal zone >... | reverse complement strand
CCGATCCCGATATGGAATGGGAAAAAGCCAAAAATCAGGCTGAGTTAAGAGCTTTAGCATTTTATGCGATTATCCATTCATCAACAGTAAGCAATATTACCGACGATTATACGAATTTGCATGAAGGGGCCGGATATGCATTATATTCCACCAAATTTCAGGATTTTGTTTTAACAAAAGCAAAAATAGTATGTGATTTATCGGCTATTGAGGTGGTTGATACTTTTTTTACCAAGTATAATGAAGCCATTGTTAAAATCAGAATCAATAACAATTTTCAATCGCTGTCAGCTAAAGATACAATTTATGCTACCGGAGAACATTTGCAGGTATTTGTCGAGCGCAATTATAAACGAGACAAACTGGAGTTTTATAACCTTATAATTAACCGGAAGGGCGATACAGATTCTTGTTCTTTATCCTGTCAATACCATTATAAACAAGCCTATAATGGATATGATATTATCTCGAAATTTGGAAAAGATACAATTGACTTTAAAGCCAGAACCTATAGCTACCGAACAGACCTGGAGTTTACCGCTGATAGTTCGGATGCAGCTTTTAAATTCTTTCGTTTAGACAAAGGACTCTGGAATGCTTATTTTACAGGTGTTTTAACAAATATTACCTGGTTGTCAAACCAGTTGTCCGGAACTGTAAGAAACACCAATGATTTTTATACTTTACAAACCGAGGGTTTAATCCGAACCGTCTCTAAAAATCGGGTTTCTTTTGACTTGCAACAGTTTAAATTGGTTGAGAACAATCTATACCTTGATTTTGCCGGTAGAATTAAACAATAACGTATATTTGTATTGAGCAGGGTAAAATTATTAAATTGCTATTCTAACAGGGATACAAATTATAATGAAGTTTTTTTATCATCTTACATATACATTAATTTTTTTGTTTGTTGGATATCAGGTAAGTTTTTCCAATTTGCCAGGCGATACGCTTAAAATAGCACAACCTGATACCCTTGAGCGGCATTATCATCTGTTAAAACCTGTTTCCGAAGAAATTCCCAATTTTTCGGGTGATGTACAAACACAAACTGTAAGTCTTGCTGCTGAAGAGCCTTTGCGTGTTTTGGTTTTAGATAAGGATAATAATCCTGTAAAAGGGGTCCGTGTTCATTTTGAACCTTTATCTATCCCGGAAGGAGACAATAAATTTACCATTCAAGATACTGTAGCTTTTACCGATAGCAATGGAATAGCTAAAACAAAAGTTATTCTTGGTTCTGTTAAAGGGGAGTACCAGGTATCTGCACAGTTAAAAGATTATTTTTCTAAAGATATATTAGTCTACCAGTTATTTGCACGAAAATCAAGCTGGGTTTTTTGGTTGATAGCCGGACTACTCGGCGGATTGGGGTTGTTTTTATTAGGAATGGGGATGATGAGTGATGGAATGCAGAATGCCGCCGGCGATAAAATGCGGGCAATTCTCAGCCAGTTAACCAATAACCGGTTTATAGCCATTGGGGTGGGATCCTTTATTACCATGATTGTACAAAGCAGTAGTGCCACAACAGTCATGCTTGTAAGCTTTGTACAATCCAAGTTAATGAAATTCAGGCAAACGATTGGAGTTATTTTGGGAGCTGGTATAGGAACAACCATTACAGCACAGCTTATTGCTTTTAAACTTACCGATTATTCATTGTTAATGATTGGGATTGGATTTATCTTCAACACTTTCTTTAATCATACTTTACTTAAAAATATAGGGAAAACGATTTTGGGATTCGGTATTTTATTTTTTGGCATGCATATCATGTCTGATTCTATGTCACCCTTGCGATCGTATACTCCTTTTATTGAATCGTTAATCAAACTGGAGAATCCACTACTGGGGATATTGGCAGGTGCAGTTTTTACGGCATTAATTCAAAGTAGCAGCGCTTTTATCGGGATAATGATTACTTTGGCTACACAAGGTTTTTTAACGCTGGAGGCTTCTATTCCACTGTTGTTAGGTGCAAATATAGGAACTGCTGTAACAGCCGTTTTAGCCAGTATTAAAACCAATCGCGAAGCCAAACAGGTTGCGCTGGCCCATACGCTTTTTAAAATTTTGGGTGTGTTGGTTTTTTTATTCTGGATTCCTCAGTTTGCAGACATGGTTAGAATGATATCCCCTAAATTAACCGGTTCTTCGGAAAGTTATAGCGAATTAGGTGCTGTAGCTCCCCGACAGATTGCTAATGCCCATACCGTTTTTAACATTGTTTTAACCTTATTGGTTGTTCCGGTGACGGATAAATTTGCATGGCTTATTGAGAAAATATTACCCTTACAACCTGATGAAAAAAAGATTCTCAAAACCCGTTATTTGGATCAGGGGGTGTTAAAAAGTTCTTCGTTAGCACTTAATCTTGCCAAGCAGGAGACCATTAGGATGGGCCGCTTAGTGCAGGATATGACCTCTGATATTATTATTCCTTTTTTAATTAAGGGTGTAGGGGTGGTAGATAACATAAAAGATGACGAAGAGGAAGTGAACTTTTTACGCGATGAAATTAATCGATATATATTAAAAATAACTAAAGAGAATATTAATGAGGAACGAATAAATGAAGCTTTTCAATTGTTATATACCGTTAAAGAGTTTGAACAAATGGCAGATATTATTTCTACCAACCTGATACCTAAAGCAAAACGTTGGTGCGGCAAGGATTATGAGTTTTCAGAGGTTGGGAAAAAAGAAATTGTTGATTACCATACTCGCACTCAAAAACAGTTAAGCCGGGCTATTGAAGTGTTTGCCGAGGTTAACCTGGAAAAGGCACAAGCCATGAAACAAAAGTATAAACGATATCGCAATATGGAATTTGATATGGAAAAACAACATTTTGAGCGTTTGCGCGATGATGTGGAGCAGTCTGTTACCAGCAGTAAAACGCATGTTGAACTGATCACCAATCTTCGGGCAATTAATGGTCATGCTACAAATATTGCAAGGATTTTACTTAAATGGTCAGGATAAACAAAGTTTTCAATGTCATTTTTAATGATTATTTTTAACATTAGATAAATAAAAGATAAATTCTATATGAACAGTTATCAATTAGTTGAAGTGAACAATAAAAATACCATCAAAGAATTTTTATCGTTTCCGGTTACTTTATATAAAGATGAAAAAAACTGGATAAGGCCGCTGGATGAGGATGTTGAAAGTGTTTTTGATTCGCAGAAAAACAAACTCTTCAGGCATGGCGAAGCCATTCGTTGGGTTTTAAAAAACAAAAAAAATGAGACGTTAGGTCGTGTAGCCGCTTTTTATGATAAAAAATCGGCAAAAAAAAATGATCAGCCCACCGGAGGGATGGGTTTTTTTGATTGTATTAATGATAAAGAAGCAGCATTTATACTATTTGATGCATGCAAAAACTGGTTACAGTCGAAAGGAATGGAAGCCATGGACGGACCTGTAAATTTTGGCGACCGCGACCGTTGGTGGGGCTGTTTAGTGGATGGTTTTGAATATCCACCCAATTACTGTATGCCTTATAATTTTCCTTATTATAAAGATTTATTCGAAGCTTACGGGTTTAAAAATTATTTCAATCAATATACTTATTATCGGAAAGTAGAGTTGGAAGGATTGAGTGATTCCATTAAGGAAAAAGCCAAACGATTGGAAAAGAATCCAAGGTATCAGTTTCGGCATCTGGAAAAGAGTAAGCTGGAAAAATACACCGAAGATTTTAGAACAGTATTTAATAATGCCTGGGCTCGTTTCCCGGGAGTTGCCGAAATGACAAAAGTGCATTCCAGGGCGTTAATGAAAAGTTTGAAACCCATATTGGACGAACGTATTATGTGGTTTGCTTATTACGATGATGAGCCCATTGCCTTTTTTCTGCAGGTACCCGAAATAAATAAAATCATCAGGCATTTAAATGGTAAAATGAATTTATGGAGTAAATTAAAATTTTTGTTCTACCAAAAAACAGGCGAATGCGACACTGCTCTGGGCTTGATTTTTGGTGTAGTGCCTGAACATCAAGGCAAGGGTGTTGAAGGAGGTATTGTAATGGCATTTGCAGACGTGGCTTTGAAAAAGGGTTTTCTCTATAAACATTTGCAGTTTAATTGGATTGGTGATTTTAATCCGGCTATGATGAAAGTAGTCGATCAGGTGGGAGCACATATTTTAAAAACCCATGTTACCTATCGATTTCTTTTCGACCGAAACAAACCGTTTGTGAGAGCAAAAAAAGTAAATGTTTAACTTGTTTACTGATTTTAGATAAGAAGACATTTATTATATTTGCTTCCTAAAACAATAATATGCAATCAATTCGAGAATTATATAAAATAGGATATGGCCCTTCGAGCAGCCATACCATCGGACCGGTACGGGCAGCCGATATTTTTCAAAAGAGAAATTCCAATGCAAAATATTTCAGGGTAACCTTGTACGGCAGCCTGGCAGCAACAGGAAAAGGGCACCATACAGATTTAGCATTGAAAAAGACATTGTTACCGCGCGATGTTGAAATTGTATGGAATATAGAGGAAGAATTGCCTCTTCATCCCAACGGGCTTCTTTTCGAAGCAATTGATGGCGATGATAAGGTTATGGATAAATGGACGGTATACAGTATTGGTGGAGGCGATTTAAGAGATGACAGCGGTATTTTAAATAACGAAAAAATTTATCAGCATAAATCTTTGTCTGCTATTCTTACATGGTGTAATGATCGGGGAAAAACATTCTGGGAATATGTTGAAGATAACGAGGGGGATGAGATTTGGAATTTCTTAAAAGAGGTGTGGGCTATTATGAAGGATACCATTACCAACGGGTTAGATAATGAAGGGGTACTTCCCGGCGAAATAAGGCTTCCGCGAAAAGCAAATACGTATTATATGAAATCTCAAAATTCGCGAGGAGCAATACAAGATCAGGGACTTTTGTTTTCTTTTGCTTTAGCGGTTTCGGAAGAGAATGCTGCCGGAGGGAAAATAGTAACTGCTCCTACATGCGGCTCATCAGGGGTTTTGCCGGCTATGTTGTTTTATTTGCAGCGCGAAGAACATATTAATGAGTCTAAAATATTAAGAGCGTTGGCTACCGCAGGACTTATAGGAAATGTTGTTAAACGAAATGCTTCTATCTCAGGAGCCGAAGTGGGTTGCCAAGGGGAGATTGGTACTGCCTGCGCAATGGCTGCCGGAGCTGCAGCACAAGTTATGGGAGGCTCTTTGCGTCAGATTGAATATGCTGCGGAAATGGGTTTTGAACACAACTTAGGATTAACCTGTGACCCTGTAATGGGATATGTTCAGATTCCATGTATCGAGCGGAACGCTATTGCTGTTGCTAAAGCACTTGAATGTGCCGTTTATGCTTTATTTTCAGATGGAGGGCATAAAATTTCTTTCGACGATGCAGTGCGTACGATGGAAGAAACCGGACGCGATATTCAAAGCGCTTACAGGGAAACAGGAATTGGCGGATTGGCCAAAACATGGAAACCTTTTCAGGAGTAATAACCCAGCGTGTATTGTTTAGTTTTAATTCTTTACGTATTTTAAAATGATTAATTTATAAACCCCTGATTCATATGATTGAACAAAATGTATTGATAGCTTTTGCACTAACACTTTTTGCGGGGTTGGCTACAGGTATTGGCAGCGTTTTAGCTTTTTTTACCAAAACAACCAACACAAAATTTTTATCTATTTCACTGGGGTTTTCTGCCGGTGTAATGATCTATGTATCGATGGTAGAGATTTTCTTTAAAGCGAAAGAATCATTAATAGCGGATCTAGGCGAAAAAACAGGTTCGTGGATAACGGTAATCTCATTTTTTAGTGGCATTTTTATTATTGCGCTTATCGATAAGTTAATCCCTTCTTATGAAAATCCTCATGAAATAAGGATGGTTGAAGAAATGGATGAAAAGGCTAAGATTGAGCATAAGAATAAAAAGCTAAAAAAGATGGGGCTGTTTACTGCACTGGCTATTGCAATCCATAACTTCCCTGAAGGGTTAGCTACATTTACTGCTGCTTTATCCGATCCAAGCGTGGGTATTGCCATTGCCGTAGCTATTGCTATTCATAATATTCCGGAGGGAATTGCCGTTTCTATTCCTATATATTATGCTACAGGAAGCAAACAAAAAGCATTTTGGCACTCTTTTGCTTCAGGATTATCCGAGCCGGTAGGAGCAATCATTGGATACCTTGTTTTGATGCCATTTCTGTCTCCTACCATTTTTGGGATTTTATTTGCCGGCGTAGCAGGTATTATGGTTTTTATTTCTATTGATGAACTGCTGCCCGCTGCCAGAGAATATGGTGAGCATCATTTGTCCATTTATGGGTTAATCCTTGGTATGATTGTTATGGCTGTAAGTTTATTGTTGTTTGTTTAGAAAGGTTTAAACCCGATGATCTCTCTAACTTCTTTTAGTGTTTTAGTAGCACTGGCACGTGCTTTTTCTGCACCTGTTTTAACTACTTTGCTTAGATATTGATCGTCTGATGAAATTTCAAGAATCCGTTCGCGGATTGGGGTAGTAAAATTAATAATATCTTCGGCTAGTTGCTTTTTCATATCGCCATAGCGGATTTCACACTGATTGTATTTTTCTTTGAAAAAATCAACGGTATCTTTTTCCGAAACAATATCCATAATGGTAAAAAGATTCTGGATAGGTTCCTGCATTTTTTGATTTTTTTCTGTAGGGCCGCTATCGGTAACAGCACGCATTACTTTTTTTCTAATCGCTTTAGCATCATCAAAAAGGTAAATTCCATTTCCTTCCGATTTTCCCATCTTGCCGGTTCCGTCTAAGCCCGGCACTTTAATCAATGCCTGTCCGAAATTATAGGGTTGCGGCTCGGTAAAATAATCTACATGATATATGTTGTTAAATCGGCGGGCAAATTTACGGGCCATCTCAAGGTTTTGTTCCTGATCTTTCCCAACGGGCACCTTTGAGGCATTATGAATAATAATATCGGCAGCCATTAAAACAGGATAAGTTAACAGGCCGGCATTTACATTTTCGGGTTGTTTCCTCACTTTATCTTTAAAGGATGTTGTACGCTCTAATTCGCCCACATATGCGTTCATATTTAAAAGCAGGTATAATTCGGTAACTTCCGGCACATCGCTTTGTAAATAAATGGTTGCTATTTCGGGATCCAGACCGCAGGCTAAATATTCAGACAAAACTTGTTTTACACTTCCGTGTAAATTTTCAGGGGTTGGATGTGTGGTTAACGAATGATAGTCAGCAATAAAAAAGTAGCAATTATTTTCGTGTTGCATTTTTATAAAATTTTTTAATGCCCCAAAATAGTTGCCTAAATGCAGGTTTCCTGTTGATCTTATACCACTAACAACCTTTTCCATAAATATTTATTTAATATCTGTTATGATTATTTTAATTTTGCAAAAGTAAGAAATGTTTACTAATATATTTATTTTCGTTATACGATTTATAAATTTTTATGATAGATAAAAATAAATTGCATAAAATTGCACAATTATCGAAATTAAGAATTGATAGGGATGAAGAGGATATCTATTTGGAAGATCTAAACCGAATTATATCTTTCATCAACCAATTAAAGGATGTTGACAATAAAGAGGTTACTGATTTTAATGGTGTAAATCATTTTTATATCAAATTAAGAGACGATAGAAGTAAGCAGTTTCAATTTACTGATTTGATTCATAAGAAAGCACCCACATTTAAAAACAACTACTTTGTTGTTTCAGGGGGGGTAAAAAAGAAAGGAACTAGTTAAATGGCACTGGCACGTTTTATATTAATATTGTTACTTATATTTTTTGTTATTCGTTTAGTTACCCGTTTTGTTTTGAAGAAATATATTAAAAATATGCAAAATCGGTACGAGGATAAAAAACAGCAGTATTATCAAAAAAAAGAGGGTGATGTCACCATAAAATCATCAAGTAAAGGCGATAAAAAAATTGATGAGGATTTGGGTGATTATGTCGACTATGAAGAGGTAGATGATGAGTAGATTACCATCCGCCACCCGAAATTACAAAGCCTGTTGAAAATGGTACTTCTTCCAACTGAAATGGAATAGCAATGTAGGGTTCTAAAATTGCATATCCAAAGAGGTTAATACGTAATGATGCTCCTAAACTATAGATAGGGGTATAATAGTCAGGATCGGGATTCCAGTAAAAACGGACATCGCTGGTTGAAAGCCAGGGGAATTTATCTTTGGTCCAGGCTAACCCGGCATCAAAGAATAAATTCAGGTCAGAATAAAGATATTTCGATTTTATCAGCGATAGCCTTTCAATTCCGGTAAACGGGAATCTGATTTCAGCATTGAAGGTTAAAATCTTGCTTCCGCTAATTTTGTTAACATCAAGATAATGGTCTGAATAAGTATAATCTCGTTTATATAATGCATTGTAATTATAGCCGCGAATAATATATTCATTGCCTAAATATATCGGGTATATTTCATTAGCGCTTTTTCCATACCTGCCATAATGTAGAAGTCTGAAAGCAAAACTAAATGGCTTAGTGAAAAAATACTTTCTTACATCAAAGTTTAAATTAGTTATTTGATAATGATCAAACATCTGCCCCGCCTGAAAACGATATCTGTAACCGCTTAATGGGGATGTAATACCAAAGTTGGAGTTGTCACCAACAAAAGCAAAATAAACACTTCCTAAATTATAGGGATCAGGTACATCGTCTACTTTTTGTTTATTTTGTCCGATATATCCCATCGGGTATCCTGTTTCTTCATCAGCCCAGTAGTAATAATTTATACTATCAATGCGATAGCTGTACCTTGCGTAGGAGAATCCGCCTTCAATCCTTAATTTTCTTGATATTGGATAATGAGATAATAAGGAAAAGTTTTCTTCAAAAATTCGTACCAGATTGTAGTTTTCTACGAAAGTACGTGTACCATCGGGTAAAGAATCATATTTATAGGAATAATACATCCCTCTGTAAGGGAAATGAGAAAAAGAACCTCCCCATGTTATTCGCTTTTTTGAATTTATATAAGCTATTTGTCCGCCAAAATCATAAACTTCACCATTAATATTAAGCATGCTATAAATCTGATGGTGTTTTAGCATATCGCTGAATAACATGCTTACACCTCCAGAAATAAAAGTGCCATAGGTGCTGGTTCCTGCTCCAACGCCGTTAGATCCTATATATTCCAGTCGAAATTTGGGATCATACGCTTGTATTTTAAACGAATCTTTAGCGTATGATTTACTGAATTTTAAGTTGTGATTGACAATATTGTTAAGCCTGTCTTTTCCCGGGGGTAAGTACTCAGCATGTCTATTAACTGAAGTTGGATTGGCCGGAATTTTTAAGAAATCTTCAGGTTTTGTTAGATAAATTTCATAGTTGCCATTTCGATAAAAGGTATATGCAATTTGTCCGGTTTTACGAGATACGCTGTATGATGGAGCTAAATCTGTAATACCTGTTATTCCGGTAGAAAATTTGGTAAGTTTAAATACTTCACCGGTATGAAGTTCATATTTATATAGATTCCTGTAGCCATCGGCATTAGATAAAAAATATAACGACGAATCGTAAGGTGAATACTGTGGGCTGAAAATATCTGCTCCCGGGAATAAATCGTATACACGAACCTGTTTGTTTTGTTTGTTTAGTACACAAAGTTTGTATGCACCATATATTTGCTTATCTAAGTGGGTGTCATTTCCCCGGTCCGATATAAACACAATATCTTCTCCATCGGCCGACCAGCTGGGTTGTAAGTCGGAATGGTAATCGTTGGTTAATTGTTCTACCTTCCCGGTTTCCAAATGATAAAGGTATAAATCGCTTTTCCCGTTTACCAGGCCGTTAAAAACAATGCTTTTACCATCGGGCGACCATTCCGGGTTTACGAGGATTTCAATACTATCAATTTCAATTTCTCTGCTGTCTTTTACTTTGTTATTTTCTAGTGAAACGATTAAAAACTTCTTTTTACCCCGGGTAAAAGTAGTAAGGATGTATTTTTTGCCATCCGGAGACCATGACCCTGACTCTTCGATGTAGTTAAAGTCATCGATGTGAGATTTCCTTAAAGATGAAGTAAGTTTAGAGACAATTTCCCCTGTTTTTGTTTCGGCCAGCAGGAGATCTACATTAATGACATTTTTATTTGACAGGAAGGTTATATACTTTCCATCGGGACTGATTACCGGCGAAAGATTAATTTCTCCACCTTTTCGGGTATCAAACATCACTTTTCCTACCGGAGGGATTGTATCTTCTAACTGTTCAGTATAATATTCTTTCGTTGATTTTGCCCATATTTTTGATAAGCTGTCGGGTTTAACATGAAGAATGTCTTGAAAGGCATGCTCCATACCGTAGCGGAGGGTGTTGTAAAAAAGAGGCTGCATAACATTGTCTCCCCATACACCGGTTACAAAAGTCCAAAATGCATGGCCATACCGGTAAGGGAAATATTCACCCGGCTTGGTAGTCATATCTTTAATAGTAGGCATTTTATCATGGATTACAGCATCGCGCATCCACATGGATGTCCTGTTGTCCTTCGCTCCAATGGATAAGAATTCAGCCATCCCCTCAATCATCCATAAAGGAGTATTGCTAAGCGAGCTAAAAGAAAGACTGTCATTTTCTCTAACTAAGTTATATTGAAAAACATGGACCATTTCGTGCCCTAACACATGGTCGGTTTCTTTGTTGGAAACCATAACCGGTATAACTACTCGGCTCCTGAATCCTTCGGTAACACCCCCTGTTCCAACGCCAATTAATCCAGAAATTACAGTCGTTTGTTTAAAGTCGGCTGTATTGTTGTACAATATAATCGGGCTGTTTTCCAGTGTGTCAGCAAATATAGCCATATGGCGCATATACCAACGTTCAGACAGTTGCCCTAAATCAAATAGCAGCGAATCATTTTTTAAATAATTATAGATATCGAAGCGGGGGGTGTCATATACTTCAAAATCAAATCGATCGTACATTACCTTGTTTTGCCCAAATTGTGCAAAGCTTTTGGTGGTAAGAAAAAATAAAAACACAATACTAATGTAATATTTTTTCATAAAAGACAGTTTCTTTTCTTTGGTTCCATCAAATTTTATGCAATATAACAATGTTTTTATTTTTGTTTTAAATATTCGTAGATTTTTTAGAAATTTGAAACTAAAATTGTAAAATATAGTATGATATTATTGATACTTGCCTATTAATCGATTTTAATTTTTTTCACACATTTGCTCTTAAAAGTCAGGGCTGAAAGATTAAGGGTTTTAAGTTTCAGCAGCACTTTAAAAAAGTTGGCAGTATGCAGTTATTAATTGGCAATAAATTAGTTTTTAATTAAATGACATTCCTATGAAAAGAAAAGCTATAATTGTTTTTTTGTCTGTTTTCTTTATGGCAGTAATCATGTCCTGTGATGAGGATGGAGGGATTAACTTTTTTACGCTGGAACAGGATGTTGAATTTGGAGAAGAATTCCATACTCAATTAGTAAATAATCCTGACGAGTATCCCATTTTAAGTGAAAGGGCTTATCCCGAAGCATATAGCCATCTGGAAGCCATTCGTAATG
>Ga0209949_1001428_pt1 | contig 11609 bp, 11 predicted proteins | sample SalPonC_black_MG_FD_185711 | JGI IMG/M metagenome (GOLD analysis project Ga0209949, IMG submission 185711) | Salt pond soil microbial communities from South San Francisco under conditions of wetland restoration - Salt Pond MetaG... | ecosystem: Environmental > Aquatic > Marine > Intertidal zone... | reverse complement strand
TCAGCTCAAAATTGATCCCAATTTTTCAAAAGCTGGATCATAGCTCAAGGCCGGTCCTTAAGGTTTCAGAACATGATCTGGAACATGTTAAAGAACTTAAGCAAAGTTATGCCGGCAAGCTGACCATGTTCATAGAAAGCGATGAGAACTGTAATCCGGGAGAATTTGAGTTGGATACAAATGATGAAACCATTGTCTACAAATTTCGAGAGATGCTAAAAGAATTCAAGAAGAACTTAAATCTTCCCACATGGAATTAGTACCGACACCTCCACTTGAACATCATATCAGGGAGATCAAGGAAAAGCTTACTTCAAAGGTAAGTGACATCAAGCCCTATGGGAAAGTGTCATCTGTGATTGGAACCATCGTAGAATGTTCGGGTTTACCGGGAAGTGTAGGTGAGCTTTTTGGTGTCCACACAACTACCGATCAAATTATTCTCGCGGAGGTGGTGGGTCTCAAAGAAGGACGGACATTACTGATGCCATTCGATCGGGTAGTGGGGATGAAAGCAGGATGCCTGGTTGAGAAAATGGGTCAATCGCTTAACGTTTCGGTTGGAATGAAAATGCTTGGTCGTGTGGTAGATACAAATGGAGAACCTATAGATGGGAAAGGGTATTTGCAAACTACCTATCAACAGCCGGTTCACAATAATCCTCCCTCTCCACTGGATCGGTCTCCTATTGATCAGGTGATGCATACCGGGATCCGTTCACTTGATACCCTGAATACGGTTGGAATAGGGCAAAGAGTCGGTCTTTTTGCCGGTTCAGGGGTTGGAAAGAGTGTTCTGCTGGGTATGATCGCAAAACATTCCTCAGCTGATGTCAATGTCATCGCCCTGATCGGAGAACGTGGCCGTGAGGTGCAAGAATTTGTTCATGATACCTTAGGTGAAGAAGGACTTGCACGATCGGTTGTAGTAACCGCAACTTCTGACACTGCAGCAATGAGCCGGGTGAAAGGGGCATTCACAGCAACTGCGATTGCAGAATTTTTCCGCGACCAAGGAAAAAATGTCCTCCTCATGATGGACTCAGTGACTCGCGTTGCAATGGCACAAAGAGAAATTGGCCTTGCTTCCGGTGAACCTCCCACCACCAAGGGCTACACCCCAAGTGTGTTTACCATACTCCCAAAATTACTGGAAAGGCCGGGTAAAACCGAAAGAGGAAGTATTACCGGATTATATACGGTATTGGTGGATAATGACGATATGAATGAGCCTATTGCAGATGCCGTACGATCAATATTAGACGGTCATATCGTGCTCTCGCGGCGTTTAGCACATAAAAATCATTATCCGGCTATTGATGTACTGGAGAGTATTTCGAGGGTTATGCCGAAGATCGTGACCAATGAACAGCGAGCCATTGCCATGAAGGCAAGGGAAATATTAGCCACCTATCGGGAGGCCGAAGACTTGATCAATATCGGTGCATATGTGAAGGGGTCAAACCCAAAAATTGATGAAGCCATAAAAAAATATCCCGGTTTGGAATCATTTTTGATACAAGATCTAAACGAAACAGATTTCAGTGAAGATCTTTGGACTACGCTGAAAAAGTTAATCAACTAAAATGGAAATGATATGAAGTTTAAGTTTTCTCTGGATCCGGTTCTTAAAGTACGGGATCATAAAAAGAAAATGCATAAACAAAAGCTTGCAGAGGAGTTGGCAAACAAGCAACAGATCATGGAAGTCAGGGAAGAGGTTCAGCAAAAGCTCAAAGGTTTTTTGGACAACTCTGATAATAAGGAAATTCAGAACGTGCACATGGTGAGGCAGCGTGCTTCACACATTCAGGAAGTACATCAGAAAATGAAAAAACTGAGTGAAGATCTTAGTAAGGCAGACGAAAGTGTTTCGAGGGCAAGAACCAAATTGGCTGAAGCGCATAAGAACCTGCACATCATTGAAAAAGTGAAGGAATCAGAGCTGACAATCTTTAACCAAAAAGTGGCTAAACAAGAACAAAAGTTTTTGGATGAAGTGGCTACGCAATCATTTAGCAGATAAGATCGATGAATAAAGTAACTATACTAAAAATCACAGGTATATTATTGGTTCCCTTTCTGATCATGCTGGGTGGTGTATTTTTTCTGTATCCTCATTTGAATGAGGAGAAATATGACGAGATCGTAGAAACCTTTGAACAGCAACAAGAAGAAAGTTTCAATGAAGGTGCGTTCAGTTACAAACCCGGTGAAAATAAGCAGGATACAGTATCTGGTGCATTCAGCGATTCAGTGGTAACTCAGGCTTCCATGGACTCGCTCGGTGTCGATACCGCATATATAGCCGGTGAGATTGACAGTATGGGGCAACCCCTGAATACGGTTGAGATGTTTGAGGAAAATGAGATAAGGTTGCATGGGGTTATTGATTCGCTATATGTAAGGATCGATCAACTTGAGCAATTAGTGGATTCCCTTCAAAATCCAGTAGAAGAAAATAATGAGCTGGATCCTGCAGAGTTTACTGAGCGGGTAAAAAGCTTGTTGAATCTGGAAGAGGATGAATTGGGACCTATTCTTAAAAATATGACAAAGGGGCAAATTGTACGTCTGTATAATGGTGGTGGAACCATACAGCGGCAAAAGATCCTGCGCTCTATGGAGGCGGATAAGGCTGCAGAACTCATGACCGAGATAATGTTATGATAAAAGATGTCTTAAATTCCATATCCTCATCTGCCGGTGCCGCAAAAACTTCGTCTTCAGTTTCAGGAGAAACAAAATCTACTGAAGGTAATGAGGGAGGTTTCTTCGGAAAAATGTTAATGGCTCTGCAGAGTGATGTCCATCAGCAGCCTCAAAAAGAAGGAGAGGCATCCGCAAAAAAGGAAAGTTCTGAAGAAAATAAGTTGCTGAACACCAATACAGAAATGACGGTGGATGGTGAGGCTGAGGCAGATCCTTTGAAAGTAGCATCTGAAGGGTCAGAAGAAGATGGAAGTACGGTCATAACCCCGGAAAATTTATCAAATGCAGAGTCAGATAGTCTTCAGAAGCCACTGACTACGAAGGCTGAGAAAATGGGAGAAACAGAAGGTGAGAAAGTAACCGGCTCCGATCAAGCACTTGTTGATAATACTATAGCAAATGAATCACCTGCAGATACACAGGGAAATGCTTTGTCAGGTTTGAATGGATCTGAGAATGGTGAAGCACCTGTTGAAAAAGGATTCCGGCCAGCAAGAGCAGAGGCCAATATTTCCAATGCAAAACCAGAGGGTGAAGCAGAGCAGCAGCCCGGTCTCGCAACCCTGAAGGATGGTATTACTGAAATACAGGAAGAAGGATCGCAAAAGCCAATCCTTACGGATAGCGCGAAGGGCACATCGCATGTAGCGGAAGGATCCGAAAAAATGAACGTATCCAGTGATCCAAGGCAGGTAGTCAGTGAAGCACCTGTGAGCTCAGGAAAGGCTGAAGGTGTAATAGCTAAGAACCAATCTGACCAGATAGCAGAAGCAGTAGCAGCCAAAGGCAACAGAATGGTATCTGAATCCCCACAGGCAACCGAATTTGAGAAAACTGACACTCTGAAAAAGCAGGTTCCAGAATCACAGCCTAAAGTTCATCAGCGATTCATGCATCTAAATAGGACCGGAGTTGAAGCCGCTGTGCCCGGACTTTCCTCAACTGCTGAAAAAGCGGAAGTTACGCAAACTCAGAATACGGCGAACTCTCAAAAAATTACGCATGAGGCCCCTTCAAAAGTTGAACTCAAGGGTCAGCCCATGCTTCAAACAGAGATGAATAACGCGCGCAGCATCAATGAGGAGCGTGCCAAACGGTATGATCTGATCAATCAAAACTCTGATGGTAGAATGCAGGGGGAAGAAAGGATTGCCCCCGTTACATCCAGAGGAGGTTCTGGATCCGGTTATCAGGGAATGAACTTCAGTTCACAGCCGGGCTGGATGAAGTTCCAGGCTAATAATGAGCAGTCATTGGGATTGACTGCTGAACAACAGGCTTTTTTCAATGATCAAGTGATAAATGCTACAGAACTCTCAGAAAATGGTACTGTAGAACAGGATAAAATGAGTACTGCAAGGCTTTCTGAGCTCCCGATCAATAACGTAATGCTTAAGAGAAGTGTGTTACCCGGATTGAGCAATGTTCTTCAAAAGGCTACAGCTTCAGGTAAGGAGATGCCACAAAGCTGGCAAAAGCACAGTTTCGATCTGGATGATGGAAATAAAATAGAGCTTACTACAAGGAATGTTGATGGGATAATACAGGTGAAGATCGCATCTACAAGTATCGAACTAAGTAAACTCATGCAGCAATATGGGGAGGAGATCAAAGATCACCTCCAGAATGAATGTGAGCTAACCATTGACCTTCAGTTTGAAGATCAACAGGGTGAGGCCTCCACCGATCTCTTTGGTGATTCCTCTCCCGGACAAAAGGGTAGACAAGGATTTCCAATGGGACAGGGTTCAAACAGGAATTTAAACAAACAATCAGAAGAACATCTTCAGCAAACAGTTCGCAAGTTTGGCTATAACCAAATGGAATGGACGATCTAATTAGGTGATAATATGGATATAAACAGTATTAATGCGAATACGGCATCGGCTTTCCAGAAGCAGAATTCTGTTGGTAAAACCGATATGGGTCAGAAGCAGTTTCTGCAGCTTTTGGTGGCACAGATGAGAAACCAGGATCCCATTAATCCCGTGGATGGGGCTGATTTTGCATCTCAACTGGCACAGTTCAACTCAGTGGAACAGCTGATCGATGTAAACAGCGGATTGGATACCTTACAATCGAGCCAGGATCTGATGAGTGCAAGTTTGACAAACTCAATGGCAGCTACCCTGACCGGAAAGCAGGTGAGAGCGATCAGTGATCAGGTGAACCTGAGTGCTGAAGGTAACAGCGAGATCAACTTTAAACTCAGATCCGCCGCTGAGGAAGTAGAAATTATTATACGAAACTCAAGTGGTTCCGAAGTAAGGCGTGAGACGTTGAACGGAGTATCCTCTGGCGATAACAATTGGACCTGGGACGGACTGAATAACTCAGGAGAACGACTTGGTGAAGGAAATTACCAGGTAGAAGTGATAGCCAAAAATGGCGATGAAAACGTGAATGCCCTTGTTTTCATGGAGGGTATAGCAAGTAAAGTGCGCTTCAGCGGTAACGGAGTGTTCTTATCAATCAATGGTATTGAGGTACCAATAAGCGACGTGGAAGAAGTCGGTACCGGTATTTTTTAACATCAATTTTAATAACAGATAAGACATTGCGAAAAGCGTGTCAGCAGATTAGTTCTGCACAACAAAACAGGAGATAATTATGTCATTAATAAAGTCCCTTAATTCAGGCGTAAGCGGTTTGAGAGCATTTCAAACCAAGATGGACGTCATAGGTAACAATATTGCAAATGTTGAGACAGCAGGTTTTAAGTCCTCCAGAGTTTCTTTTTCAGAAATGATGAGTGAAAGACTTGGACGTTCTGGTGGCGGAGACTCTGCCCCTCAGTTAAGTAACCAGGTTGGTTTAGGAGTACGTGTTGCATCCATTGACCGTGATTTTAGTCAGGGTGCCATGCAAAGTACCGGCAGGGCTACAGACCTGGCAATTGAAGGTGAAGGATATTTCATGGTTTCCGAGAATGGAGAGCAACTCATGACCAGGGCCGGTAATTTTGTGTTCAACAAAGACGGATATCTTGTAGATCAGGGCGGCCGTTCCGTACAGGGCTATATCGCTGACCAAAACGGAAACGTATTAGGCGGTGGAACTGCAAATGATATTCGCATTGATTTTGAAAATGTACTACCTCCGAAAAAGACCGATAATGTTACCCTTGCTGGAAACCTGAACGCAAGTACCAGCACTGCAAAAGTGCTTCAGTCACAAAGCGGATTTACTCAAAACGGCAGTCCGGCTGCTGACGGTACCGACCTGAACGATCTTAGCCAGACTCTAACCAACCTGGTTGATGGTGACAGCATTGATTTTGATGTTGTTCTGAATGATGGTACTGCAGCTACCTACAGCTTTACTTATGGAGCCGGTAACGACGGAACCACCCTCGAAGATATGGTAGATGCTTTCAACACACAGATGCCTGATACTGAGGGTAAGATGGCTATGATCGATGGTATTGTAGTGCTTCGCTCTGCACAACTGGGTGATAGTCAGCTGGATATAACCAATATGTCGGTAACGGGAACCGGTGATATCAATCTCCCTGGGCTTCAAACCGTTCAGGAAGGTGAGAATAATACTCAAACTATGAGTACCACCGTGTATGATGAACTTGGAAATGCACATTCGTTGCTGCTCGAATTCACGCAAACCAACCCCAATGAGTGGGAATACAATGCTCGCTTCCTGGACGGAGAAGAGATCACTTCCGGAGCCATAGGAACCGTTACATTTGATGAGCTTGGACAGCTTTCATCCGATGACCTGTTGAACCTTTCCTTTGAGCCCGGAGGAGGTGCAAATACCACAAATTTTTCGGTTGAACTTGGAAATTCTCAGACGGGTACAAGATTCACTCAATATGCCGGAAGTAACTCGGCTAAAGTGATCAGCCAGGATGGATATACACAGGGCCAGCTGATCGATGTAACGATCAATGGTGCCGGACAGATCGAAGGTATTTACGATAACGGTAATTCGATGGTATTAGCTCAGATGGCACTAGCTAACGTTCAAAACCAGAATGGTCTTGAAATGATCGGTGGAGGTTTGTTCCGAGCGACTTCTGCTGCAGGGGAAACATTCATTGATACTGCGGATAATTTCTCCGGAACCGCAATCAATTCCGGAGCCCTGGAGGGATCAAACGTGGATCTTGCGAAGGAATTCACGGATATGATCACCGCGCAACGAGCGTATCAGTCAAGTGCCAGAGTGATCAGTACTTCTGATGAGATGCTTACAGAGGCAGTAAATCTCAAGCGATAATTTCATAAAACAAGGTTTATGATTATTTCATAGGCCTGTACTTCGGTAGCTTAGACTCCGCATTGCAGATTCCCGACCTCTGCATGCGGAGTTTTTTTGCTTTAAAACGGCCGTCACCGTAGCTCTTGAACGGGAAATATTTTTAATCAGATACTTAAGAAATTTATGTAGATACCGATAACGATGGTATGTTAGATCGTTCAAGTACTATAGGATTTATATTAGGCTTCGCACTCGTCATAGGTGCTATTGTGACTCAGGGAAGTCTTTCCACTTTTTTGAGTTTTTCATCAGCATTGATAGTTATTGGGGGTGTGATCGCAGCAACTGCTATTAATTATAGCTTTGCTAAGATCAAGATCAGTTTTGATACCACCCTGAGTTTGATGAAGCTGAGTTCCATTGACCTTCGTACAGATATGGAGTTGCTCTCTATGTTTGCACGACGCGTTCGCAAAAACGGTATACTCGTGCTGGATAGTGATCTGAAACATTTAAAAGATGAATATCTGAAAAATGGTTTGCAGCTTGCCGTCGATGGCTTCACTGAGGATACCTTGGATAGCATTCTAAAAGATGAGATCGAAAGCCGGGAAAAACAGGTAGAACTATCTATCATGCTCTTGAATTCAATGGCAAATTACGCACCTGCATTTGGGATGATTGGAACAGTAGTGGGGATGGTATTGATGCTTCAGAATATTTCTGATCCGGAATCATTGGGTGCCGGTTTATCAGTTGCCCTGATCACCACATTATACGGATCCATTTTAGCAAACATGGTCTTTGGCCCTCTTGCCGGGAAGCTGGAATACCTGAGTGAGCTGGACAGAAACCGCAAAGAGATGTTCAGAATAGGAATCATATCCATACTGGAAGGAATAAATCCCAGAATAATGGAAAAGAAGATGCTGATCTACATTGACCCAAAAAACCGGGCTGAATACATAAAGCATCATGAAGAACTAAGCATTCTTAAGAAAAGAGATGAGAAATTCTACAAACTTTGGATAGAACAACAGGATAAGGAATGGGAAAGTCTAAAGGAAGTTCTGGCAACTGGTTAATGACCTATGGCGATCTTATGACGCTATTATTGGTCTTTTTTGTGCTACTGTATACCCTTACTCCCAGTATAGACGAAGGTATTTTTAAAAACTTTGTATCACATTTTCAAAATAACTCCGGTTTCTTTGATGCACAGAATATGAAGATGGAAGATTTTGAAGCCATTGCAGATTCTGTTGATATTGATGAGATATTGGAAGAAAGAGTTGAGTACTGGCAGGCTCTGGCAGATGTTTTGGAGGAATATGAATTTTCTTCTGAAGTGGATATTGAGATCAGCTCAAGCGGTGTTAAGATCACTCTGAGTGATTCGCTTACATTTGAAAGTGGTTCTTCGGAATTGCTCCCAGGAGCGGAAGTGGTTCTGCAGGATGTTGCAGACCAGATTGACACTACAGTTATAGAAATTGAGGTACAAGGACACACTGATAATGTTCCGATACGCCAAAGTTCTATTTATAAAACAAACTGGCACCTTGGAGCTGCACGGTCAGTCTCAGTAGTCCAGTTCTTACAACAGAACTCAGATATCGACCCCGGATATTTTAAGGCAAGTAGTTTTGGCGAATATAAGCCGATTTCTGAAAATGAAACAGAAACAGGAAGAAGAAGAAATAGGCGGGTAGAGATCTATTTACGCGATAAATTACTCATGAATTCAAAGAATACGGATATCTGGTTCTAACCATCAAATTTGTAGAAGGAGAATTATAATGTCAGATAAAGAGAGTAAAAAGACCAAGAAAACAAAAAAAAGACGAAGAGATGGAAAGTCAAAATTTCTATCGATAGGAAAATATTTCCTTGTCTTACTGTTTCTTGTTGGGCAAGGTTATCTCGCGTATGCGATTGTGGATAAATATTATCCTGATTTTTATTACTCAATGAACGCCAAGAGTCCGGATGATATTGGAATTTATGAGTTAGATGAGCTCGTAGTGAATCCTGCCAATACTAATGGAAAAAGGTTTCTAATGGTCGAAATTAGCCTTGAAGTCGACGATAAGGCCAATTTTATAAAGCTTGATAATAACAAGGTGAGACTGAAACAAGAGATCATGGAAGCTCTTTCAGCACATACTATTCCTGAACTTGTAAAGGTCGAAGAACGAGATGAGTTAAGACAAGAACTCATCGACCTAATTAATTCTATAATTGAGGTACGTTCGGTACGCAATTTGTATTTCACTAAATATGTAATGCAATGATAGTAAACGAACAGTGGAATCTTTTTTATGGAAATGAAAGCACAAAAGCGTGCACAGGCAAATGTTAAGTATGTAGAATCATACGATTTCAGACAGCCCAAATTGTTCAGTAAGGAGATCATGAGAACCTTACGGGCAATTCATGATGTCCTTTCCAGGAATTTGAGCCGGATATTCAGCTCAACGCTCCGTTATAAGGTAGATACAAGCCTGAACAATATCGTCCAGCTTTCCTCCCCGGAATTCATTCAGAATATCGAAAGTCCAAGTACTATTTATCTGCTTTCTGTTGATAAGTTGGGCGGGGAGATCATTGTAGTGATGCCTCCTGAATTTTGCATTCACCTTATAGAAAGACAAAGTGGGGGGCAGGCACGTACACTTCAGGAGCGTCGTACACTGACGATTATTGAAGAGAAGATCATAAACCGGATCGTCAGGAGTATCAATAGTGAGATCGTAGCGGCCTGGGAGCCATATATTGACTTTTCTATCGATTCAACCACTTATGAAAGTAAACCTGAGAATCTTCATCTGACCTCAGTTGACCCAACCATCATCGTAAAATTCAAGGTGGACCTGGGTGAGGAGGAAGTTGAATTCGGAGTATCCTATTCATACAGCCTTCTAAAAAAAGCCATGAGCGACACTATTCTAAATAAAGGAATAAAGTCGAAGCAGGAGGAGCTAACAGGCGAGGAAATGCAGGACTATCAGCGGACCTTGAAAAGAGCCAATGTTTGCATTCAGCCTTTGTTGGGTACCACACGTCTTTCACTAAATGATGTTATAAATCTTAAAGAGGGAGATACCATCCCATTAAATCAAAAATCTGATAAACCCCTGGAAGTCCGCATAAATGGCACGGCTAAAATGACGGCCTACCCCGGTGTAATTCAGGGAAGAAGAGCTGTCAAAGTATTCGAACTGCTCGAAGAAATTAATGAAACGGAACTCGTATAGCTATGAATAATTATCAAGAACAATTACAAAACTATTTACCCGGAATACAGGAATTTCTGACATCTATTTTCCTTGAGGAAACCAGGATCACCATAGCATCTTTTGATGAGGTGGGTGCCGATACTGCGCCTGATGCCCTTCAAGAAAATGACATTATTCTATATGCAAGGGACGAAAATCTCGAAATGGACGTATTTGCCGTTTTGGATGAAGAATGGTTCGGATTGCTTTCAAGTGTGATGCTGGGAGTAGAAGAAAAGAAATTCAATGAGGTCACAAAAGACCTGTTGAAGAAATTCTCTAATGAACTATCTGAGACCCTAAAAAAGAAACTATCTGAAGAAGGTATTGAAACAGGATTTGGTGAAGCAGATGTGTTTCAGGTTTCGGATTTGCAAGAGCTCTTTAAACATACATCTTACTATTATGGTACAATGGAAGTTGAAGGCCTTGCTGATGATAATGTTCGAGCCGCCATTCTGATCGGTGACCCTGAGGCCCAGGTAATTGTAGAAGAAGAACCGATCAAAGAGGAGATAGAGGAAGAATCAGTTGAAAACACACAAGATGAGAATACAACTGAAGAATTTGATATTGAAGGAAGCTCAGAAAAAAACAATGGCCAGCCAGAAGAAGTTATATCGGGTAAATATATAGAATTTCAAGACTTCGAAGAAAGCATGCCCGCATTAGAAAACGGGGATGGTAATAGCATGGATCTACTCAAAGATGTTGAAATGGATGTATCTGTTGAGTTGGGTAGGATTGAATTGCCGCTTGGGAAGGTACTTCAGTTAGCAAAAGGTTCTGTTATAGAGCTTGAAAAATTAGCCGGTGAACCGGTGGATATTCTTGTGAATGGACTGCGTATAGCTCATGGAGAAGTCGTTGTTATAGATGAACATTTTGGAGTTCGTATTTCAAACCTTATCACTACAAGACAACATATAGCGAGCCTTTCATAATGGATCTACAGAAAGCTTTTTCACAGTCGGGGAAAAACCCTCAAAGTATCCTTAAGATCGTACTCGGGATTTCACTTGCCTTGTTGGTGATGTGGTTATTCCTGGTGTCCAAAATGGAAACAGGTACGGTGGTACAAAGCAATGACCCTGAAGTTCAGGAACGTACAATAGGATTGCAGGAATCACTCAAGAAAGCACCGGAATATGGAAGTGAAGAAACCTCTGGTGAAGAAACTTCCATGTTTCAGAATGCATTTATCACTTTTTTATTCATGGTGAGTGTTTTAGTTGGAGTCTGGTATTGGTCTAAAAAGAAGAATAAAGGGTCGGCCTCCATTGAACCTAAAAGCCGGGAAATAGATACACATTATTTTTCCGAAAATGCTCAGCTGAAATTTATGGAAGTGAATGATGAGATCTGGGTTGTAGGGCTATCGGATCAAAATATAAACCTCCT